>RRZU011360444.1_pt1 | contig 15785 bp, 13 predicted proteins | sample 2165561 | NCBI WGS metagenome assembly RRZU01 (sample SAMN10456909, study PRJNA506462) | wastewater metagenome | isolation source: wastewater sludge | place: USA: Moscow, Idaho
AGTCCAGCAAATACAAATCCTGACTATGTGCATCCTCTGGCAAACAGCTTTGAGGACTTTCTTCGCTTACTTTTAGCTTGTGGTAGTGCTGATGCCTTAGAGCAAGCATGGAAGTGGAATAAAGAACAATTCGACACCTACATAAAAGAAAACACACCCATAGAAAACGGACAATTGGTGCTTTCTGAAATGACAGACAAGCGATCCCTTTCACCGATAGAAAACCCTTGGCAGTATATCAAGGAGCTGCAAAACACATTTGATTACAGCAAAATCAAGTACACCGAAGATTTTTATGATCCTGACATGAATGGAAATATTGAACGTACACCACCGAAATGGGAAGTCTATTTTGACGGTAACCTTTGGGGACACAGAGGCAAAGGGCGTGCCGGAACAGAATTCCCCATTAGCAAGGAATTTGACTGGGCGGGACATCTGTGGTGGATTCCGTCGGCATATTCCTGTGCTCAGGGCTTAGTGGTGGATTTTTGTATGGCAGTGGATCCTAAATTAATCAGCGGTTTTATGAAAAAGTGGAATTTCATAGATAAGAACGGTGAGCCACATCATTTTACTCAAGATGAACGAAGACGAATGGAGTATGAAAATCCCACCAAGCTTGATTTTTGTGCCTCACTTACACTCAACGGCAAAGAGATTAAATCAAGGCACGGCTGTGGTGTAGGCTACAATCCACTTGACACAGATATTGGAAACGACTTAGAGGGTCAGTGGGCGGTGAAGCATTACGGTCTTGACCAAAAATCAGGCTGGATGATTTGGAGGTGTGCTTTTCCATGGAGTACGAAGCATGCACCAAAAATAAAATCTCTTTCCGTCACCATGGAACAGGATCATGTTGCCGTTCCTGGCACGCGTTTCAATACGAATGCACCCGGAGATACCGTCGAGTTTATCCACCCGCAAACAGGGGAACACCATGTTTTAACAGTAATGGAATATGAACAGAAAGAAATGCCGAAGGACTGTTTTCGCAATGAAGATATGAATTTCCCCAACCATTATCATGCTATGAATTATACCCTTACTCCACCGCTTCCCGATTGTGAAATGTCTGTTTCAGACTGCTTAGACAGTGACCAACCGAGAAAAAAAGAACCACTTAAATCGGTTGGCGGTCTCAGAGAAAAATACCAGCTATTGCCCTCTGCCCGAAATGATGCAGTTGTTATCGGAGTAATCGTCGGTTCAAACGGAACCACTGTTCACGGAAATCGCGCAAAGGGTGAGGTGCGTGGCACCTGCTCATCCTTGCATTTTGAACCGGTGGAGGATGTGGAGTGGAGAATGACATTCCATAAGAAGCAGTTTACGGATATAGAAATAGAACTGATCGCACCTTAAATCAATCCATGTAAAAATTTGAGCCCGCCGCCCACTCAAGCGGACCGTGTTTTCTATGTGGGCTAAGTGCCCAGCGCCTTACCATATTTTTATGGCAGGGTTCCAAACGCTCGCCCCCGAATCGTGCTTGCACCTCTCGGTGCACACGGCGCTCCACTTGAGGGTGAAAAAGCCCGGAAATGGCGGATGTCCTGCGGTTTTCACCGCAGGACATCCATTCCTGATGTTAATTATGGTGGACGATACAGGACTTGAACCTGTGACCTCCCGCACGTCAAGCGGATGCTCTACCAGCTGAGCTAATCGTCCATAGCGCAAGAGTGATTATACGCTATATTAAGGGCGATTGTCAAGCTCTTTTTCCGTGGTTTGGTTAAATGAGTTGGTTAAATGGTTTGGTCAATGCAGGGCCCAGTGGAGCAGGAGGAGCAGACCAAATCCGGGCGCGCCCAGCACACCCAGCACCAGGGCGTTGACCAGGTTTACTCCCAGGCCGATTCCCAGAATGGGGCCCACCTGGCTCACACCGAACAGGACGGCCAACCAGGCCACAGACCGGCCCAGAAGGCGCAGCAGGCTGCCCAAGGGCCTGCGCAGCAGGGCCAGCAGGACCACCAGGATCAGTCCGCCTGCCAGCCAGGGGAAGAGCAGCATCATATCTTCCAAAGGCCCACCTCCACGCTTGGCTTGGCCAGAGTCTTGGCCGGAGTATTCTCTTCCGGTGGGGCATCAGTAGGGCTCCAGCTCCTTTACCCGGCGCAGCAGATAGGAGTAACGGGCCTGGAGGGCGTTGATTTCAAAGACATAGGACTCAATCAAATCGGGATCACGGGTGTTGTTAAAGCCGGAGTAGGCCTGGTTGATGAGGACCCTGGTGCGCACCAGGCCCTCCATCAGGGCATTGCGCTCCTCCTGCTGGGGGGATTTCCGGCGCTTGCGGGGGGACAGGTCATGGGCTGGCAGGGCCATTGGGCGGACCTCCTTTCTCTTGCTTTCTTTATTCTATTTCCAGTCTGGACAAATATTCCGTTTGATATACCATTTTTTTCCTATCATAACGAGATGAGGGGTGCACATACTATGCTCGGACAAGTCATGAGGGCGGACCCAATCGCCCACTCCTTTTAAGCCGGTGCCGGGCATTTTTCGGGCTGACCTGAGGAATGTACTCAGGCGAAAGGCGAAAGGGACACGGGACTGGGAAAGGATCCCCTTTGGAATCCAACCACCCAGACCTGTCTGACGGTCCATCGGCAGGGCGGGCAATCTCTTCGGGGATATGTCCGCCCTGTTTCGCATTCCATTCGTTGACATTGTGCCCTGAAGTGAGCTACAATAAACCAATAGATTCTACATACCTTGAGGAGGCACCCATGGCAAAGACCGTCAAGAGCTACGGAAACGACTCCATCTCGTCCCTGAAGGGGGCCGACCGGGTGCGTAAGCGCCCGGGGGTCATCTTCGGCTCGGATGGGCTGGAGGGCTGCGAGCACGCTGTGTTCGAAATACTGAGCAACGCCATCGACGAGGCCCGTGAGGGTCACGGAGATACCATCGTCGTCACCCGCTATGCGGACAGGTCCGTCGAGGTGGAGGACTTTGGCCGGGGCTGCCCGGTGGACTGGAACGAGAAGGAGGGCCGCTACAACTGGGAGCTGGTCTTCTGCGAGCTGTACGCCGGCGGCAAATACGACAACGACAGCGGGGACAATTACGAATATTCCCTAGGTCTCAACGGACTGGGCACCTGTGCCACCCAGTACGCCTCAGAGTACTTTGACGCCGTCATCCACCGGGACGGCGTTCAGCACAGTCTCCACTTTGAAAAAGGGGAAAACGTGGGGGGCTTGAAGAAGGAGCCCACCGCCCGAAAAAAGACCGGCTCCCTCTTCCGGTGGAAGCCCGACCTGGACGTATTCACCGACATTGATATCCCGGTGGAATACTATCTGGATGTGATTAAACGCCAGGCGGTGGTCAACGCGGGACTCCTCTTCCGCTTCCGGAACCAAGTGGACGGGAAATTTGAGACCATCGAGTTCCGATATGAAAACGGCATCGTGGACTATGTGGCCGAGCTGGCCGGAGAGAACCGCCTAACCAACCCCGTCTTTTGGCAGGCCGAGCGCAAGGGCAGGGACCGGGAGGATAAGAGTGAGTACAAGGTAAAGCTGTCCGTGGCGCTGTGCTTTAGCGCCGCCGCCCAGGTGATCGAGCACTACCATAACTCCTCCTGGCTGGAGTACGGTGGCTCACCGGAGAAGGCCATGCGCTCCGCCCTTGTGGGTGGAATCGACGCGTTGCTGAAGCAGCAGGGCAAGTATCAGAAGGCGGAGAGTAAGATTACCTTTGCCGACGTGCAGGACTGCCTGGTGCTGGTGAGCAACAATTTCTCCACCCAGACCAGCTATGAGAACCAGACCAAGAAGTCCATCACGAATAAATTCGTCCAGGAGGCCATGACGGAGTTTCTCCGGTCTCAGCTGGAGGTCTATTTCATCGAGAATCCCCTGGACGCCCAAAAAATCGGCGAGCAGGTGCTCATCAACAAACGGGCCCGGGAGAGCGCCGAGAAGGCCCGACTCAACATCAAAAAGAAGCTCTCGGGCAGCGTGGATATCTCCAATCGGGTGCAAAAATTTGTGGACTGCCGCACCAGGGACAGCGAGCGGCGCGAGCTCTACATCGTGGAGGGCGACAGCGCCATGGGGGCTGTCAAGCTGAGCCGGGATGCCGAGTTCCAGGGCATCATGCCGGTGCGGGGCAAGATTTTGAACTGCCTCAAGGCCGACTACGGCAAGATTTTCAAGAACGAGATTATCACCGACCTCCTTAAGGTCCTGGGCTGCGGCTGTGAGGTCAATGACAAGCACAACAAGGACCTGGCGGGCTTTGACCTAATGGCGCTGAAATGGAATAAGATTGTCATCTGCACCGATGCCGACGTAGACGGCTTCCAGATTCGCACCCTCATCCTCACCATGCTCTATCGACTGGTTCCCACCCTCATCCAGCGGGGTTATGTGTATATTGCCGAGTCCCCCCTCTATGAGGTCACCCATAAGGAAAAGACCTGGTTTGCCTACTCCGAGCGAGAAAAAGCCGACATCCTGGCCGAGCTGGGGGAGAAAAAGGCGCTGATCCAGCGCTCCAAGGGCTTGGGCGAGAACGAGCCCGACATGATGTGGCTTACCACCATGAACCCGGAGACCCGCCGCCTCATCAAGGTCATGCCCGAGGACCTCATCCGCACCGGAGAGGTCTTTGACCTCCTCCTGGGGGACAACCTCCAGGGCCGAAAGGACCACATTGCCGAGAACGGCCATCGCTATCTGGAACTAGCGGATATTTCGTGACCGTGCGGGAACGGCTGCCACACCCCCTCCTGAGCGCAAACTATACAAAGGACTGATACCATGCCCAAGAAAAAGCTCCCCGAGGAGGGGGCCCGGCGAAAGCACAACCCCAATGTCCAGGGACTCCGGCCGGAGGTGCTGGAGCAGCCCATCACCGAGACCCTCTTTGGCAATTATATGCCCTATGCCATGAGCGTGATCGTCTCCCGTGCCATCCCGGAGATCGACGGCTTCAAGCCCTCCCACCGCAAGCTTCTCTACACCATGTATAAGATGGGCCTGCTCAACGGTGGGCGCACCAAGAGCGCCAATATTGTGGGCTCCACCATGAAGCTCAACCCCCACGGCGACGCCGCCATCTACGACACCATGGTTCGCCTCTCCCGGGGGTATGGGGCACTCCTCCATCCCCTGGTGGACTCCAAGGGTAACTTCGGAAAGGTGTACTCCCGTGACATGGCCTGGGCCGCCAGCCGATATACCGAGGCAAAGCTGGACCCCATCTGCGCCGAGCTCTTCCGGGACATCGACCAGGACACGGTGGATTTTGTGGACAACTATGACTCCTCCACCCGGGAGCCTGCACTTCTGCCCACCTCCTTCCCAAATGTGCTGGTGTCCGCCAATATGGGCATTGCCGTGGGCATGGCCAGTAATATCTGTGGCTTTAACCTGGGGGAGGTCTGCGATGCGACCATGGCCTACCTGAAGGACCCCAAGGTCAACCTGCTGGAGCTTCTCAAGGCGCCCGACTTCCCCACCGGGGGGGAGCTCCTCTACGACGGAACCCAACTGGACACCATCTACCGCACAGGTCGGGGCTCCTTCCAGGTGCGGTGCAAGTGGCGCTACCTAAAGGCCGAAAACCTCATTGAGGTCTATGAAATCCCTTACTCCACCACGGTGGAGGCCATCATGGACAAGGTGGCCGAGCTGGTGAAGACCGGCAAGGTGAAGGAGATTGCCGACATGCGGGATGAGACCGACCTGAACGGGCTCAAGCTCGCCATCGACCTCAAGCGGGGGGCCGACCCGGAGAAGCTGATGGCCCGGCTCTACCGCTCCACCCCGCTGATGGACTCCTTCTCCTGTAATTTCAACATTCTAGTGGCCGGTATGCCCCGTGTCATGGGCGTGGGGGAGATTCTGGAGGAGTGGACCGCCTGGCGCATGGAGGGGGTACGCCGCCGCACCTATTTCACCATGAAACGCAAGGAGGAGAAGCTCCACCTCCTCAAGGGCCTCAAGAAGATTTTGCTGGACATCGACCGGGCCATCAAGGTCATCCGGGAGACCGACGAGGACGCCGAGGTGGTGCCCAACCTTATGATCAGCTTCGGGATCGACCAGATTCAAGCCGAGTATGTGGCTGAAATTAAGCTGCGCAATATCAACAAAGAGTATATCTTAAAGCGAATTGAGGAAACCTCTTCCTTAGAGGCGGAGATCGCCGATCTCCGAGACATCGTGGACAGTCCCGGGCGCATCAAGAAAATCATCGGCGACGAGCTCACCCAGGTGAAGAAAAAATACGCGCTCCCCCGCCGCACCGAGATTGTCTATGAGCACCAAATTGCCGACGAGCCCGACCCGGCGGAGGAGATTCCCGACTACGGAGTGTTCGCCTTTCTCTCCCGGGAGGGGTACTTCAAGAAGATTACCACAGCCTCCCTCCGCATGGCCAGCGAGCAGAAGTACAAGGAGGGGGACGGACCGTGGCGCACCTGGGGGTGCGGCAACCGGGACGAGCTGCTGGTGTTTACCGACCGCCAGCAGTGCTATAAAACCCGCCTCTCCGACTTCGACGACACCAAGGCCAGTGTCCTGGGGGATTACCTTCCCACCAAGCTGGACATGGAGCCGGGGGAAACAGTGGTATGGGCCTGCATTCCGGGGGACTACTCGGCCCATGTGCTCTTCCTCTTTCAAAACGGCAAGGCCGCCCGAGTGGATATGTCCACCTACCAGACCCAGACCCGGCGCAAAAAGCTCACCGGGGCTTACTCAGACAAATCCCCCCTGGCAGGGGCCGTTCTCCTCACCGAGGACATGGAGCTTGCCGTTACCTCCTCCGAGGGGCGCTGCCTTATCTTTCACACCGCGGCCCTGGCACCCAAGACCACCCGCACCACCCAGGGGGTCAACCTGATGACACTCAAGCCCAAGTATCATGTGGAGCGGGTGGAGGGGCTGGAGGGCTCGTCCATCGTCAACCTCGCCCGCTACCGCGCCCGCAGCCTGCCCGCCGCTGGGGCCATCCTCCGGGAGGAGGACCGGGGGCTGGAGCAGCTCACCCTCTTATAGGTAGGATGGTATGATATGAAGCGCTTTCCCATTGCCGCCCTCAAGCCCTACCTCTGGCTCACCCTGGCCGCCGGGATCTATTCCCTGGGCTTCAACTGGTGTTACCGGCCCAACGCCATCGCCTTTGGCGGCGTCACAGGGCTTGCCCAGGTGGTCAACCACCTGCTGCCCTGGGCCCCCATTGGCGTGGTGGCTATTGTGATCAATATCCCTCTCTTTTTGCTGGGGTGGCGGCTTTTGGGGGGGCACTTGCTGGTGTCCTCCCTGTATGCCATGGCGGCCTCCTCAATTCTGCTGGACCTGGTTTGGGAGCGCGTCTCCTTCCCCGCTATGGAAAATCCCCTGTTGGCCTGCATCTTTGGCGGTTGTCTGATGGGGCTGAGCTTGGGCATCGTTTTTCTCCAGGGGGCCACCACCGGCGGCACCGACCTGATTGCCCGGCTCGTCAAGCTGAAATTCGCCTGGCTCCCCATGGGGCAACTGCTCATGGCCATCGATCTCATCTCCATCGTGGTGGCAGCCATCGTGTTCCGCAGCCTCTCCAGCGCCCTCTACGGCCTGGTGGCCCTCTATATCGCCGGCGAGGTCATCAACCAGGTGCTCTACGGGCTGGACAATGCCAAGGTGGCCTATATCATCAGCGATGCCTACCAGGCCATCTCCGTGGCACTGATTCACGACCTGGACCGGGGTGTGACCATTCTCCACGGCGAGGGGGCCTATTCTGGCGCAGAAAAGCGGGTGCTCATGTGCGCCTTCAAGCAGCGGCAGATTGTGGCCGTCAAGCGGGTGGTCAAGGAGCTGGACCCCTCCGCCTTCATCATTGTGTGCGAGGCCCACGAGGTGCTGGGGGACGGCTTCCGGGAGTATAAGCAAAACGACATCTGAAAGGAGCCCTGTCCTATGGCCAATCTAGAAAGGCTGAGAAAGAACCTGGAGAAGAACGGGTTTCACACTTCCCGCTTCTCCACGGCGGCACAGGCCGCCGCCTACTTAAACGAGAAGATTGACGGGCGCAGTGTGGGTGTGGGCGGGTCCATGACGGTCCGGGAGCTGGGTCTGGGCGAGCGCTTGGCCACCCACAACCAGCTCCACTGGCACTGGCTGGAGGGCTCGGCCGCCGATGCGGCCGGGGCCGAGGTCTATCTCAGCTCGGTCAACGGCGTGGCGGAGACGGGGGAGCTGGTCAACATCGACGGCACGGGCAACCGGGTGGCCTCCACCCTGTATGGGCATAAAGAGCTCTATCTGGTGGTCGGGGTCAACAAGCTTACCCCCGACTACGAAAGCGCCCTCTGGAGGGCCCGCAACATTGCCGCGCCCAAAAACGCTCAGCGTCTGGGGAGAAAGACCCCCTGCGCCGTCCGGGGGGACCGCTGTTATGACTGCGACAGCCCAGAGCGCATCTGCCGGGCCTTGGTGGTTCTTTGGGAGAAGCCCAGCTCCCTGGAGTACGCCGAGGTGGTCCTGGTGGACGAGGCCCTGGGGCTCTGACCGGGGTGAAGCGGAGCTGGCTTGCCCTCCTGCTGGCGGGAGGGCTGACCCTGTCGGGCTGTGCCTCCATGGCCAACCGGGACTATCTGTCCATCCAGCCCCACCGGGACAATCTCCCCGCGGCAAACGATCCCTCGGCCTACCGGGCCGAGAACTACACCGCCCTGGGCGAGGTCATCCACTCCATGGTGGAGGTCGGTCTGGAGGAGGGCGTGGTCCATCTATCCAATTATACCCCTCGCACCGGCTCCGACGTGGAGGCCGACCTGGCCGACGCCTGCGCAGAGGTTGCCAAGCTGGACCCACTGGGGGCCTATGCCGTAGACTTCATCAAGCACGACAAGGTCTACATCGTCTCCTACTATGAGGCCACACTTACCATTGCCTACCGCCGGACCCGTGCCCAGGTGGACGACATCGTCTCAGTCACGGGGACCAGCGCCGTCCGCAGCGAGATACAGGAGGCCCTGGCTGCCTTCGCGTCTGAAAAGGTGCTGCGGGTGAGTTATTTCACAGAGGATGCTGCCGCCATTCTGGACTTGGTGCGCCAGGCCTATTACGCCGCTCCCCAGGTGGCACTGGGCATGCCGGGCGTGGAGGTGCAGCTCTACCCCGCGGAGGGGGAGAACACGGGAAGTCCCCGCATCGTGGAGATTCGCCTAACCTACCCCCAGGAGCAGGAGCACTTGTATGCCCAGGCCCAGGCACTGTCCCAGCGGGCGGCGGAGCTGGAGATGGAGCTGGAGGGGGGCTCCCCCGAGGCGTCTGCCAGGACCATCGACGCCCGGCTCAGGCAGGCGGTGGAGTACAGCCCTGACGGTGGGGGGAATACAGCCTATTCTGCCCTGGTGGATGGGGTGGCGGACAGCGAGGGCCTGGCGCTTGCCTTTCAGCTCCTAGCCCAGGAACTGGGGCTGGAGAGCTATGTGGTGTCCGGCACGCTGGAGGGAGTACCCCACTTTTGGAACATCATCGCCCTGGCCGCCGGGGAATGCCGCCATGTGGACCTGACCCGGGCGGAGGGCTTTGGCAGCTCTGACGCGGATTTGGTGGCCCTGGGCTATCAGTGGGATAGGAGCGCTTACCGTCCCTGCGGGGCCCAACCCCCCACCGAGCCCACCCAGCCCCCCGCATTGACCGGAATGATCGGAGCTCTGGGAGAAAACTTTGCAAATACCCCTTGACAGATGGCCTACTTTTGAGTAGAATAACATCTGTCGCTGCGGGTGTAGCTCATCTGGTAGAGCGCCACCTTGCCAAGGTGGAGGTAGCGAGTCCGAGCCTCGTCACCCGCTCCAAATGAAAAAAGCCAAGGACTTTTGTCCTTGGCTTTTTTCATTTGGGGTCCGGGGTCATTTGCCTACGCGGGGTAGAAGGGACCAAACCCTGTTAAAAATATAATCATGCTTTTCTATTTTGCGAATTTGTAATAACATAGAGCCATCAATATTGGTTGGAGGTCTCTATGTCATGTTCAGTCGAGTCCATGGACGATAAGAGCTATTCCATGCGCGAAGCAATCGACGAGGCAAAGCGCTGTTTAAGGTGCAAGGTGCCTCTGTGCCAAAAGAACTGCCCCATCAACAACGATATCCCCGATTTTATCTATCAGCTCTCCAAGGGAAACCTGGGAGAGGCCCGGGAAATCCTCGCCCGGAAGACCAATCTTCCCGCCGTGTGCGGCCGTATCTGCCCCCATGAGAAGCAATGCGTGGGGCACTGCGTGCTCAACGCAAAGGGCGTACCCATCCAGGTGGGTAAGCTGGAGGAGTTCATCGCTGATTTTGACGCTGAAATGGGCCTCATCAAGGAGAATCTGGTTCAAAAAACCAGGGGGAAGATTGCCGTGATCGGCTCGGGTCCGGCGGGACTCACTGTGGCGGGCGACCTGGCCCGGGAGGGCTTCAATGTGGTCATCTACGAGAATGAGCAGGAGCTGGGCGGCGTACTTGTCTACGGCATCCCCGAGTTCCGCCTGCCCAAGGAGGTGGTGCGGAAGGAGATCAAGAAGATTGAGGCCCTGGGCGTGACCTTCCTGACCAATGTGATGGTGGGACCCGACCTCACGGTGGACGATCTATTTGCCCAGAACTATGACGCTATTTTTATTGGCACCGGAACCGCCCTGGCCAAGGATGTGGACCTGCCCGGGCGGGAAAAGGCCGGAATTCTCCAGGCCATCTACTATTTGCGCATGGTGGCACTCTACAACGGCGGAAGCGTGGATCGGGACGAGGTGCCCGTGGGACAGGGGGACCGGGTGGTGGTGGTCGGCGCGGGTAATGTGGCGATGGACGCGGCCCGTACCGCCCTGCGGATGGGGGCCAAGTCGGTCACGGTGGCGTACCGCAAGGGTGAGGAGGACATGCCCGCACTCAGGACCGAGTACAGCAGTGCCCTGGAGGAGGGAGTCAAGTTCCTCTGGCACGTCGAACCCGTCAAATTCAGTGGCGACCAGCGGGTGGGCGGCATCACCATGAAGCAGGGGGAAGGGCAGATGGATCTGGAGGCCGATGTGGTTATGCTGGCCATTGGCTCCAAGCCGGCCAGCCGAATTGTGTCCACCACTACGGGTATCGAGGTGAACGAAAACGGCTATGTGGCGACTAGGGGAAAGCCCTACGGCATGACCACCCGGAAGGGAGTCTTCGCTGGGGGCGACGTGGTCCACCGGCCTGCCACCGTGGTACTGGCCATGAAGGAGGCCAAAAGGGTGGCAGAGGGCGTGGCCGCCTATGTGGACGCAATCAAGCTGCTGGAGCTGTGAGCCGCAGGCAAAGGTGTCCTCCCCAGGCGCATGTCCTGGTCCGGACTTTCCATTATTCTTTTTCCGCCTCCGGCGGAAACTCTGCGAGGCCGCTCGAGATTTTTTGACAGCCTGAGACCCGTGCCGATTTTTGGCACGGGTCTTTTTATATCGGAAGGAGAGCGGTGTGCTGATATGGGCAGAGCCAGGGCATGGAAAAGGAGGAGGAGCGATTGTGCAACCTGCCCATAAGGCTTGTTTTACAAATGTATGTCTTGACGAAAATGAACGGTGCGGCGGAGAAAGGAATTGACAATGTTAAAAACATGACTATAATGAAGCTTGTGAAAAAGAGGTAATACCTTATACTTATTACGTATTATTACTGATGAGCGGAGGATTGCAGTGAAGCAGGTCTTTACCTTGGAGTACGAAGAAGAGCCTGGCTATGTGCTGGCTGATCTGAAGCCCGTTGAGGTAGACCTCCTCAAGCGGGTCATTGGGGTCTGCCGGGAGGCCAAGGAGAGCGGTAATCACCCCTTTGGCTGCCTGATTGCGGATCGGGACGGGAAGATCATCATGGAGCAGGGCAACGCAGAGCACGACCTGCATGGCGACTGCACCGCCCATGCGGAGACCCAGCTCATCCGCCGTGCCACCCAAATCTACTCCAAGGAGGAGATGTCCCAATTCACCTTTTACAACTGCGGTGACCCCTGCGCCATGTGCGCCGGAGCCATCTACTGGTCCGGCATCAAAAGGATGCTCTACATCGGCAGGGAGAGTGAGTTGAAGCGATACACCGGGGATGACCCGCGCAACCCCACCCTGGATCTGCCCAGCCGGGTGGTTTTCGCCCGGGGGCAGAAGAAGATCGAAGTCCTAGGTCCCTTTCTGGAGCTGGAGAGCGAGTTTATGAAGCTCCACGAGGGATTTTGGCATCCGTCCACCAACTTATTTTAATGGAGGAAATGAAATGAAAAAGACGGTAAAAAGAATTGCGGCCACTGCGCTGACCGCCGCACTCTGTGTTGGGACCCTGGCGGGCTGCGGCGCCACACCCAGCGGCGACGGCGGCAAGGAGGAGGGCGCGACCAAGGTGGCACTCATTCTCCAGGGACCGATCAGCGACATGGCATGGAATGCCACCGCCTACAAGGGCCTGACCGAGATTGAGAAGCTGGGGGCCGAAATCTCCTATCAGGAGAACGTGGCCGTCACCAGCCTGGCTGACAGTATGCGCACCTACGCCACCGAGGGCTATGACCTTATTTTCCTGAGCACCAACAGCTATCAGGACATCGCCAAGACCACCGCACCCGAGTTCCCCGACAGCCAGTTCGTTCTGATCAATGGCAATGCCACCGAGGGCAATCTCTGCTCCCTCCAGATCGCTGACGAGGAGCAGGGCTTCCTGATGGGTGCCATCGCCGCCATCGTCTCGGAGAACAAGAGCGTGGGCTTCGTGGGCGGCGAGGAGATCACCCCCATCATCAATGGCCAGAAGGGCTTTGAGCAGGGAGCCAAGTACATCGACCCCGACATCAAGATCAACGCGACGCTTACCGGTAGCATGAGCGACGTAAACCGCGCCAAGGAGACTGCCAAGGCCATGCTGGAGGCGGGTGTAGACGCCATTGCCCCCATGTGTGACCAGTCCGCCATTGGCGTTCTGGAAGCTGCTGAGGAGGGGAACGCCAAGAGCGTAGCCTCCGGGCCGGAGCAGGCCGACTCCGCTCCCACGGGCGGTGTCCTGGGTGTTGTGAAGGATACCTCCGTGGCCTATGTGGCCGCATACAATAAATTCCTCAAGGGCGAGCTGGGTAGCGACGTGGTAAAGATGGGCGCCAAGGACAGCGTGGTCTTCCTGAGCGACTACTTCCCCGGCGCAAACCTGAGCGACGAGCAGAAGGCCCAAATCAAGGAGACCTATGACGCCCTGGCCAGCGGCTCCATCCAGATTAACCTGGACTGATTCAGGCAAAACGGGTAAGAGATATGACTTTATTGGGTTCGCCCGGTAAAGTCATATTCTCTTAAAACCTCCGCAGAAGGCGGGGGTGTGCATACATTTACGGGGGGAGAACAATATGGGAGACAGATCCTGGGGCAAGAAGAGGCTTCTCGATCATTTAAAGGCACTTTATTTTCCGGTGGCGGCCATTGTTATGGCACTGGTGGGGGGCGGAATCATCATTGCCGCCATGGGCTTTCACCCCTTTGGGGCCTATCTCAATCTACTCAAGGGCTCCTTCGGCAGCGTGAACGCCATCAGTGAGACACTCATCAAGGCCTGCCCGGTGGTCTTTACGGGTCTGAGCTATGCCATCGCCAGGCGTTGTGGCCTGATCAACCTGGGGGCGGAGGGGCAGCTCTACATCGGTGCCCTGGCTGCCACACTGGTGGGCACTAACCTCCAGGGCCTGCCCCTGCCACTCCATCTGCTGCTCACCCTGATTGCCGGGTTTATGGGCGGAGCGGTGTGGGGGGTGCTGGTGGGCATATTGAAGGTGCGCTTTGGAGCCAGCGAGCTCATTACCACCATCATGTTCAATTACATTGCCATTCAGTTCGTGAGCTATTGCATCTCCGGCCCCATCAAGGACACAGCGGGCACGCTGCCCCAGTCCAGGTCCATCCTCACCTCGGCCCAGCTCCCCCGGCTCCTGTCGGGCACGCGGCTTCACGCCGGAGTCATCGTGGCCATCCTGGGTATCCTCTTCTACTATTTCTTCATGTGGAAGACCACCAAGGGCTATGAGATGCGGGTGATCGGCTTTAACCCCACTGCGGGCGAGTATGCGGGGATGAACCTGCGCACCAACAGCGTTCTGGCCATGGCCGTCGCCGGCGGCTTCGCCGGGCTGGGCGGGTGCATCGAGATCATTGGGATGCAGTTGCGCCTAATGCCCAATTTCTCCACCGGATACGGGTTTGACGGCATCGCAGTGGCCCTCCTGGGGGCAAACAGCCCCGTGGGGATTGCCCTGTCGGGTATTCTCTTTGGCGCACTGAGAAGTGGCTCGGGCAAGATGGAAATGCTCTCCAAGGTGCCGAGTGCGGTGATTTACATGATCCAGGCCCTCATTATCCTCTTTGTGGTGGGCCGGTCCCTGTTTGATTTCTCCAAGAAGCACCGCAATTCTGGCGACTATAAGAAAAAGGGGGTGTCAGTATGATTGAGACCATCACCAGCTTTTTGGCATCCGATATCAGAACGGCCACCCCCATTTTGATTGCTGCCCTGGGCATCGTCTTCAGCGAGCGGGCAGGCATCGTCAATATCGGCACCGACGGCCTCATGCTCATTGGCTCCCTGCTCTGCGTGGCCGGGTCCTATTTCACCGGGTCGGTGGTGCTGGGCACCCTCATCGGCATGGTTCTCACCATGCTCTTCTCCTGGGTATTTGCCTACTTCACCATCACCATCCGTGCGGACCAGACCGTGGTGGGTACCGCTATCAATATCTTCGCGGGGGGCTTCACCATCGCCCTCAACCGGGTGTTCTTCGGCCTGAACACCAGCATTCCCAAGATCGACGTGTTCGACAAGGTGCGCATCCCCCTCCTGAGCCGGATTCCCGTACTGGGAGAGGCCCTCTTTAACCAGTCGGTGCCGGTGTACCTGGCCTTTTTGGCGGTACCGGTGGCCTGGTTCGTCATGCAAAAGACCAATATCGGCCTAAAGATCCGGGCCGTGGGTGAAAACCCCAAGGCCTGCGACACGGTGGGCATCAATGTCCACCGGGTGCGCTATGCCACGGTGCTCTACAGCGGCCTAATGGCGGGCCTTGCCGGAGCCTTCATCTCCATGGGACAGCTCAGCTTCTTCTCCGAGGGAATGGTGGCAGGCCGCGGCTTTATGGCACTGGCCGCCGTGGTTTTTGGAAACTACACGCCGGTGGGTGTCATGCTGGCCGCTTTGGTCTTTGGCGCGGGCGACGCTCTCCAGTACCGGCTCCAGGCCATGAACACAGGAATCCCCTATCAGTTCCTGGTCATGCTGCCCTATGTGATCACCGTTGTGGCCATCTGCCTGCTGGCGCGCAAGAGCAATAAGCCCGCCGCCAGCGCCGTGGCCTATGTCAAGGAATAAGGGGGCGCAACAATGGCATTTCTTGAAATGAAGCATATCACCAAACGCTTTGGCCCCGTGATCGCCAACCAGGATGTCTCCCTCTCCATCGAGAAGGGAGAGGTTCACGCCCTTCTGGGCGAGAACGGCGCGGGCAAGAGCACCCTGATGAACATCCTCTACGGCCTCTATTGCCAGAGCGAGGGGGATGTCTACCTGCGGGGTGAGCTGGTCAACATTAAGGACCCCCGCCACGCCATCGACGTGGGCATCGGCATGGTGCATCAGCACTTCATGCTCATCCCCGCCCTCACTGCCATTGAAAACGTGGTTCTGGGCATGAAGGAGAACAAGGCGGTGGTGGACCTAAAGGCCGCTGCCAAGACCTTTACCGACATGGCAAAGAAATACACTATTCCGCTCGACCCCCGCCCAAAGGTCG
>RRZU012106763.1_pt1 | contig 15785 bp, 11 predicted proteins | sample 2165561 | NCBI WGS metagenome assembly RRZU01 (sample SAMN10456909, study PRJNA506462) | wastewater metagenome | isolation source: wastewater sludge | place: USA: Moscow, Idaho
CCCGCCGCTCCGACTACACGCCCGCCGAGTACGCCGCCGCGCAACAGCTCATGGACGAGAAGTTCCTGACCGACGACTGGACACACCGGGTTCCGTGACGTCCCCCGCCACCCCACTTTCCCCCGCCCCCGGCGGGAAGCCCACCGGCTTCCGTCCGGAGATTCAGGGACTGCGCGGCCTCGGCATCCTGCTGGTGGTCGCCTACCACCTGTGGACGTCGGGGCGCGTCTCCGGCGGCGTCGATGTTTTCTTGTTCATCTCCGCGTTCTTGATGACCGGGTCGTTCGTCCGCAAAGGGACAGCCTTCACGCTGGTCGACTTCCTCGTGCAGCGGTTCCGGCGCCTGGTACCCCTGGCGTCCATCGTCGTCATGGCGACCCTGCTGGCTGGCTGGGCGCTCCAAACCCCGACCCGCTATCCCGGTTTGCTGACACACGCGGTGGCGTCCTTGCTGTACCGCGAAAACTGGCAACTCATTGATGATGCCACCGACTACACCGCCCCCAACCCGCTGGAGTTGAATGCCTTCCAGCACTTTTGGAGCCTGTCGGTTCAGGGGCAACTGTTCGTCCTGCTGCCGTTGCTGTTTGTGGCATGTGCCGCCGCCGAACGCCGCTTCCGCATCCCGTTGCGCCGCAGCCTCGGCGTGATCTTGGTGGGGCTCACGATCGCCTCCTTCGCCTACGCGCTCCACCTGATCGAGGCGGCTCCGGCGGCCGCCTACTTCAGCACTTGGGCGCGCGCCTGGGAGTTCACCGCAGCCGGGCTGTTGGCGTTGGTCCCGGCCTGGACGCCTCACCGCTGGCTGTCGGCGCTCAAGTCCTGGACGGGGCTCGCGCTCCTCCTGGCCACGGGCCCGCTGTGGGGCCGCGGAGACTATCCCGGAGCAGCCGCAATCCCACCCCTGCTTGCCGCGGCGCTCGTAGTGTTCGCCGGGCCAAGCACCCGCCCCTGGCACGCAGCCTGGTGGCTGTCGCGGCGTCCGGTCACGTTCGTGGCGCAGCGCGCCTACGCGTTGTATCTGTGGCATTGGCCGGTGTACGTGCTCTATCTGGACGTCACCGAGACCACCAACCCGCGCACGGGACGCGTGGGATCAGCCGTGGTGCTTGCGATCGCGTTCCTCCTCGCCGACGTGTCGACGCGGTTGGTGGAGCGACGTTTCCACGCCCTTCCGGCCTTGAAGCGCCGCTCCCCGGCCCTGACCGCGATCGTGCTGTTCTCTCTCATTGGGGCGTCCGTCATCGGCGGGGTCACCGCCCTGGTCGACCGGGACGCGCGCGCCACCGCCGGGCTGTCTCCGGAGGAACGCCCTGGGGCACACGTCTTGACCGCAGGGCCGACACCATCCGTGTCCCCCGCCCCTGATCAAAGCCGTGGCATCGCCCCGGGCGACTCGATCATCGCCCAGAACTGGCCGGTCCAGTTCCCGACGTGTGTTGCGGGCGCTCCGGGGATGCCACCCCACCCGGAGTTGGGCTGGTGCGCGGTGTTCACCAAAGGCATCGAACCACCGACCAAGACCGTCGCCGTGGTGGGTGATTCCCACGCCTATCAGTGGTTAACGGCCCTGATCCCCTTGGCCTCGAAAGAGAATTGGCGGGTGATCGCGTACGTGCGGCCCGCATGCCGGATTGGTTCGCCCAGCGAGGTCGCCGGATGCCCGGAGTACACCGCCGAAACCCTCAGTTGGCTGAGCGATCTGCGTCCAGACTATGTGTTCAGCACCGGATCCTCGGCTCGTCCGCACGACAGCGAACACGATGATTGGGGGTGGGCGTCAGCGATCGCCCCTCTTGCCAGGGCGGGGATCACGGTGGTCAACGTTCGCGACAATCCGCGCTGGGATGTGAACATGCCCGAGTGCGTCCAGCGCTTCGGTGCGGGCGATCCTCGCTGCTTCGCCCGGCGGACCGACAAGCTTGCCGAGACGTGGCCGAAGGGAGCCTTGGAATCGCTGCCGAATCAGCACTACCTCGACTTCTCCGATTGGCTGTGCCCGCCCGGAAAAGTCTCGGTGTGCCCGGGAGTGATCGGCAACACGTACGTCTACATGGACACCAATCACCTGTCACGCGCCTACATCGAGACGCTGGTTGACGTGTTTGATGCTGCGTGGCGTGAGGAGGTGGGCACGTGAGGGGAACCGTACTCGGCGCGCGCCGCACACCCACGTCTGTCACGCCCACGTCCGGCTCGCGGAGCAGGGGGCCGTGGTGCCGTGGCGTCGTCGTCTTGCTGGTGGGGGCACTCCTGTTCGGTGGGTGCGCGATTCAGCCTCGGCAGGTCATCGGCGATGGGTTGGCTCAGCGCATCATGATCGGCGGACGTCCGTTTCGCTACTGCGCCTCCCGGCCACTGGAAACCCTGACCGAGACGACCACACGCGTCATCTTCGCCGTCCATGGCCTTGACCGGGCGGCCTGCGCGATGCGGGAAGCCGTCATGGCCGCTCTGGGTGGAGAGCCCGCCGACACGCTGGTGGTCGCCCCCCACTTCTCGACGGCGACCGACGCCCCAGCGGGCGGATTCGCCTGGGGGCCCAGCACCTGGCCTGCCGGGGAACCGGATCGTGGTGGCGTGTCCTCGTTCACGGTCATGGACGCCTTGGTGGATGCTGCGGGGGATCGTCACATCACGTTGGTCGGATTCTCGGGTGGCGGTCAGTTCACCAACCGCTATGCGGCCGTTTCGCGCACGTCACTGGACCGCTACGTCATCGTCAATCCGTCGAGCTATCTGTGGTTCACTCCGTCGCGCCCGAACCCCATCGCGAACTGCCCGACGTTCGACACGTGGCGATACGGCCTGGAGGGTCGGGCAGGTTATGCCGCGAGCGACGACCCGGAGACGATCCGGGCACGGTACGCCTCGCGGAGCGTCCGCTACCTCATCGGTACCGCCGACGATGATCCGAACTCGACCAGCCTCGACCGATCGTGCGCCGCGCAAGCTCAGGGAGGAAACCGTGAGGAACGGGCCTTGAACTACCACGCCCACCTGGTGGAGGCGTTCGGCGATGAGGTGGGCGATGCGCAACCGCTGGCCATGGTGGTGGGGGTAGGACACGACGCTCGCCGAATGCTCGGCAGCGACGCAGGCCGCCAGGCCCTCACTCCATGACTGGCGGTGAGCGTCGGGCGCACTCCGACCACGCGGCCCCCATCGGCCCTGGCTGGTCGAACCGGACAGGTTCAGCGGACGACGAGGGCGTGCAACTCCCCCACCCGCAGTTCCCGCTCACCGGTCACCGTCACGGGAAGCGATCCCTGAAACCCCAACGCCGACCACTCCACCACCCACCGGCTCGATGCAGACACCGTGTAGGCGCCACGCGGCAATGACGGCTGCCCGTACACGTACCCGCACGTGGGCGACTTCGCACCGGGCTTCACGCTCGCCGAGTAGGGCGTCATCCGTCCACACTCGACACGACCGCCGTCACCCATAGCGAACGACGTCACACCCCGCCGGGCCACGATCGCAATGGTGATCCCCTCTCCCGACACCGTTGACGACACCTCCGCCGGGTTGTCCGTCCACAGCCACAACGGATAGCCCACCACTGCCATCCCCCACTCATTCGCATGGGGGTCAGGGCCTACCGACGGGACCGGAACCGGCAACTCCAGCCGGGACACCAACGACCGCACGACACGCTCCACCTGACCCCGCGACGCCCTCTTGCCCGGCGCCGCATCCTCAGAGCCTTCGCTCGGCTCATCCTCAGGAATGATCCGGCACTCCATCAGTTCCACCGGGCCGTCCCAGCACCCTTCAATCGTCAAGGCCGGCTTACTGCGCCACGGCGCCACCCGCACCAACTGGCCCCCGTACATCTTCAACTCATACGCAGGCTCAACCTTCGGCGCGCCGCCGACCGATGCCGTAACAGAACGTCCCCCCAACCCGTGTGGCTTCGTGAGGGGAGCCTTCCTTAAGTCACTTCGCCCCGCACTAACGCTCACCTTGTTCACCTCGTCCAGATTCGCAACCGAATAGTCGCCGGCACCCTGCGCAAAAGCGATTTCAGCCGAGAGCCACATGAGAAGAACAACAAGGGAACCCGCGAGAACCCACCGCGTCAACACGAGGGAACTTCCTTCGCCTCCGAACCAGTGATCCTCAACACCGAGTCCTGACCTCGGGAAAAGTACAAGCGCAACTGACCGGTGAGACCAGGCTGAGGAGCCCTCCCCTCCCCAGCCGAATACCTCGCCCCACTCGCATCCGTACACACTTCCAAGGCAACAACCGACCCCGAACGACTCAACCCCGGAAGCCTCTTCACCCACGCAAGACGCGGTTGCCCACTCACACGCTGGCGCCCCTGAGCACGCCTAACCAACTCCATCGCCGACTCACGAAATTCCCCGCCCGTGGTCGACTCCAACTCGGCCGTCCACGTGGGATCAGGCAACTGAGCCAAGCGTTCCTTCTCTGCCCAATACCGCCGGTACACCGCCTCGGCCTCCGCATACAACGCATCCCGACGCTGCGCCTGCTCAAACTCAATCGGCCCACAAGACACCGGATCACCACCCGCCTCTGGAACACACTCCAACGTCGCAGACGGGGACGGGGACGGGGACGCTACCGGCGAGGGCGAACACCCAGCCAACGCAACACACACCACACCAACAACCAGCGAACCAACTCGCCTCAAAAGATCCATCGGGGCTATACCTCCTGGGGGGATGCTTCAGTCTGGCATATCGCCGCGACGGGCTAAGGGTGTGATGCCGCTTTTCCACAGGGCATGTGTTGTGGCGCTCGACACATAAGCGCGGCGGGTTGAGTGATGATCGCTGCGCGCATCAAGCACAATGGCGCGTCGTGGCGATTCACGAGATCAGCGCCCCTCTGAGATCGCATGTAGACGCGGAAAGCTCGGCTCCGCGGCGGATACGCCACGAAGCCGAGCTTCTTGTTCTCAGCGACCCACGAGGACGGGGTCGGCGCCGAAGCGCCACAATTCCCCCGAACCACCCGTGCCCGGGCCGGATGCCAGCGCAGACCCGGTCAGACCCTCACGACCGGAGGGCTCCTGCCACTGGGCGAGCGCTTCGGCTGCGTCCGGCAACGGAAGCGACCCGGTGAACCCGTTGTGGCGGATGTACTCCCCCGACGGTCCCGGGAGGAGACCCAGGTAGTACTGCTCCAACTCGTCGGCGAAGCCCTGGGCGAACAGGTCCCGGGCGTACGCCCACAGGTTCGGGAAGTCTTGCAGGTGCAGCACCTCCTCACCTTGGAGGATCTCCGCCAGACGCGGACGATAGGCCCGCTCGTAAGAGGACAGCGTCACGAACAACCGAACGTCGGAGTCGGTGATGCTCTCCCCAAACAGGTAGCGGCGCGACGCCAGCCGGAAGTCATAATCCCGCAGCCGTGCATGGAACACTGCCAGCCCCGCCTCGGCCGCCGGACGGTTCGCCGCGAACAGCACCTTGTAGGTGCCGTTATTGACGTCGTCGAAGATCTGCTGGTTCAACAAGTCGATCTCGGGACGCAACGCAACGGGATACAGGTCGGGGGCACCGGCCGCGTGGAACGGACGCCACACCGTCTCGAAGTCGATGCCGATAGTGTGGTAATTGTTCGTCACGACCGTCCCGGTATCCAGATCCAGGATCGTCGGGGACGTCCCACGCCCCTGGAAGCTCGGGTCGGTGCGGGCATAGAAGTCGTTGAGCTTGTTCGTCCCGAACCGTTGCGCCACCTCCCCGTAACGGGTGATGACCCAGGATTCCCCAGCGCGGGTGTAGAGCGACTCGAAGGGAACGGCGTCCGAAAGCCCCAGCAGCCGCTGGATGATGAGTTGGCGCCGCGCCCATCCGCAACTGACGCTGCCCAGCAGCCGGTAGCGTCCGGGCTCGACGGGGGCCTGGCCTGGCCCGTCGCCGAAACGGGTCGTGAACCAGTTGCGCTGCCGCCGGAAAGCACCGTCACCCGTCTGCTCGGGAACGATCAGCTTGTTGGGGGCGCTGGGATCGCGCGGGAGCGGCTCGTTGATTTCCGCTTCCTGCGCCGCAGTCAAGATTGCCATGACGTTTCTCCTTGTGAAGGGGCACTTTGCCAGTCGGTGTCGGGTCCGACCGGGACGATGCCCGAGGGGTTGAGGTGTCGTTGTGTGCCGTAGTAGTGACGCTTGATGTGGTCGACGTCGGTCGTGGAACCGAACCCGGGGAGCGCGTACAGCCGTCGGGCGTATGCCCACAGCGCGGGGTAGTCGACCAGCCGCTGCCGGTTGACCTTGAAATGGCCGACATAGACCGCGTCGAACCGGACCAGCGTCACCCACAGCCGGACGTCGGCCTCGGTGAGCCGATCACCCAAGAGGTAGGGGCCACCCTGCCTGAGCCGGGCTTCGAGCCCATCGAGGGCTTCGAACACCTCGCGGTAACCGGCCTCGTAGTCGGCCTGGGTGCGCGCGAACCCCGCGTGGTAGACCCCCGCGTTGACGTGCTCACCGATGTGCTCGTTGAGGGCGTCAATGTCGTCGCGCAGATCGACCGGATACAGGTCGAGGTCAGGGTTGTGCGCCCATGCGTTGAACTGGGCGCCCAGGTCGAGCGTGATGTCGGGGAAGTGATTCGACACCACCTGAGCGGTCTGCTTGTCCCACAGGACGGGGACGGACACTCGTCCGGTGTACGCCCCGTCCGGCACGGACGCCGCATAGGCCTCGTGGAGGAACGCGAAACCCTGCCCGCCCGTGTCGAGGGTCTGGCCGGGCTGCGCTCCGCCGCGGGGAGCGTAGATCGTCCCGTAGGTGTCGACGTCGAACGGGCTCGCCTCCGCGAGGTGCGTGGTGGCCGTCACTGGTCCAGCCAGATCGTGTAGGCCCCGAACGGCTGTCCGGAGGCGCCGTCAATCGTGACGCCGTGCACCTTCTTCGTCGTCGCCAGGTTGTCTTGGGTTTGGTACAGCGGCAAGACGTAGAACTTGCTGGTGACGTACTCCTGGAACTCGGTGTAGGTCTTCTTACGGGCTTCCAGATCGGTGGAGAACCGGCCCTGATCCAGCAGCGCATCAACCTTGGCGTCGTGGTACTTGCCGTAGGCGATGAACCCTCGCGTCGGATCCGAGGAGTAGAGAATGTCCAAGCCGGACGCCGGATCAGCGCCACCGTAGGAGTTGTCGAAGACCTCGAAGTCGTTGTCCTTCATGGCTTGCTGCGAACTGCCCAGGTCCACGACCTTGTACTGGTAGTCGATGCCGATGCTCTGCTTCAGGGTCGCCCCGATTGCCACCGCCAACTGGTCGCGGCTCTCCCGGACGAACGGTGCCGCCGAGAAGACCCGCAGCGTGAGCGGCTGGCCGTCCTTGGTGCGGATGCCGTCCGCGGTGCGTCCCGTCCAGCCCGCCTCATCGAGCAGCTTGTTGGCCGCGTCGACGTTGGGGGCATACCCCTTGAGCGAGTTGGTGTCCGCGAACGGACCCTTGGCGCTGATCGGCGCGCTCGCCTGGTCGAATGTGTCGTTGTAGATGCTGGTCAGGATCGGTTTGAGATCGATGCCCTTGATGAACGCCTCCCGCACCCGGACGTCGTCCAGGGGCGCCTTCGACACGTTGAGGTAGTAGGAGTACGGCGTCCCGCTGACTGCGCTGCGCTGATAGGTGAAGTCGGGGCTGGAGGAAAACACCGACACGTCGAGCGGTTGGATGTCCGAGGCGATCTGCACCTGTCCCTGCTGCAGAGCGCCGGTGCGGGTGGCTCCCTCGGCGAGGGTGCGGTACACGACCTTGTCCAGGTGCGCCGCCGTCTGCCCGGACGCGATCGCTGCCGGAGCCCACGCGTAGTCGGCGCGCTTGGCGAATGTCAGTTCCGTGTTCGGAGTGAACGACTCGATCGTGAACGGCCCGATGCCCGCCAGTTCGGGCCCTCCGGATTCGAGGACCGTCTGCGGTTTGGCCAGCGTCGCCGGGGACAATGGCGAGGAGGTCTGGCTCGACAAGTACAGCAAGAACAGGCTGTCGGGCTGGCTGAGGTGGAAGGTCACCGTGTTGTCGGCCGTCTTCTCATACGAGGTCACGAACCGGAGCCCCGCCGGTGAAGACGTCAGGTAGCCCGTGGTCTTGATCTTGTCGAAGTTGGCGATCACGGCGTCCGCGTTGAGCGGCGCCCCGTCGCTGAACGTGACGCCGTCGCGCAGCACCAGCGTCACCTGCTTCCCGCCGTCGGCGAGCGCATACGAGGACGCAAGCCACGGCTGGTACTCCCCCGACTCGGTCCGGTACAGGTAGGAGTCGAAGGCGTTGCGGAGGATGGGGCCGGCCTTGTCTTGGCTATTGCGGTGCGGGTTGACCGTTTGCAGCTTGGTCTCCACACCCCAAAACAGGGTGCCCCCGGCGACGGGAGTGCTCGCTGTCGCTGCAGGCTCGGCTGCCGGGGTGGCGGCGCACCCGGTGGCGGCGAGCGTGACGATGCTGAGCGCTGCCGCTGCGGCGATACGCCAGCGGTGGGCGGTGCGTCGAGGAAGGCTGGTGTGCGTTGTCATGTGGTGGTTCTCCTGTGATCAGTGCGAGTCTGCGGGCATGGCCCGGCCACGGGACGCCGAGGGCGCCCGTCGAGGAACAGTGGTCAGGGGTGGCTGGTCGTCCGCCTAGCGGCGGCCCGTACACAACCAGCGGATGCGTCCGCGTCGCAGGGAACTCATGCCGCCACCGTTGTCAGCGCCAGGGTGGGGACGGCGGCCAGCAGGGCCTTCGTGTAATCGTGTTGCGGGGTGTGGAAGACATCCTCGATGGGGCCCGCCTCGATGACGCGTCCCCCCTTCATGACGAGCACGTCGTCCACCAAGTGGTGCACGACGCCCAGATCGTGGGAGATGAACACCAGCGCGGTACCGGTGCGCCGGTTGAGGTCATCCAGCAGATCGAGGATCTGCGCCTGAATGGACACGTCCAGCGCTGAGACGGGCTCGTCGCACACCAGCACCGACGGGCGCAAAGCCAGAGCCCGGGCGATGCTGACCCGCTGCCGTTGCCCGCCCGACAAGGCTCGCGGCATGGCGGGCAACAGGTCAGGCTCCAGGTGAGTGAGCGCGAGCACCTCACGGACGCGGGCGTCCCGCTCGGCACTGCCCAGCACGCCGCGCAACGGTTCGGCGATGATGTCGCCCACGGTGTAGCGCGGGTCGAAGGAACCCAGCGGATCCTGGGAGATGAACTGGACCGAGCGTCGTGCCTGCACGCGGGCGTCCCCGCGGGCGGCACTCCAGTCGACGCCCGCAACCCGGGCACTGCCCGTGTCGGGGGTCTCCAACCCGAGCAGGATGCGGGCCAGCGTGCTCTTGCCCGACCCCGACTCGCCCACGATGCCCAACTTCTGGCCGGGCGCGACCCGCAAGCTCACCTGGTCGACGGCCTGGAGGTGGCGGCGTCCGGGCAGTTCGAAAGCCTTGCTGACGTCGGACGCCTCCAGCACAGCGGTGCCCGTCTCCGCGACCCGGATCGGGGCCGTGGGCTCATCGGCGTCGCTGGGCGCGTCGCTGAGGCGTCGACCGCGGGTGGCAGCCGAGGGGACGGCTCGCAGGAGTTGCCGCGTGTACTCGTGGCGCGGGTTGCCCAGCACCTCGGCGGTCGTCCCGGATTCGACCAGGACGCCGTCGCGCATGACCAGCACACGGTCGGCGATCCGGGAAACGACGGCGAGGTCGTGCGAGATGAGGAGCACGGCAGTTCCGGCGTCGCGACGCTGCGCGAGCAGGTCCAGGATTTGCGCTTGGACGGTGACGTCGAGGGCGGTGGTTGGCTCGTCGGCGATCAGCAGGTCGGGCTCGCCCGCGATCGCCGACGCGATCAGTGCTCGCTGGCGCAGCCCGCCGGAGAGTTGATGCGGGTACTGGTCGGCGCGCATGGCGGCATCGGGGAAACCCACGAGTTCCAGGCTGGACAGCACTCGCGCGCCGACCTCATGGCGGGGTGCGAGGCGGTGGGTCCGGATGACCTCGGCGACCTCCTGGCGGATGGTGCGCAACGGGTCGAGCGAACTGAGCGCGTCCTGCAGGACGAGCCCCACGTGGCGTCCCCGCAGCGTGCGCCACCCTGACTCAGACAGCGTCCGGACGTCGCGGCCATTGATCCGGAACTCGGACGCGGCGATCTGGGCGCCGGGCCCGGGCAGCCCGATCAGGGTGCGGGCCGTCACCGATTTGCCGGAGCCGGATTCGCCGACCAGCGCAACCGCCTCTCCAGGCTGGATGCTCAGGTCGATGCCACGCACCGCGTACACCTGGCGGCGGCGTCCCTCGAAGCGGACCTGCAAGTCGCGCACCTCGACGACGGGGGCGGGGGTAGGGATGAGTTCGCTCATCGGTTTCTCCTCTCGTAGCCCGCCTGCAAGGCGCGTCCGACGACGGTGGCGGAAATGACGACCAGGGTCAGGGCGACGCCCGGGAACACGCCGCTCCACCAGGCTTGCCGCAGGTAGGTGCGGCTTTCGGCCAGCATCAGTCCCCATTCGGCGGCGGGTGGTTGCGGCCCCAACCCCAGGAAGCTGAGACCAGACGAGCCGATGATGGCGCCGCCCAGGCCGATGGTGATCATGACCGGCAGCGCACCCAGTGCGTTCGGCAGGACGTGCCGCAGCACCAGGCGGGCGTTCGACAACCCGAAGGTGCGTGCCTGCTCAACGTAACCGGCCGAGCGTGCCAGTTGGACGTTGGCGCGGACGGTGCGGGCGTACTTCGGCAATCCGGCCACGCCGAGCGCCAGCACGAGGTTGAGGACGCCGCGTCCGGTGAACGCGATCATCAGCAGCGCCAGGAGCACTTCGGGGAAGGCAGCGACGACGTCGACGATGCGCGTCACGGCCCGGTCCAGCCATCCGGCGGCCACACCGGCCAGGACGCCGAACGCGACCCCGAGCGCGACGGCCACGATGGTGGCCCCCAGCCCGATCAGCAGCGAGTAGCGGGCCCCGTAGATGATCCGCACCAAGACGTCACGCCCCTGGATGTCGGTCCCGGCAGGGTGCGCCAGGCTGGGGGCTTGATGTGACTGCAGTGGGTTGGCCGCCAGCGGGTCGCCGCTGGTGAGCGCCTGTGGCGCGACGGTAGCCAACACCGCTAGGGCCAGGACGAGGACGCTCAGCACGACCCCGATGCGGACGCGCGGCAGCCGCAGGCGCAGCGGACGCACGCGCAGCGAACGGGCGGCGTCGAGGGTTCCGGCGCTCATCGTGCACCCCCTCGTCCGAGGCGGATCCGGGGATCCACGAGGGCACCGACAATGTCGACCAGCGTCGACACCGCGACGAACGCGGCGGTACTGACCAGGGTGATCCCCAGGATGAGCGGGACGTCCTTGACGGTGACGGCGTCCACGGCGAGTTGCCCCAGCCCGGCGCGTCCGAAGACCTGCTCGACGATGACCGCCCCGCCCAGCAGCGACCCGACGATGAGGCCAACCATGTGCAAGGCGGGCAGGGACGCGTGCCGCAGGGCGTGCCGGGTGCGGGCCGCGAAACGGGAAATGCCTCGGGAGCGGGCGGTGGTGACGAAGGGTTGGGCCATCGCTTTCTCGATGCCTTCCACGAGGATCTGGGTGAGGTAGGCCCCGATGGGCAGCGCCAGCGCCGCGGTCGGGAGGACGAGCGCCTGCCAACTCCCCTGCTGGACGATGGAGAACCAGCCGAGCCGGAAGGAGATCAACGACAGCAGCACGATCGCCAGCCAGAACGGGGGCGCCGACAGCACCACTAGTTCGATGGTGGCCGCGATCGGCCGCAGACCGGGAACAGCGGCGGTGGTGAGCACGGCACCGAGGACGGCCAGCGCGATCGCGGCGATGGTGGCTGCCGCGGTGAGTTGGAACGTCGGGCCTGCCCCGGCGGCGATCAGGTCGGCGACCGGACGCCGCAGCGTGTAGGAGATGCCGAGGTCGCCGCTGGGGATCCGCGCCAGGTAGGTGAGGTACTGCCCCCACACGGGCTGATTCAGACCCCAGCGTTCGATGGTTTGTGCGCGCAGGACCGGGTCGTCGCGGTTCTCCCCCAGCAGCAGGGAAACGGTGTCGCCGGGCATGAGGCGGATCGCGATGAAGGTGAGCGTGATCGCGATCCACAACACGAGCAGGGCCCCGCCAACGCGGCTGGCGATGAGCCACAGGACGCGCCGGCGGTTCAGGCGTCCGGGCGCCACCGTCGCGCCGGTGCTGGGTGCGGGCAGGGAGGGTTGCGGTGCGGTCACCGTGGCGGCGCTCATGCTGCGCTTCCGTCACGGTCGTCGGGTTCGCTCCAGGCGTGGCGCAGGTCGCGGACGCCTTCCACCGGCGGCGGGTCGCCCCACGGGGCAGCGAAAGAGCCGTCGGGGTCGGCCTGAAGCCCGATGGCTCGCAGTTCGCGCTCGTGCGCGAACCCGGGCAGGGCCAGCAGGTGACGGGCGTAACCCCACAGGTTCGGATAGTCGACCAAGGAGGCCGCCCCCCACCCGAGATGGCGGCGATACTCCAGGTCGAACCCGATCAGGACGGCGAACAGTGACACGTCCGCGGCGGTAACCCGCTCCCCCAGCAGGTAGGTGCGCGAAGCCAGCGTCTGGTCGAACTCCCCCAGCCGCGCATAGAGGACGCGCTGGGCGACCCGGGCCGACTCCTCGGATCCGGCGAACAGTGCGCGTTCCAGGCCGCCGACGAGATCGTGAGCGATGAGGAACTCCAGGGCGTCGATCTCGGAACGCAGCCCGTCGGGGTAGTACGCCGCCCCGGACGACGTCGAGGCCAGGATCGCCCGCGACAACGTCCGCCAGTCGTCGCTGACGACGGCACCGCTCGCATCGAACAGCACCGGGCTGACCTGCCCCTCATCGGCGCTCTCCGCCACGAAGCTTTCGGCTTGGGCGAGGCGCCGGGCGATGCGTGCCGCGCGTCCGCGCACCGCCTCGGGGGAGGCGTCGAGGCGGTAGGTCTCGTGCGGGTCAAGCGCCACAGGTCCGGGGACGCGGGGCGGCTCGGCCACGAAACCGCCGCTGGGGTCGTGGGTGCCGGGGGGCTGATGCTGGTCGATCGTCACGACCGTCTCCTTGGGCTGGTTCGGGAAGGCCCACCGCGTCGGTGGTTCCTCGGCGGGGATGGCGGCATCGAGGGACGCATCCCCGACGCGATAGGTGAAAGCGAGCAGGCGCTGGCCGGAGTCGACGACCCCGGTCTCCCACTCGATGCGGCGCACGAACCCGTAGCGGTGATAGAGGGCGTGGGCGGCGGTCATGGTGGGGCCCGAACGGATCTCCACCACCGGGTAGCCGAAGGCCCGCGCCAACGCGACGCTGTGGTCCACGAGGGTTTCACCCAGCTTCAGGCCCCGACCGCGCGGGCCGACACCCAAAATGTTGAACGTGAACGCATCACCGCGCAGGTACTGCGGCTTGGGGGTGAGCACCGCACCCAGGACGCCCTCCGCGTCCGCCACCACCCACACGTGGGCGGTCACGGCACGGTCGGCGACCCCGGCGAGATGCTCCTTGTAGGTGGGCGTCACCCAGCAGCCGGTCGTGAAAGCGGACTGCAGCACGGCCCCCACCTCGCCGAACTCGGCGGGGGTGGCCAGCCGCAGCGTCCGGCCGCTCCCCAGATCCCACGCCAGCAGCGCAGGCGGGATGAAGCGGGCGTCCTGGGAATCGGGCGTCGACGCCTCGGCGTCGGGTTGGGCCCACGCGGTGCTCATGGTTCTCCTGAAATGCTGGTCGGGGATCAACGGCGGCGGACGGGAGTCCGGCGGCCGATCAGGCGAAGTGCCACAGTTCGTAGGAGCCACCGCCGCCGGGGCCCGAGGACAACGCAGAGCCGGTGAGCGCCTCGCGTCCGGACGGCTCACGCCAGGCATCCAGGGACTTCTGCGGGGTGGGGAGGGTGGCGTCCTTCACCAGCAGGCTGCCGCCGATGTACTCTCCGGACGGCCCGGGGACCAGGCCGAGGAAGTACAGCTCACGGTCGTCTACGAAGCCGTGGGCGAACAGGTCGCGGGCGTAGGCCCACACGTTCGGGTAGTCGGAGAGCTGGCGGGTGTTCTCCTCGCCAAAGATCTTCGCGATGCCGGGGCGGTAGCCGCGCTCGTAGCTCGACAGCGACACGAACAGGCGGATGTCGGAGTCGGTGAGCCGCTCCCCGAACAGGTAGCGACGCGAGGCGAGTCGGAAGTCGTAGTCGGCCAGGCGGGCCTCGAAGATCGTCTTGGCGGCGAGCGCGGCCCCTTCGCTGGTGGCGAAGATGACCTTGTAGGTGCCGTTGTTGATGTCGTCGAAGATCTGCTGGTTCAGCAGGTCGATCTCGGGACGCAGGGCTTCGGGGTAGAGGTCGGGGGCTCCCTCGGCGTGGAACGGCGCCCAAGCGGTCTCCCAGTCCAGGCTGAGCGGGTGGTAGTTGTTCGTCACCACGAGGCCGGTCTGGGCGTCCACGACGGTCGGGGAGGTGCCGCGTCCCTGGAAGGACGCGTCGGTGCGCCGGTAGAAGTCGTTGAGCAGGTTGGTGCCGAACCGTTGCGCCAGGTCGTTGCCGTGGGCGGCGATCCGCCAGCCCTGCTCGTCGCGTCCGGTGAGCAGGACGAACGGGACGGCCTCGGACAGGCCGAGCAGCCGCAGCGTGATGAGTTGACGGCGGTTCCAGCCGCAACCCGGGTTACCCAGCAGCAGGAAGCGTCCCGGTTCCGGGGCGACCTGCCCCTCGCCGGTGCCGAACCGGCGCGTGAACCAGTTGCGCTGCCGCCGGAACGCGCCGTCGGGGGTCTGCTCGACGTTGGTTTCGGGGTAGGCCGAGGTCGCGATGGGGGCGGGCTTGCTACGGACGTCGGCTTCGAGGTCGTTGGTGAGAGTGGACATGGCTAGCTCCTTGGTGTGGTCAGGCGGTCAGGGTGGAAACGCTGGCGTCGTGGGCGAGGCGCCGTTGCTGCTGGTCGTGCCAGTCGGCACGCACGTCGTTGGGGTGCGATCCGCCGGTGGTGGCGGCGGTTGCGGGCTCGAACGGGGGGGATGGGGTCGGGGGTGAAGGTGCGGCCGTCGATGACGATCTCGAGGAGATGATCGAGGGCGCCCAGGTCGGCGAGCGGGTCTCCGTCGGCGACGATGAGGTCGGCGGCATAGCCGGGGGCGAGGATGCCGGTGATTCCCCCGAGGCCGACCGCGGCGGCGGCCCGGCTGGTCGCGGCCCGCAGGACCTCCTCGCGCGGCAGACCCGACGCCTCCAGTTGCTTCAGCGCGAAGGTGAAGCCGCTCGGCGGCCAGACGGCGCCGATGTCGTTGCCGGTGACGATCCTCACCCCGTGCTCGTAGAGTTCCCGGGCTCGCGGGGTGACGGTCTCCCCGGGGACCTGAGGGCAGGACGGCGGGCTGCACGTGTCAACGTAGACGCCCTTCTCCGCGATCAGGTCGGCCAGGTCGGGATCGACGTTGGTCCGGCCGTCGGCGTCCACGAAGCTGGCGTGGGCGATGTAGTCGATGCCCGCCTCGACGGCACGGCGGATGCCTTCGGTGCCGTGCGCATGGGCGGCAGTGTGCTTGCCGAGGCGGTGGGCGTCCTCGACGAGGACGCGGAGTTCCTCGGTGGTGAACTGTGCGTTCCACGGGGCGGTGCGGGCCGTCATGAACCCGCCGGTTGCCATCACCTTGATGACGTCGACGCCCGCCTTGTGATGGTCGCGGACGGCCTTGCGGATCTCGGTGATCGAGTCACCCTCCCCACCGGTGGACCAGGCGTGCCCGGCCGAGGTGGTGAGTTGGGGCCCCGCCGCCACGATGCGCGGCCCAGCAATCAGCCCCGACGCGATGGCCTCGCGCAACGCCACGTCGGCG
>RRZU011056552.1_pt1 | contig 15784 bp, 18 predicted proteins | sample 2165561 | NCBI WGS metagenome assembly RRZU01 (sample SAMN10456909, study PRJNA506462) | wastewater metagenome | isolation source: wastewater sludge | place: USA: Moscow, Idaho
AAGGTGTCCGAGGCAGCCACATAAGCTTCAGGCTGGTAATAGTCATAATAGGAGACAAAATATTCAACCGCGTTATTCGGGAAAAACTCTTTGAACTCTCCGTACAACTGCGCTGCCAAAGTTTTATTTGGTGCCAGAACAATAGCTGGGCGCTGCACTTGCTGGATCACATTGGCCATGCTGAAGGTTTTTCCAGAGCCAGTTACCCCATGTAAAGTTTGATGGGAAAGGCCTGACTCAATCCCGGCAACCAACTTGCGGATGGCCTCGGGCTGATCACCGGCGGGTTGAAATTGTGTGACGAGCTCAAAGCGCGACATGCAAACCTCTTATAACAAGCGCGGCACAACACCGCATAAAGACAAAAAAACCAATCATTTCGGAAAAACTTTGCTAGCTGGCCATAATACCTGTCGAATCGCGCTGCGTCTCAACGCAGTGTCTGTTAAGCTAATGCCTCCATTCAACAATCAACGAGTTCGCAAAACATGAGCCTGTTCTCTGCCGTCGAAATGGCGCCACGCGACCCAATCTTGGGTCTGAACGAAGCTTTTAACGCCGATACCCGTCCACACAAAGTCAACCTCGGTGTTGGTGTGTATTACAGTGAAGCTGGACGTATTCCCCTTCTTAAAGCAGTTGAGTTAGCTGAAAAGACCCGCGCTGAGGCACACGCTCCGCGTGGTTACTTGCCCATTGAAGGGGTTGGTACATACGACAGTGCCGTACAGAAACTGTTATTTGGTGCCGACTCAGAAATTATCAAGTCAGGCCGCTGCGTTACCAGTCAAGCGATTGGTGGTACCGGTGCCTTAAAAATTGGTGCTGACTACCTCAAGCGTTTGTTACCAGATGCAGTGGTCGCAATCAGCGATCCCAGCTGGCAAAACCACCGCGCACTGTTTGAAGCAGCGGGCTTTCCGGTACAAAACTACCGTTACTACGATGCTGCGCGACAAGGCGTTGATCTCGAAGGCATGCTGGAAGACCTGCGTCAGCTACCGCGGCAATCCATTATAATTTTGCATGCTTGCTGTCATAACCCAACTGGGGTTGATTTGAGCATTGAGCAATGGCAAGCAGTGCTTAAAGTGTTACAAGAATGTGAGCATGTGCCCTTTTTAGACATTGCCTACCAAGGTTTTGCCGAAGGCATTTATGAAGATGCAGCGGCTGTGCGCTTGTTTGCTGACTCTGGCATGCCCTTCTTTGTTTCCAGCTCTTTCTCCAAGTCGTTTTCCTTGTATGGCGAGCGTGTGGGGGCTTTATCTATCGTTGCCGACTCTGCAGAAGAAGCTGGTCGCGTCATGTCGCAACTTAAGTTAGTCATTCGCACCAACTACTCTAACCCGCCCACCCATGGTGCCACTGTGGTTGGTTTGGTTTTGAATACCCCTGAGCTGAATGCTCTGTGGCAAAAAGAGCTGGGCGAAATGCGCGAGCGTATCCAACTGATGCGCAAGCTGATGGTCGAGCAGTTGGCAGCTAAAGGCGCGAAAAGAGATTTTAGTTTTGTTGCTGAGCAGCGCGGTATGTTTTCTTACTCAGGCCTAACTAAAGAGCAAGTGGATCGTCTACGTGAAGAGTTTGCGATTTATGCAGTCTCCAGTGGACGTATTTGTGTTGCTGCACTAAACCTCAACAACATTGATGCAGTCACCGACGCCATAGTGCAGGTATTGTAAAACTGTTGTTTGCCCAAGCCTATACGTCTTGCAGCATTGAGAAAGCCAGAGTCCCAAGTGGATTCTGGCTTTTTTATTGGCTCTAATTTTAAAGTTAGAAGCGTGGTTGAGCCTTTAGGCCGGCAGTGAGTGTTACGCGATGGCGGCTCGCAGCAGTTGCTGACGCTCTTGATCAATCTGCCCATCTTTCAAGCACAGAGTTTCATTGGAAAAGACTTTCACGTCCTCAACATCGTGGGTAATCAAAATCAGCGGCACCGCTAAGCGCTCTTGCAGCTCACGCAGCTCTTTACGCATATGAATGCGCAAATCAGGGTCCAATGCAGAAAACGGCTCGTCCAGTAGCAGCGCACGCGGCTCAGTCACCAGTGCCCGCGCTAAAGCAGTACGCTGGCGTTGACCGCCGGATAACTCATGGGGCCGTTGGTGCTGCACAGGCTCTAAACCAAAGTTATCCAGCCAATAATCCACTGCCTTACTGGCCACCTTGGTACTTGGATTGAACAGGCCGCGGCGTAAACTAAAGGCAACGTTTTGGCGCACACTCAGGTGCGGAAAAAGCGCATAATTTTGAAATAGAAACGCCACTTGACGCTGTTGTGGGGTCAGGTTAATTCCCTGTTTTTGATCAAACAAAGTGCGCCCAGCCAGCTTTAAATAACCGCTATCCGGTTTAAGCAGTCCAGCAATCATTTGCAGCAGCAAGCTTTTTCCTGAGCCAGACGGTCCTAAAATCACCAAGCGATCATTACTCGCGCTATAGCTTAAATCTAAGCGAAACTCACGGTTGCCAGAGCGCATGGTTTTACTGATATCTAGATCTAGTAGCATCTGCCTACCTCGCCCGCTCATTGATACGTCCCGGAGCTAAACGACTGGCAGTTAACAACACCACCACGCAGACCATGGAGGTGATGACTACCAGCATATTGGCCGTATCATCTTTACCCGCCTGCACCGCTTCATAGACGGCAATGGACAGGGTTTGGGTTTTGCCGGGGATACTGCCGGCCACCATTAAGGTTGCGCCAAACTCGCCCAACGCGCGAGCAAAGGCCAACAAAACACCGGCTAAAATACCGCGCCAGGCCAGCGGCAAAGTAATGCGAAAGAAAATTGCCAGTTCAGACACACCCAGAACTCGAGCGGCCTGTTCCAGCTCACTATCCACCGCTTCAAAGGCAGCCCGCGCTGGTTTAAACACCAAAGGAAAGGCCACCACAGTGGCAGCAATCACTGCCCCCTGCCAAGTGAAAATCAGATTAATTCCGAAACTGTCATACAGCCATGCGCCAAATGCACTTTTACGCCCAACCAAGACCAATAAGTAATAACCCAGCACTGTTGGCGGCATGACCATGGGCAAGGTCAGCAAGGTATCCAATAAGTCACGGCCAAAAAAACGCGTGCGGGCTAAAAAGAAGCCAACACCAATACCTAAGACAATATTGAGCGCAGTCGCCCAACCTGCCACTTTTAATGACAAGCTGAGCGCTATCCAAACTGATTCCATGGTTGTTCGCTTAGGGCTGGCTGAAACCGTACTTACTCAGTACAGCCTGACTTTCATCGTTAAAGGTGTAGTCAATAAATTGCTGGCTTAATTCATTGCGACTGCCTTCTTTGGTCACTGCTATGGGGTAACTCACGACAGTTTCTAACGGCACAGTAAATTGCACCTTCACTTTATCTGCCATTACTGCCGCGTCGGTGGCGTAAACAAAACCTGCATCCACCTCATCACGGGCCACATAGTCTAAGGACTGACGCACATTCTGGGTGTTAATGATTTTGTCTGTCAGGGCATCCCATAGGTTATGCGTGACCAGCGCCTGCTTGCTGTAGCGTCCTACCGGCACGCTCTCAGGGTTACTCACGGCTAAACGCTGCAGTGCGTCTTGCTGCAAATCAGTGAGATCATTGAGTTCAAGTTGGCTATTGGCAGGGGTAATCACTACCACCGTATTTTGCACAAAGTCTTTACGACTACCATCAGCCAACAAACCCTGTTCCTTGGCTTTATCCATGGTGACTTGATCTGCCGAAGCAAGCACATCAACTGGTGCGCCTTTAGCAATTTGCTGCAGCAGTGCACCAGAGCCGGCAAAGTTAAGCAGTACTTGATGCTCTGGATGCGCCGCTTCGAAATTCTCTGCAATTTCTTTAAAAGCGTTGGTCAAACTGGCTGCTGCAGACACAGTAACTTCAGCAGCAAAGGCACTGCCTGAGGCAGCTAGGATGGCCGCTGCCAATAGATTTTTTAGACTTGATTTAAGCATTGTGCACCCGACTAGTTGATTTCGTTATATACGCCAGACTATAACGCTTTCCAATTGAGTTGGGTAGAACAAGTTCAAGCAGTGCGACATTAAAGCATCACTCTTTTGTCGCACCACTTGGCCAGGGACAGCGGCCTAATTGAGCAAGCTGGAAAACGGCCAGAAACGCAACTGATCACCCACTGCACAGCTGGTGTTTTCCGGCAGCTCAAGCAAACCATGGGCTTGGGTGGCATTGCGCAAAATTCCTGAACATTGATTACCCAGTTTTTCCGCGCGACCATCCACCAGCGCCACACGAATAAACTCACGGCGCACACCAGCGACTGGCATGGCAAAGTTAACTGGCACGACAAAGTGCTGTGCCATGGGCTCGGTCACCCCCATCCGGGTCAAAATATAGGGCCGAGCCAATAACAAAAAAGTCACTAAGCTTGAAGTGGGATTACCGGGTAAACCGAGCACTGGCACACCTTGGTAGCGACCTAAGGTAAAGGGCTTGCCGGGTTTTAATGCCAGCTTCCAAAAATCCAACTCACCTTCTTCACGGATCACTTGCCCCAGATAATCCGCCTCACCCACCGACACCCCGCCACTGCTGATCAGTAAATCAACATCTTTCATGGCCGCTAAACGGTCTCGGGTCAGCTGCGCATTATCGGGTAGAATGCCCATATCAATAACCGCACAACTTAAGCGGTGCAAACTTTGAGTCAACATAGTGCGGTTGCTGTTATAAATCTGTCCTGGAGCTAATGGCTGACCGGGCTCGACCAACTCATCACCAGTAGAGACCACTGCCACCCGCAATTGACGGCGCACTGTGACCTGCGCGCAACCTAAGGATGCAGCCATGGCTAGCTCAATAGGCCCCAGACGAATCCCCGCTGGTAATATTACATCACCGGGCATGGCTTCTTGACCTTTAGGGCGGACAAACTTAGCCGTAGGCACTGTTTGCATAAAACGCACAGTACCGTCGTTAAGTTCTTCGGTGTTTTCCTGCATTTCCACCGCATCAGCGCCTTCTGGCATTGGCGCACCGGTAAAAATCCGTGCACAGGTGCCTTCAGCCAACGACTCAGGACTGTGTCCGGCAAAGATTTTCTGACTGACTGGTAATGCCTGCCCTGCTTGCACTTCGGTACTGCGCACAGCATAGCCATCCATAGAGCTATTGGGCCACGGCGGCATGGCAAACTGAGCCAATAATGGCTCAGCTAATACGCGATTCTCAGCAGCATCGAGAGGCAGCTCTTCAATCCCTAAGCTGGGACAAGATTGCGCTTGTTCCAGTAAAATTTGCAGAGCCGTATCGACGTTCAACAAACTCATTTTAATCGCGTCCTGTGCAGGCCGTTTTTTTGCCCAAGTGAGCAACAAAATTACAAGGCTTATGGGTTGCATCCAGCTGGTCGAGCAAAATACCTTCCCATGCGGTGCGACAAGCATTGGTGGAACCAGGCATGCAGCAAATCAGAGTGTTATTGGCCAGGCCTGCTAAGGCTCTGGACTGAATTGTCGAGGTACCTATTTCGGTATAGGAGATTTGCCGGAACAACTCACCAAACCCCTCAACTTCACGGTCAAACAGGCAGCTGACGGCCTCTGGCGTACTATCGCGATCAGTAAAGCCAGTGCCACCGGTGATCAAAATCACCTGTACATTATCACTGGCAATCCAGTTCGCCACCTGCGCACGAACTTGATATAGGTTATCCTGCAAAATCAAGCGTTCGACCACCTTGTGGCCAGTACTGAGCAGTTGCTCATTGAGGTAGCGTCCTGAAGTATCAGTTTCAGGGGTGCGGGTATCGCTGACAGTTAATACTGCAACATTTAAAGGCACAAATTGGCTGCTTACGTGGCTCATGGGATGTCCTATGACGAGAAATTTGCGCCAAGATATACCACAAATCACTTTGAAAAATGAGTTTTGCATGCCCAACTACCCCTTATTTTCCAATTGCTCCATTGCCCTGCTCGCTGGCGGGCGTGGACAACGTATGGGCGGCCAAGATAAAGGCTGGGTTACTTGGCAAGGGCACGCACTGATTGAGCATATGCAGCGCGTAGTGCGCCCGCTCACTGATGATTTGATTATCTCCTGCAACCGTAATCATGAGCGCTATCAGCACCTTGCCGATCAATTGGTTAGTGATCCGAATCAAGACTTCACCGGCCCTTTAATTGGTATCCTCAGCGCCCTTAAAGTAGCGCGCCACGAGTATCTAATGGTATTGCCCTGCGACGCGCCGCGTATTGATCAAGCCTTATTGCAGCAGCTCTATCAACAGGCCGGTGAGCGCCCTGCACTGTTTAAGCACCAAGGCCATTGGCAACCACTGTTTAGTATTATTGCAACGGCGCAACTCAGTGCTTTAGAACAGTTATGGCAAGCAGGTGAACGCAGCCCCAAACACGCTTTACTCCAGTTAAACCCTGTGGCAATTCACTGCGCCGCTGACGAGCAACGTCTGGCCAATTTCAATGACCCCAGTGTGTTGCAACAACCATTATTAATTGAGGATTCCTTATGCTGACTCACCTTGATGAGCAGGGACGCGCCAATATGGTCGACGTTACCGATAAAGCCAACACCCAGCGCGAGGCCACCGCTGAAGCTTGGGTGCGCATGTTACCCAGCACTTTGGCGATGATTACTGATGGTGAGCACCCCAAAGGTGATGTGTTTGCCGTAGCGCGCATTGCTGGTATCCAAGCAGCAAAACGCACCCACGAGCTGATTCCCCTGTGCCACCCGCTACTGTTAACCAGCATTAAAGTGCACTTAACTGCCCATGCCCCTGACCAAGTACAGATCACTGCCACTTGTAAACTGTCAGGACAAACTGGGGTGGAGATGGAAGCTTTAACCGCGGCCAGCGTGGCGGCATTGACCATTTACGATATGTGTAAAGCCGTGGATCGCGCCATGGTGATCGAACGCACTCAATTGCTAGAAAAACTTGGCGGCAAGTCTGGGCACTACCAGCTGGACAGCAGCGCCCCACTTGCAAGTCATGGAGAATGAAGATGTTAACCGTACAGTTTTTAGCCCGCTACCGTGAAGAGCTGGACTGCGAGTCTGAGCAACTGCCTTGGCAAACAGGCTGGCAATGCATTGACGATGTGCGTCAGTTTCTTATTGCCCGCGCTGGCGTATGGACGGTACTCAATGATCCGCGCATTATGTGTGCACTCAATCAAGATGTCTGTTCATTACAAGAGCCACTTAAAGCCGGCGATGAACTGGCATTTTTCCCAATGGTAACCGGAGGCTAATCCGCATGAGTATCCGTGTGCAAACTGCGCCCTTTGATCCCGGCGCTGAGCTCAATGCCGTGCATGCTGGCGATTTGAGTGTTGGCGCAGTGGTGACCTTTACCGGTTATGTGCGCGATATCAATCAAGATGAGAGCATTAAACAGCTGTTTCTTGAGCATTACCCTGGCATGACTGAAAAAGCCTTGGCCAAAATCCGTGCTGAAGCCTTGCAACGCTGGCCATTAATTGATGCGCAGATTCTGCATCGCGTGGGCCCGCTGTCATTGGCTGAACCCATTGTCTTTGTTGCCACCTCCAGCATGCACCGTGAAGCCGCGTTTGCCGCCTGCGAGTTTATTATGGACTACCTCAAAACCCGCGCACCGTTTTGGAAAAAAGAACAGACCAGCACTGGCACACACTGGGTTGAAGGCCGCGATAGCGACACTGATGCTGCTGCCCGTTGGGACACCACAGATAAGGAAACCCGCTAAATGTCAGTCTGCGATCAAGGGGCTTTGCACAGTATTGAGCAAGCCATCAGTGCCTTAAAAAGCACCCTCAAGTGCCAAACCGCAACGCAAAGCTTAGCGCTGTCAGCGGCGCACCAGCATATTTTAGCCCGCTCGGTGTACGCGCAAGTGGCTGTGCCGCAATGGGATAACAGTGCCATGGATGGTTACGCATTACGGGCCAATGATCTGCAGCAGCCGGATAACCGCTTACCTTTAGCCGGACGGATTGCCGCCGGTGATCAGCCTGAGCAAAGCCTGCCCGCTGGTCAGTGCATGCATATTCTCACCGGCGCACCGGTGCCGCTGGGTGCCGACACTGTGGTGGCGCAAGAAAACTGCAACATCAGCCCTGAGCAGATTCAGTTTAATAGTTGTAAAGCGGGCAGTAATATCCGTCGGCGCGGTGAAGAAATCGAGCAAGGCCAATTACTATTGGAAGCCGGTACCCGTCTACGGGCGCAAGAAATTGGCCTGCTGGCCAGTCAAGGCTTTGCCGAGGTTGAGGTGTATACACCTTTACGGATAGGCTTAATCAGTAGCGGCAATGAACTGTGCGAACTGGGCCAGCCGCTTAAACCTGGACAAATTTACGATATCAATAGCCATAGCCTTAGCGCCCTCTTTACCGGCTTAGGTTTTACTGTCACTCATTACCCTAAAATGCCGGATGATTTACAGCACAATATCGACAGCCTTGCACAGGCCAGTCGCGAGCAAGATGTGTTGATTAGCAGCGGTGGCGTTTCCGTGGGCGAAGAAGACCATCTGAAAAACGCCGTCAGCGCACTGGGCCAACTCAATCTGTGGCGCGTAGCCATTCAGCCGGGCAAACCCTTAGCTTTTGGCAGCGTTAGCGACACCCCGTGGATTGGCCTCCCCGGCAATCCAGCCGCCGCCTTGATCACCGCATTAATCATTGCTCGCCCTGCTCTGCTGTATGCCCAAGGCGCAAGCAATTGCGACCACCAAACCCTGCATATTCCCGCCGCCTTTGATTGGGAAAAACCCCGTGCCCGCCAGCAATACCTGCATGCGCGCTTAGCTCTACAAGACAACGGCCAACTGCACGTAGAGATTCACCCCAAGCAAAGTTCAGCCATGCTGATTGCTGCCAGCTGGGCCGATGGATTGGTTGAAATCAAAGCGCAAGAGACTGTGGAGAAAGGAGATTTGGTGGGGTTTGTGTCTTATTCGAACTTACTGGGCTAGTAGCGTGTCGACGCTTAACTCGTAAGTGACACTATTATTAGCAACTTACTATTGAATGGCTTGTGCTTGCGCCACCGAATACCAGGATAAAAAAGGCGCTTTGCCCAAAAGGTTAGCGCCTTTTATGCCTATTTTAAGTATCAGTACGCCCAGATAATAACCAGCAATAGAACCCAGGCTAAAAAAGCAGCGGCAATAATAGTGTAAGTCGCAGACATGCTTGCCATTTCATTCCCTGCTGCGCCACTCACGGCTTTACAACCTCGGTAAACCAAGGCAATCGATAAAGCCAGCGCAATAGCGACCACCAACACGTTAAACAACAACACCGGTACCAATAAAGCTAACGCAGACAACCATAATGGCAAAGGCGCAATGGCTGCAACAAGGTACGCATCATGGTAGCTAACACTCACTTTATGCCCTTCAAGTACAGAATGGATTAACCACCCCATAACGAAGAAAGTAAGCAGTTCCGCTAAAAAGAGCGTGGTGGTGATAAATCGCCAGTCTTTATCGGCAAATCCTGGCAAAAAATTATCGCCATAGTGTGTCCCTGCATAGTACATAAGCACTGGAGGTATAAAAGATAAAGGCACCACCAATAGCCAAGCAAGCAAAGGAATTGATAGGTTTTTTTGCTGCAATTCGGACCAACTTTTTATTGAAAAAGGCAGGCCGAAAATCAGTGACATATTCATGTTTACCTCCACATGTATCACACCGTGATGTATATGTTATAGTCCAATCATCCGGTGCTGACAAGCAGAGTTTCAACATACAAGGGCAAAATAATGAGCCAACTCAGCAAACAAGACTTTCAAGACCTTTCAGACTTCCGTTTCCGCTTGCGCAGTTTTCAACGGCAAAGTGAAGAAATTTGCAAAAGCCAAGGCATCACAGCATTGCAATACCTGGTTTTATTGCACTTAAAAGGCTTTGCTGGGCGAGAATGGGCGACAATAAGTGAGTTATCGGCAAGGTTGCAGTCCAGACACCATGCCACAGTGATGCTGATTGATCGTTGCTCTGAGTTGGGGCTAGTGGAGCGGCGCGAATCCAGTCAAGATAAGCGCTGCATAGAAATACACCTGCTAGCCAAGGGCAATGCGTTAGTCGAAACAATTGCTTGGTTGCATCGCCCTGAATTGAACTACTTACAGCAGGATTTTCCGCGAGTGCAGTAAGTGGTAATTGACTGCCTACTGCCAGATTAAAGTGGACAACCCACAATCACACTCGACGCCTTAAAGATCGCCGTCACTGCACTGCCCTCTTTAAGCTCTAAACGCTCAGCACTGTCATTGGTAACGATCACTGCCAAAGTACTTTCACCCACTGTAACCACGACCTCAGTATTCACTGCACCTGGTTGCACGCGAGCGACCGTACCAGCAAACTGATTACGGGCAGAGAAACGTACATCTTCAGCTTCACTGACCAGAATAATGGATGAGGCTTTAATCAGGGCAAAGACTTCACTGCCAACCGCTAAACCAAGCTCTTTAGTACTTTCACTGGTTACAGTGGCGACCACAGTCTGCCCACCGGCTATGGCAATCTCAACCGCATCATTGGTGGCGCCGAGCTGGATTGATTTTACGGTGCCAAAAAACTGATTACGTGCACTGGTTTTCATAGACAGTCTCTTTAAAATAAATAAATCATCAATAATATTGCCCGAGTCTTGGCTCAGTTCTTGTAAAAAACGCTGATGTACCGCTTCGATACGCTGGAAATTACTGATCAGTTGCTGGCCACGCTCGGTTAAAGTGGTGGAGCCGCCACCTTTACCGCCGGTAGTGCGGTGCAGTAAAGGCTCTCCGGCCAGATTATTCATATGATTTACTGCATCCCAAGCGGCTTTGTAGCTCATCTTCATGGATTTAGCCGCTTGAGAAATCGAGCCCAGCTCAGCAATTTTCGAGAGTAAATGAATACGGCCATGACCGCCCATGCTTTCATCACCTGCGGTAATCCAAATCTGTCCTTGCAGGCCAAACTCAGTGTTTTCAACCATAGTTACTTTTTCCTATTAACCGGCTAGCCGCTACATCAGCAGGCAAGTTGTTGAGCCTAACACTAACCACGGCCTCGAGTAATTAACGCACAGCATAAACCTATTGCTCGCAGCTATAAAATACCAGCGGCCTGTAATCCACTGCAGACTCGCCTCAGAATCAAGTTACGGTCAATGCGCAGGCGGTGTCCAGCTCATAAACGCCCAGCGGCTGGGCTCACCGCCTTGCTGGGCGTAATCAGGATCGCGCTGATACCAAGCAGTGACTTGAGCTTCTTCATCAGCACTTAACGGGCCAAAACTCTCGCTGACTTTAGCGATAAATTCCGCCACATTGCTGCTGCCGGCTAAGCGACTGGGCGACTCTATGTAATCCAAGGCAGGGTAAATATTGCGCTGGTAGAGCATATTTATAATGTAAATATGGTCTGGGAAACTGCGGTCCTCACGCTGCAGTAGCGCGGCTATTTCACGGCTGGCAAACAGCCCTCCGACTAGTTGCGTCATATAGACTTTTTTGCGCGCATGCTTATTGAGTTTGGTCAGGGCATCGTCCATATCTGCGACGATACTGGCGCGGGACACTATGGCGATATCGCATACAGGTACTGCGCCCCAATCATCATCCCAGGAGGCTAACACCGGCTGCACATTATTCAGTTGTAGTTCAGCGGCATTGTCCAGCATCGCATCGAGCATGCCCTGGCTGTAATCCAAGCCGTACACGCATTTGACCTGTGGCGCTAAAGCTAAAGCGATGGTGCCCGGGCCACAGCCCACATCCAGCACGGTGTCGTCTGCGCTGCACTCGACTCGACTGACAAACTCAGTGCGGTAGGCACTGTCCAGGACTGAAGTGCGCATCTTGGCAGCTTTAACATCCCAGTCTTCAGGGGTTTTAAATCGCCGGCCACTGCGGGCTAAGTGATCACGGTACAACTGGGAAAAATCAATCGCTTTAATCATTTAGGCGCTACTCGTTTCAATGTTTTTGGCTCAATAGTTGCCAGCCAATATTCAATAGCCTTGCGCTCTAGCGGTAAGGTCTGCGCCATTCCTGCAGAAAACGACTGCCAGCTGTCAAGGTACTTCTCGCTGACAAGGGTTAATATCGGAATGCCTGAACTGATCAACTGGGCAAATTCTTGGTTTAAACCACGCCCTTGCGCTTCACTGTAGCCAAAGCGATTAACAAAAACCAAGTCAGGCGCCTCATGCAAAGCTTGGCGCAACACCTTACCGGCTTCGGCTAAACCGCCCATATCTAAATTACAGCCTCGAGAGTTGCGACCTAAATACTGGGAAATCACAAAAGTTTCACCTGTATCTAGATCGCGTAAAGTCATCGGCAACACCCCATGTGGATCTTTACCCTGTTGAGTCGTTAACCCGCGCACACGCCAGCCTTGTTGTTGACATCCAGCCAAGAGCTCGGCCAATAAGTCATCACCTTCTCCATCACCGGAGTGAACAATCGCTGCTGCGGGTATTTGCATGGGGCTGCCTCTTAAATTAAGTAAAATTAAAAACTATAGTTTGCGCCAGCAAACCAGGTACGCTCTGGCATCGAATAGCCATCTGCTTGTATATTTCCCTTGCTGCATACGAGCCCCGCCAAACCGTTGTATAATTAAAAACATAACGATACTCAAAAACGCTCAACAAGCCATAAAAACTGTAGGGGGTACCCCTTTATATCTATCCCTATCAATGAGCGCCAACAGGTTCATATATGTGCACTCAAAGAGACTGGGTCTTTAAAAAGTCAGGCTTGCCGGCAAGTACGTCCAACACAGCTTAAATAAGCTCGTTTTCCACCACCCAAACCGCAGCCTCAGTCCGGGAGCGCATACCTAGCTTACTCAGCAAGCGTTTGACATGAACTTTCACTGTGCCTTCAGCAATATCTAGACTGCGCGCAATCATCTTATTACTCTGACCTTTAGCAATCAGTTTAAGTACATCTTTTTCGCGTTTAGTTAGCATCGATGGATGTGCTGCGCTTGCCTTAGGCCGGCCGCGAATAGCTTCGGCTAAAACTTGAGTCAGCTCGGAGCTTAACGCCATTTTTCCCTGGGCAGCTAAGCGAATTTGCTCTATTAACTCCTCCGGTTCCATATCCTTGAGCAAGTAACCATCAGCCCCTTCACGCAATGCCTCAAGAACATCAGCATGATCATCGGAAACACTGAAAATCACAATGCGGGTGTCTACCCCAGCAGCACGTAAGGCGCGAATGGTTTCAATACCATCCATACCCGGCATATTGAGATCCAGCAGAACCAGGTCCAGCTCGTGGCGCTCGACTAACATTAACGCTTCTTCGCCTGAGCTTGCTTGAGCAACAGGCAATAGATCATCCTCCATGGATAGCAGATCACTCAAACCACGCCGTAGCATTGGATGGTCATCCACTAGCATAATCCGTGTTTTTTGACTCTCTAAACAACTCAAGTTTACTCTCCAGTTATAATTGATTGCGTTTGTACTGAGGTAAAAACTGCATATGAATGCGCGTTCCTGGCTGCAAGCGACTAATGTGCAGTTTTCCTAATAAGCTCTGTGCTCGCTCGGTTAATATGCTTAACCCGTAGTGTCCCGTGGGGCTCTGTTCTGTATTGATGCCAATACCATCATCATCGATACTAATATGTATATAACCATCGTCATCCTGATGCAAAGTCAATTTGCACAGTTGCGCTTGAGCGTGTTTGATCACATTACTTAGCGCTTCCCGAATAATTTGCATGCAGTGGATTTCTTCATTCGGTGTTAGAGGGCAATGTTCTAAAGCATAATCGAGCTGGATATCCACTCCAGAATGGCCACTAAACTCTCGGACAGTTGCATCTATTGCAGCATATAGACCAGGCTCCTCGAGCTTAATACGGAAGGTCACTAGCAACTCGCGTAGCTGCCTATACGCGCTGTTTAAACCCTCTTGAACATCAGTCAAGGTAAGGTTTATATCCTCTTTGGAGAAGTTTGCAGCAACTTGTTTTCTTAAGCGAGTAAGTTGAATTTTCTGATACGACAGTGCTTGTGCTAACGAGTCATGCAACTCTCGAGCAATCACTGCTCGCTCTTCCATCAAAGCAATACGCGCTTGATTCTGACCAAGTTGATTCAAACTTAAAGAGGCAGAAAAAAGCTCAGTCAAGGCTTCAATAAGTTGAGTTTGCCACCCTTGCATGTGCATACCTAGTGGCACTTCAATACGTAAATCCCCAAAATGCCCATGCTCGCTCTCTAAGACAAAACTCACGACTTGCGCACCGCTTGGAATAACCCCTTGGTTTATAATCAAGGGGCACTGTGCACAGTTAGGCAAATTACAGTATGCGGGCGTTTGCCCCCGCAGTGCTGTCAAAGCAGTATGGGCTTCGCTCTCAGGGTTGTCTGTTGGGTGAGTTAAGCACAAGGAAACCGGCCCCAAGCCAAGGGTTTGCTCAATGGGTTGCATCAAGTCAGCAAATATCAGCAATGGGTCAACACTGGTCTTATATAGGCTGCGGGCACTATTAAACAGCAACTCTAAACTGCGGTTGCTGCGCTGCAGTTCTGCGGTTTTCTCGTCCACTTTTCTTTCTAAATTATCGTACAAGCCGGACAGTTCTGCACTCATTTGATTCAGCGTCCATGCCAACACCCCCAGTTCATTGCGTGCTAAGACTTTGGCTCGCCCCTGAAAAGAACCGCGGCTAATATTTTTTGCTAACTCAACCAACTCCTGCAAAGGCATCAATAGCGCATTATTAACCCCGAGTATCACAATAAATCCAATCAACACGGTGACAAATAGTGTCGTAATAAATAAAGCACGAATCATCGAAAGCTTGCGTTCAGACTCAACCTGTAGATCGCCTACAAAGTTATCCAGCAACTCCACAAAAACCGGCACTTCTTTGCGAAAGGCGGTTTTATCTGGAGGCGTCTGCAGCAATAAAGGCAGCATAAGTTGACGCCACTGACGCTGTACTAACTCGTACTTAATGGACAAGCTGCCTTGTGCCTTATCGCCCACAACCGCCATTATCGCTGGCGTCGTTAGAGCCGTTTCAAACTCAGAAACATATGTAGGCAAGCTTTGCCGTTCTGGATCTCCCGTCAGAAGTGCTAAACGGTACGCTTGCATGCGTAAACTACCGGCCTTATTCAGCGCCTCGGCATCACTGCGCACGGATTCAGAAAGATACATCCCTCCAAGCATACTGATCAACATCACCCCAATAATCAGGGTAAAAGCCAGCAAAGTGCGCACGGCCAGTGACTGCGTTAAATGCATTAGAGGAGGTTGTGCTGTTTGCATAAGTAACCTTAGAAAGTGGCCTTAAAACATGCTTGAGCTGATTATTCAGTAGTAGCGCACTGTAAACCACCGCTATACCCCTTTATTTCCACGGGCTACTTTTCTGTGAAAAAAACACAGCTATAAGAACTAAGGCGTTGAGTTTATTGAGCTTTTTACTGTTGTAGAGCTATATATAAGTAGGTATAGATCATTCTTAAACATATTATGACAAGGTAAATAGTGACGCAGATCAATTGAATTGGCTCTCCATGCTTCTACAGTGCAAGTCAGTGCAAAGCTATCCTTTTTGCAAGACCTGTGCGTTGGAGAGTCATACTATGAGCAATAATATAGAAAAGTGGGACGTGGAAGACCCTGTATTCTGGGAGTCGACCGGTAAAAAAATCGCCAACCGCAACCTTTGGCTATCGATTCCCAACCTGCTACTTGGCTTCGCCATCTGGCTGATGTGGGGCATCATCACCGTACAGATGCTCAACTTAGGTTTCCCCTTTACC
>RRZU013290209.1_pt1 | contig 15780 bp, 9 predicted proteins | sample 2165561 | NCBI WGS metagenome assembly RRZU01 (sample SAMN10456909, study PRJNA506462) | wastewater metagenome | isolation source: wastewater sludge | place: USA: Moscow, Idaho
TCATTGAGCTGAAAAACACCTCTGTAACGTCCGCTGGGTCTGCCTAACTCTTTGAAAGGGTCATTAAGTGAGAATAGACAACGGCATTTCTGCAATTCGTAATAAATTTCTGTTAGTGTTTCAAAATAAACGCTCCAAGCTGACATAAAGGCTCCTTACTAAATGATTAATAGAATAATATTCTATTAATAATAAAAACTCAAAGCTTTAACGTAATTGGTTTAGGATATGAATTCAATTAACTAAAAGCAGTATAAAAATTTTATGCGACTCCAAGAAACTCATATTTAACTGAGAAAAAGTCTGTTTCAACTTCAAAATGTCATATTTAGTCAAAACTAAATCATCATATCATCATATCATCATATCATCATATCATCATATCATCATATCATCATTTGATGATATGATGATTTATCGCTCGTCCAGCGTTTCAATGAAGCTGGTGATAACTTCGGTCATTGTTTTATCTTTCTGCATTGCATATGACTTGAGCTTGTTGCGTTGCTCTTTTGTGATATTCAAATTAATTCGCACCAGCTCCGATGTGTCTTTTAAATCCGATAGCTTAACTTGATTAGTTGGTTCTACTGTGGTGCTAGGTCGTTTAACTGACTTCATATTTTTTTCCTTAACTCATTAACTGAGTGATTTCATTAGCTAGAGTATTAATTTCGGCTACTGGCTCACTACTTGCTCTCTCTGTATCAAAAATAGTTTGACCTAAACTGGCTGAATAGGGGTAGCAAGTACGCTGACCAATATTGCTTTTTAAAACTGGTAATTCAAAGTCATGTATGATTTGGGATATTTCATTACCAATCTTGGTATTTTTGACAAGTCGTGTTAATACAATCCCAGCTTTCAGATTTTGATTTTCGGTCATGCCTTGTTTAACCAATTCAATTAAATTCGAACTAGCCCATATATCAAAGGGTGATGGTTGCATGGGTATCAAAATAAAGTTGCTTGCTCGAATAGTGGCAACTGCAATTTCGGTTGCTTGGGGTGAGCCGTCAACAATGATATATTTATACTTATTGACTACTTTTTTAATATCCCTATCAATGCTTACTTGGTCAAGCACTAATAAAGGAATAGGGTTATTCTCGTCTGCTGACTGCCAATCTCTGCTACTGCCTTGCTTGTCACTATCAACAAGCAAAACACTGTGACCCTGCAACTGATATGCTCTCGCTAAATTGATTGCAATAGTAGTCTTACCGCTACCACCTTTTTGGTTAAGTATTGATATTACTGGCATAGACCATCCTTATCATCTTTAATCATCATTTGATGATATCATCAAATGATGATATCATCAATATATGCCTGATATTGTTTAGTTAAATACTACTCGTTTAATAAAATAGATTAATATTCTATTATTAATAATTTAAAGCCTTTGGATTTAAAGGTTAAAATTGAATTAAATAGTAGCGGTTATTGTTGAAAAATGACGATAGGAAAATCAGGGTTTTTGCTATCGTCTGACCAATTCAACAAAAACAAGTATTTTTGTTTAAAAAATTAATGATCATGAAACCACCTATTTTCAACCAGTATTTATTAAATAAAAACCTATATTATTAAATTCAATCAAAATCTATAATTAATATCTATTAGGCAGTTAGCTGTTTCACAATTCAATTTAATCTGTAGTTCACGAATCAATTTTCAGTATTTTTAACTATAAAATTATAGTTAAAATATTTGACTATAATTTCATAGTCACTTATTATGACTATAAATTTATAGTCAACTGAGAAAACTATGGCAACAGGTAATATTACTTTCGGTCGTGATTATTTTCCTAGACCTAAAGATGAAAACAAGATTTGGCGAAAACTAAAACAAGGTAATCATCTGTTGTTACTTGCTCCTCGTCGAGTGGGTAAATCATCTATGATTCACCATCTGAAATCTCATCCTCAAGAAGGCTACAGCATTATCTATAGTTACGTTCAAGCTTGCCAAACTGAACAAGCCTTTTATGAAAAGTTACTCACTTCAATTAATGAATCGGATTTGATTCAACAAAATACCCCCGTTGCTAGCCGTTTTAAAGCAATGTTCGCTAAATTGCCATTGAATCTATCGGTGGAAGTAGTTGGCATCAAGGTCGAGACTAAAGATTCAAGCGAAAATACATGTGTGGGGCAAACCACGATTCGCCAAATTCTCATGGAGAGCCTAAAAGATAGTGACACAAAAGTGGTCTTGGCAATCGATGAGTTCCCTGATGTGCTAATTAATATCTACGATAATAAAGGTGAATCTTCGGCAAAAGCATTTTTAGCCAGTATTCGAGAGTTGTGCCAAGATGTTGATTTTACTAAGCGAGTGCAGTTTATTTTTACAGGCTCAATTGGTTTAGATACCTTGACGAAAAAGCTTAACTTTAGCAATCTAATTAATATGCTTGAGAATGTGGGGGTTAGTGAGTTAAGCCATGATGAAGCTTTAACTTTTATCAATTTTTACTTGGATAACCAAGGAATACTGACCGTACTGGATAACTACAGTAAAAATGCTTTAATCCAAGCCATTGGCTGGAATATGCCCTATTATCTAGCATTGGCTTGCGACCAGTTAATAGATGACTATGGTCTAGAGGGTGATGATGGACTAACTCTGCCCTCTATGAATGAAAATAAAGTAGTTGAAAGTGTAAATCAGTTATTAAAGCAAGAAAATACCACTCGCTTTACTCATTGGAAAGAACGGTTAAATCGCCTTGAGATCTTGGAAAAGAAACTAGCACATCAAATTTTGAAAGCAGTCAGCGAAGAAGAATTATGTTTAAGTTATGCTGAAGCCTTTAATCTATCACAGCAAGCTGATTTCAAAGAAAGTGTGAATTTTGCGTATTTGATGGATTGTTTGACTAGCGAAGGTTATTTATTCCAATTGGACGATAAAAGTTATCGTTTCACCTCTCCATTACTCAAGCATTGGTGGCAACGCTATGGTTACTGATTCATGCATTAACCCCTCAGGGATTCTACTATATAACACGCAAAATATAGATGAGGCGACACTCAAAGCCCAATTTAGCATTCGCAAGAAAGAATACGAGCGAATTTGGCAGGATATTAGAACTAATACCATGCAATACCCTGCTACACATTACCTTATTCAAGGGGTAAGAGGTGCAGGCAAAACCACATTATTGACTCGATTATCCTATGCTGTCAGTGGAGAGGAAAGCTTAAATCCTTGGTTAATCCCGATTCTTTTTAATGAAGAAGAGTATGGGATTTTCTCGTTATTTACTTTTTGGTTACGCATAGCCGAAAAGCTTGCTCTGCATGACGCCAATCGGTACGAAACTTTATATACTCAGTTGATGCAGTTATCCAATGAGCAAGAAAATCAAGCATGGGCATTGATTCGAAAGACACTCATTCATCATGGGCAAAAAATCATTGTATTTATTGATAATATGGCGGAGCTATTTGATGGCTTTAGCGATAATGAAAATGCCCAGTTACGAGAAGTATTAAGCTTACATCCTGAAATACGCATTGTCGGCGGTTCTTCAGTGATTTTAGATGCCCATTTTGATGGCACAGCCCCGTTTTATCAGTTTTTTAAATTAGTAAATTTAAAAGCTATTTCTGAAGCAGAAATGCACGAGTTACTACGAACATTGGCACGGCATACCAGTAAAGAAGCTATTGAGCGGATTGAGGAAATTATTACCCAACATCCTGAACGGATTGAGGCGGTAAGACGGCTGACCGATGGTGTACCAAGAACCATTGTTTTGTTATTTCAGATTATTATGGAAGGGGCAAAAGACAGTAGTTTTACTTACCTAGAGGAAACCATTGATAAAACGACACCTCTGTATAAACACCGTATGGATGATTTGACCCGTCAGCAACAAGTTATTGTCAATGCTATCGCCATGAATTGGGATGCAATGAATGTTAAAGAGATTGCCGAGCAGACCCGATTGCCGAGCAAGACCATCTCTGCCCAATTAACGGTACTTCAAAAACGCTGGATGGTTGATAAAGTCGAAACCAATACCAAAAATCATTTGTATTTGCTCAAAGAGCGGTTTTTTAATATTTGGTATTTGATGCGATATGGTACACAGCGAGATAAACGGCGGGTATTGTGGTTAACTAAGTTTTTGGAAAGTTGGTATGGTGAAAAAGAGTTGTCGCTTAAATTGGTTGAAGCTTTAGGCACGTTGTTAGATAAAGATGCTAAATCTAAAGACTTACTTATTAATGCTTTATTGGCTTCAGATAAAATTGATTACGATATTCGCCGTGACATGGCAGAAAAGTACAGAGAGCTTGCACGAAAGCCTGTGGTAGGTTTTTCTAACGAGCAACAAAAAATTCTTAGATTAGAAATTGAACAAATCATTAAAACTAAAGATGATAAAAATATTTATCAATTTCTTCAAAATCATGGTGACAGATTAACATTAATTGATTTGGTTACTTACTATCATCAGCTATACGAGCTAGGCTCAAATTACTTTAAACCACAGGAATTTTTCTTAAAAATATCGCCCATAGGCTATGTTGAGGCTGTGCATTTATTCACAACAATTTATGCAAGGGCGTTAGTGGGCTATAAGCAAGCTGTGATTGATGTATTTGAAGCAAATCTCAAAGAATTTTCCGAGGATGTAAGTGTCAATACACTTTTATTTTTCAGTTTATATTTAGAGTTTTGTTTGTGGGATAACCAATTTGAAAGAGTTAAAAATATTTTCGATATTCTAGATAAACAGAATATTTTCACTTTAATAGAAGGAAGAACAGGCATTCGTTCAACTAGTGAAGTTAAAGAAATATTTTTTGAAAGCATCATATTATTGTTATTGGCAAAAAAGCAGTATGAAATGGCGTATCATTTGTTTTATCAATTTAAATTAATCCAACTACTAAAACCTTTGTATTTTGCCACAGTATATTATCTGCCTGATGAGCGACACCAAGAGTTTTTAAGAATGGGTTATGAATTACATGAAACACTCATGGAAATTTTTGCAGTGGTTGAAGAATATCAAATTAAATACGCTTAGTTCAAAACAAAGCAATAGAAAGGAATAGTATGACCACCCAGAAAGTCGGATATGCCCGAGTATCAACCAAAGAACAAGATTTGTCATTACAGCTTGATGCTTTGAGTAAGTTTGACTGTGATAAAGTTTTTACTGATAAAGTCAGTAGTGTTAAACAACGCCAAGGTCTACAAGACGCATTAGGCTATTTACGTCAAGGAGACACGTTGGTGGTGTGGAAGCTCGACCGTCTTTGTCGCTCACTGCCCGATTTAATCAAAATCAGCGAACAGATTAAAGAAAAAGGAGCGGAATTAATTAGCATTACCGAAAGCATCGATACCAGCACTCCCGCAGGTCGGCTCTACTTTAATATTTTAGGAGCATTGGGGCAGATGGAGCGGGAATTGATTCAAGAACGAGTCAAAGCTGGACTTACTTCAGCTCGCAAAAGGGGAAGAATCGGTGGTAAACCAAGAGTAAGCCAAGAAAAATTGGATTTAGCTCGTCGTGAACTGATGACAGGACGACCTTATCCCGAAGTAGCTCGCATTATCGAGGTACATGTGCAGACCTTGTACCGCTTAGTACCCGTCAAATCCCTAAACATCGGGTAAGTAGGGAGTTTTTCATTGTCAAATTACAGACCACAATTTCTAATTCCAAACAACGAAGAAGACTTCGAAGACTTATGTGCAGATGTCTATGGCACAATTTTCAATTGCCCTAACCCTAGCAAATATGGTCGTCGAGGACAAGCCCAACACGGTTTAGATTTAGTATTATATCGGGATGGTATTAACTCTGATGATAATCGAATAGGTGTTCAGTGCAAGCATGTCCAAAAACTTACTTTTGATGGTAAGCACGGCGACTCTTTTATAAAAGAGTTGCAAAAAGCTGAAAAGGGGCAGCAAAAAATTTCTAAATTCATTTTAGTTACCTCTCTGCCATCAGATGCCCGTCTGCTTGACAAAGTAAACAAGCTTTCGCAAGCAAGACTAGATGAACGTAAGTTTCCTGTAGAAATTCACTTTGCGAACGACTTAGAAACCAAAATTAACAGCTCTAAAAGCTTATCTGAACGATATTTGCTTGGTAAAAACTATGAAATTCTACTTAAGGAAGCAGAGAAGTTCATTAATAAAGAACAATACTCTGTAGCCATTAATATGCTAGACGCTTCTAATATCGAATTAATGAATCAGCAAGAAAAATTTCAAGCTTTGACACTATTGGCTATCTCATATTTAAGCATTGATAGTTTTGATAAGTTCATTGATTCACTTCAAAAACTTGAAGATTTTGATTGGGATGATGACAATCTAACTAACTTGAGAATTGTTAAACTATCCATCCAACAAGGCAGGGAGGTAGCAGAAGCTGAGTTAAATAGGTTATTAGAACTTTATCCCAAAAATTTGAATCTAATAGCTTTAAAAACGCTTTACGATATTCAAAAAGGTATCGAGATTAATTTTGATGACCTAGATGCCATATTAAAAAGCAACTATGATATTCAATTCTCATTCATGGAGTCTTACATAAATTTTGGTAGACATGAATTTGAAAAATTTCATACCATATATGAAAACCTGGCTAGTGAGGATAAGAGTCGTCCTTCAGCACTCATTTACAAGCTGAATGCTGAACTTTTAGAATATTATAAACGACCAGACAATAAAGATAAAATAAGACAAGCCCTAGATAACTTTAGAAAAAATACGGATTTAGAAAGAATTGAAAAGCCTGCTTTTAAAGGCTTGGCATTAAATGCCATACTCAACGCTTATGCCATGTTAAATAATTTTGAGAATAGCAAGTATTGGTATGAATATGCTGTTGATAACAATATAGAGCTTAATGAGTATGCGAAACACAATTTAGTCATTTTATCGATAAAGAATAACAACAATTTGTTTTTCATTGACTTACTTGACAAATTTTCTAATCAAGAACTTAAAGGTTACTTTCTTGACGGCTTATTCCATTTTAATGCTATCGAAAAAATCCAATCAATTTTGCAAGAAAATCAAAACTTAGCACCTGAAATTCAGAACGAACTTAAATCCTATTTGATTCTAAAAAATAAGTTAAACCAAGTAACTAATCTAGAAGAGTACATCAGCGAACATCGCTTATTTGAGGTCAACTCTACTAAAGGATTAACGCTGCTAGGATTTAGTTTTTTTAATGAAAACAAAAAACAACTATTTGATGCTTCTAATGAAAAAATTTTAGAAATTAATTATGTAGCAGATTTAATGGAAAATATGTACTTGGGTTCATATTTTTTTACTACCGAACAATTTGAGAAATCAATAGAGCATTATCAGAAAGTCTTAGACTCCAATTCTGTCTTACATGAATATGATTTGTTGAATTATTTAGATTCATTACTTGCAACAAATAGATTCATGCAAGCTAAAAAAGTTATTGAAGAGAACTGGGACACCATTCAGGAGAAAAAACTAAGGTTTTTCGAGTTAATAAGGCATTTAGGATATGAAATTCAAGACTTGCCTTTAATTGAAAAATATCTAGCTAATTTAACTCAATATAATGATAGTGCATGGTACTGGAGAAATAAACTTCAAATTTTGATAACAAGTAAACAAGATAAGGCATTGAAACGTCAGTTAAAAGCAATGCCGCTTAATTTAAAAAATGAGAAGTATAATACCTGTTGGCTTATTCTTCAAGAAGTAATATTTGGACAAAAAGATAAAGCCTTAGAGCGTTTGTTGAATTTTTGGCATGAAAAACCTGATGATTTGGAAGTACTTCAAGATATGCAAGCACTTTTTCTTGAAATGATGGTCAATCCACAAGTCACTAGTAAACTATCTCAAGCTAGACACCCATTTTTCGATTATCAATTTAATAACACAACAGATGGTTGTTTTATTAAAGTTAAAGTCAATAACGAACAAAGAGGTTACTTCTTAGACTCAAAAGTAAGTAGCAACGACCCAAATAAATTTATAAACCCATTAGATAGCTGGGGCTCACAATTTTTAGATAAGAAAATTGGCGATGTTTTTAGGGTAACCACTCCATTTGGAAGCTTTGATTACGAACTTCTCGAAATTAAGTCTATTCCGTTAGCTGTTTTTCACAATAATTCAGCATTAGCAAGCCAACCAAACAACCTATTTAATATGTTATCCCTTGAAGTTAATACTGATACAGAGGAAGGAATCAAAGAATTTATCAAAACGATTAATCGCTTATCGACACCAAATGACGTCATCAAAAATCAATTTGAAAGATATATTAGTAGCCCTATGACTATTGCATTATTGGGGAAATTATTACATAAGGATATTGCAGAATTGACGTATAGTTGGATTCAAGACTTCAGATATCCTCTATATACCAATGATGACAGATATACCAAAGACCTATCTAAGTTGGAAGCTCAAAACAGGCTTCAATCCAAGACTCATTTTACTATCGACCTCTTCACTCTGTTAGAATTTAAAAGAATAGGGGTTTCTGACTTTCTCGAGAATATTGATAACTTAGTAGTTTCAAGTTCTTTAATAAAACAACTGCAATTATTAATTGATAAACATAATTTTGACTTTGAGATAAATCAAAAATCTGAAACAGTTAGTACCTTTGATAATAAATTCCAATTCCATACTGTTGATACTAACATTCTAAAAATCCGTTCCGATGATTTAAAATTTGTCATGGATTTTTTAGAAACGAATGCTGAAATCTATCCTGCTTATGGCAATGACTTTCAGTCGAATATCCATAAAATTTTACAACAACATTTACCTGAGATAGATAAATCTACGCTAAGATTAGCTCAAGAATATAATTTAACGTTAATATCATTAGATGCACGACTTAGAGCCTTAGCAAGTCAAGTTGGAATAGATACTATCAATGGCAATTACTTTATTGAATCTCAACTGCAAAATGAAGATGAGTATAAGAAAATTTGTCTAAATCAATTTTCAGACAATCGCCTAACAACCGACTTTCACATCAAATATATTATTGATAGTTCTACGAAAAATTCACCTTCTCTAAACAAATATATCAATGCCTATTTGAGCTTTTTAACAGCGAATTTTGACCTAGAGCATATTCTACATGAAATAATCACCTTAATTTACACTCAAAGGTCGCTTGGTTTTGGGGCAACCTATGGCTATGTAACAAGATTATGTGAAATAGCTTTTTGTTTGTTAGCAAAACATGAAAAACTTGATTTTGAAAGAGACAAAAATATAGCTAATGACTATTATTGGAATTCTTTTAGATGCAAAGCTATTCAAGCTGATAGTTTTGAGGAGCTAAAGTCACTTCAAAACAACACGCTTGGAATAAGCTATGGGTTTTTAAACCCAAGATTAATTGCTAAAACTACTCCTATCCTTGGCTAGAAAGAGCAGACAATCCACCCAAACACCCCAGAAATTAAAATTTAGCAGACTAAAATAATGAAACAAATTCTTGATGATATTTTATCCCAACATACCAAAGGCTTGGTACTGCTAGATATGCCCACAGGCACAGGTAAAACCTACCAAGTAGCAGAATATATCGCCCAACAGATTGACCAATTAAAAGCCCAAAACCGTAAAATTATTTTTATTACCCACCTTAAAAAAAACCTACCATTCAAAGAATTAGAAAAACAGTTAGGTAGACACGGCAACGCTGACTACCGTGATGAAGTCTGGTTTGTGCAAGGTAAATTGGATGCTTTTAAAGACCACTTTTCGACATACATTGACGACATTAAAAGGCTTTTTCCAAGCTTTAAGCCTTATGAATTATTATCTTTATTGAAAGAGTATGAACAAGCTACAAAAAATGGGCAAAGCACGCTTATTGGAGTGCTCGAAAAATCTAGCGATAAACCCATCAAAGACTTTAGCAATTTAGTCAAACAACGGTTACACAAAGAGTTTAAGACGCCAGAGTTAAGGCTTGATGCTTTGAAAAACAACTCTGATTGGCAATGGGTTACCAAGTTGTTTCCTGCCACGTTAACACTGGATAAACCTGTGTTATTTATGAGCGTATCCAAATTTATTTATCCCTATGACACACTCATACAGTCACCAATGACCATTACTGAGTTACTTGCTGATTATCAAGTGACATTATTTATCGACGAAATCGATGCCTCTAAACACATATTACAAGATTTCATCATTAAACAGGGGCTACGAAATCCTATTGATTTGGTTTATACCGTCAAGCAAATTGGCATGACACTATCAAACTCACAGTTTTCAGATGAATTGTTGCCGCCACATAAACTCGATAAACAGCCAGATGACCCAGCGACCATTCAGCAGAATTTGCAGGAGAAAAGTCTAACCGTAAATAAGGATTTCAATCTTTCATTATCATTGAAAAGTAGAGATAAATCTCAACAATCATCGTTCATTTTCTATGACAAAAAACCTTTGTATTTGGCAAATGCCCAATATAAGGTCTTAACCTTAACAGCCGATGAAGCCAAGGGTACGGTTTGGATTGATGTGGTAAAAAAAACCACAGAACACGATGAATCAAATACAACATTGGGGGGCTTGTTAGCAACTTGTAGTCAAACCATTGGCTATTTCAAAGGTGGCATTCATATGCTTGCCAATAATTATCATGCCAATTACCGCTTTGATGGCATTACTTATGATAATGCAGTGAGAAGTTATTTAAATTTTTTCAATTTTAAAGACTCAAGTTTTGATAATTTGGTCTATGAAATCCAATACGCTCGCCTAACCAGCACATGGAAACAAAAAAACCTAGAATCAGATGCCGATAAAAACGACCCGTTAAGATTTCATGAAAATGGCTTTAGTTATCACACCATTATTGACAGTGATGACAATGTGAGCCAATCGATTGTTGATACTTATAGCTTTCCATATAGCCCTGAAGCATTACTACTAGATTGGTGTCGAAATTTTATGGTAGTTGGCATATCCGCTACTGCAAACCTTCGAAGTCGTTTAGGCAACTATGACCTACATTATTTGCGAAAACGTCTAAATGCTTCATCAGAGGCTGATTTTGTACAGCTAAATAGCGAGCAAAAGCAACGCTTATCCGACCAATTTACTGAAAGCACCTGTTACTATCGACAAACGTATATGCAAGTAACGCCACACGGCTTGGTAAATGCAGATGATGAAATCACTATCAAAGATGAATTTATCAATTTGTTTGGCGGTCAAGAAAGCGAAGATATCGTGCAAGATTTGTTTAACAAAGCCCCTATCAAAGATGAGAACAATAGACCACACTACCTCAAGCAATTTTATAAAATTTTTCAGCTTTGGAAAGCCTACCACCAACAACAGATTAATGCCTTTTTGGTATTGTTTAGTAAAGGCTATTATGAAGAGCTTGATTTTCTAAGAACCTACTGCAATATTCTAAGCCAACATTTGGGACTGCCTGACACCGCAAAGGAAGAAATGGTGTGCGTCGTTGGTAATACCAGCGAGAACGCCTTAGAAGGCATAAAAACCCGTTTAAGCCAAGGTGAACGGCGATTCGTGATTTCAACTTATGCTACGCTTGGAGCAGGCGTAAATATACAATACCCCATTCCAAGTAAATTTGCTGGGAAATTAGTGAAAACTAATCACCGCCCACCCAATGACAACATGGATTTTGATGGGTTGTATTTAGACAAGCCTACGAAACTTATCAGCTATCATAAAGACAAAGATAATACTCAACACAGTTTAGTCAATCTTATATTTCAATTGGAATACCTTAAACTCTCAGGTTTAAGCTTGGACAGTTTTGAAAAACATCTACAAAAGGCATTTTCTATCTATTCTGGCTCAGGTCATTATAAATCTGTAGAAAAACTATCCAAATTCGACGACTTCAAAGCCTATATGATGCAAGTGCTTATTCAAGCCATTGGGCGTATCTGCCGTACCAACATGAAATGCCCTAAGATACAACTGCACATTGACAATGCGTTATTGGATCATTGGTTTGATGATTTTGGTACAAGTCAAATGTTACCTGAATTTCATAAAATTAATGCCTTTATTAAAGAACAAAATGCAAAGCCCAATATTATCGATTCAGCGGTTGCACAGCAGGATTTTGAAACAGTTCGGCGGTTTATTGAGAAAATGAAATATAAAATTGCTGCGGGCAATATTACTATTGATGACGTTCATCAATGGCAAGGACTGAGAGATTTCGTCTTGAAAAACCCACAAAAATTGAATGAAATTATAAGCCCTTACGATTTTTTATATATCAATTTTGAAGAACCAAAGACCAGTTATTATTACTCGTGCGATGAAGACGATGAGAACTTTATATTGCTCAAGCAACCTACACAACATTGTTATACCGCCAGTAGTGCCAGTGCTAGGTTAGACCGACTCATGCAACATACGGGTATTTATGAGCATTTTATCCAAAAAGGCTATGCAATACAGCTAGCTGCCAGTCGCCATTGGCTACAACCTATTTTATTTAACAACATCTATAAAGGGGCATTGGGTGAAATCGCTGGCTCATATTTATGGCATAGCTATGATTTGCCAAACTTAAGCGATTTACCGACTAAAGACTTTGAACGCTTTGATTTTTTGGTTGATGATGGTATCTATGTTGATTTCAAAAATTGGTCGCCTACTCTACAAGACGGTGAAGCCGAAAGAGAGAAAATCTACTATAAAATGGAAAAAACGGGAGCAAAACTGGTATTTATCATTAATATCGTTGCAGATAGCAATCAGTATAGACCATTGAACAGATTCCCTCACCCAACAAAGGGAAATGAGCAGTTAATTGTTGAATTACCTTATTTTACACTTAATGATAATACCGCTGATATGAACCAAATCAATATTATCCACCAACTGATTGAAGAATACCAAGCCAAATGAAGACCACACAACTCACATTCCAAACTGATTTTGATAAGCTTAATGCCAAATATGTGTTTTTTAAATTCACTGCCACAAAAAACACCGATGAAAATGTTTGGCAGATTGGCGGACAGCTTGACAAACTTTTGAAAACTCATAGCGTCATAGCCAGTGTCTATCGCCAAGACAATCACGCATTTGTTATGCTAGAGCGTAGCGATGATTTTGAGATTGAAGCGTTGCGACTAAAAATTACTGACGATGAGAGTTTACACTCTATTAGCGTCATTCAAGTGATAGCAAGTAATGAAAAATCAGAGAAATCCATTACGGGTGTGGATTTATATCAACTGCTATTTAATGCCACCGTCAATAGCCAAGGTGAACGCTATCAATTTAATAATTTGGGTGGAAAATTAGTAATCATTCCGCCAGCAACTAAGATAAAACCAGTCGTCACTGCTTTTCATTTGATACTGACGCCCGATTTGGTACTGGTAGCAAAAGCAACGACTTATCAAACTAAGGTATTTGCCAAAAAGTCCGAGAAAGATAAGACCAAACTGGCAAAGAAATTAGCCAAACCTGCGTATCAGTTACATCTAAATACCTTTAAGCGAGATTTTGACAATCACGACGATAAGGCATACATCCAAGCAGGTGTACCCAACAAAAAAGCCTGTGAGCCAGCATTAAACATCCAATCACATACCGACTTTCTGCAAAGCCGATTGGCTATCTTACAGACAGCGGTTTCTCGCTTTAATCGCTTATTCCAAGGTATCGTGGCTTGTGACTGGTCAAATAAAACTGCTGACAAAACTCTATCCGAACGCTTTCATTTATTAAATACCAAGAATGCCATTGAAAAATTAGCCAAACCGCTGGATATTCGCCTACTGGACAAGATTGGCACAACTCAGAGTGACAAACTAATTACGGATATACATCAGCAATTAGCATCATTAAATATTTTCAGTAAGGTCAATCAACGGGAAATCGCCAATGCCTGTCATATTTGTTTAGTTAAGCCGAAAGATGATTACGAAAATAGCGATGAAAAAGACCCCTATCGCCAAGATTTTCGCTATTACAGGCAACATGTTACTGATGAGCTTTACCAAGATTTTTATCAAACAACCAAAGCCAAAACACTGCTTAAAAACTTGGTTAAAGAATTATGGATTAAACAAAGTATCAGTGACAATCGTATCACTTTGCTAGATAACCGTTACGCCTTAAAAGGCACATGGATTTTCGGTATCATTCAAGATAAAAATTACCATTTACTTGAATTGCAACCCAATGGTGAGTATCAGTATTTCCAACATGATGATGGGCTGTTATTTCAAAAACACCCATATGATAATGAGATACGCACTATTCAAAGCTTCAACCATCCTTATAAAGACAATGGAGTAAGCCCAATTGAGCTTTTTATTATCAGTCCTGAGAAAGACCTCAATATCATTTTAAATCATGAAGAATGTGTCATGCCTGACCTATCAATGATTGAGCGTGAAATTCTAGCAAAAGATGAGCCTTTACCCAATTCTCTTAGCCAGACCACTGAACTGGTAAAGTTGTTTGAAATGGATTTGTCTATAATTCAGGACAAACATTGGAAATCATTTAAACAAGCAATCTATGTATTAGATGAACCTGTTAGCAAAACACATCTAGTTGATACGATTAATAAGCACTTTCATACCAGTAGCGATACCAATAAAGCTATCCGAACATTATTAAGACAACATGGTGTCATTTTAAACTTTAGTAAAGCCAAAGATGATTTACTCAATAAAATGACTGACACTTTTACCATCCAAGCAGGCACAATAAATGAAGATGTTGCTTGGTATAGTGTTGGTTATTATCATGGTTCGTTACAAGATGAACTAAGTCATATGCTTCATTTAAGAAAAATCATAGCTTTAAAAGGAAACTTGCGTCATCTTGATTTGCTGGAATTAATGGACGTTGACTTTGTGAGGTATAATAATTTTACTGTACTGCCCTACCCTACTAAATACTTAAGAGAGATTTTAGAAAAAAGAAAATCTTATTTTTAGCCACTGCCAACGGTATTGACTAAATAACAGCATGATAATGTTTTAAACGGTTTTTATTGCTTAAGCTTGGTTTTTTGCGTCGACGCAAATCGCTGAGATGATGAGTTTTAAAATCTAAATCGGTAGTATTCAAAAAACTGTGTCATTTCACTAAACTATTAACAATAGAAGGAATGACACCATGCAAAACTTTGACTTTAATGAAGCCTTAAAAGCCATCCAATCAGGAAAGCCTATCACAGGCAGTGATGGGGTACTCGCCCCACTCATCAAACAGCTCACCGAAGCTGCACTATCTGCTGAAATCGACAGCTACCTTGAGCAAAGCCCCAACCGCAACCGCCGTAATGGCTACAGCAAAAAGACCGTCAAATCAGCCGTTGGTAGCTTTGAGCTTGAAACGCCACGTGACCGTAATGGGGAATTTGAACCTGAGCGAGGAAATAGCGAAGCATCGCTTCGCCCGAGCGCAAGACGAAGGCTATGCCTGAGTGACTGGTCAAGAAGCATCAAACTAAGCTTACCCCTGAAATTGACAATCGTATCCTATCGCTATTCTCGCATGGCATGAGCTATACGGCTATCAAAGACCACATTGCTGAGATTTATCAGCTTGAGGTCTCAGAAGCCACCATCAGCAGTATTACTGACCAACTGATACCACAGCTTAAAGCATGGCAATCTCGACCACTTGATAGCGTCTATCCGTTTGTCTGGCTCGATGCCATTCACTACAAAGTCAAAGAAGAAGGACGCTATGTCAATAAAGCGGTTTACACGCTGTTAGCACTCA
>RRZU012678476.1_pt1 | contig 15778 bp, 19 predicted proteins | sample 2165561 | NCBI WGS metagenome assembly RRZU01 (sample SAMN10456909, study PRJNA506462) | wastewater metagenome | isolation source: wastewater sludge | place: USA: Moscow, Idaho
AAAGATAAATTAAATCCTGCACGTTATCAAAGTCTTAAAAAAGAAAATATTCCTGTGATTCATCTTGAGAATGATGCAGGCACAGTACGGGTGATTGCAGGTGAATATGCAGATCAGCAGGGCATTGCCAAAACCCATACGCCAATCATGGTTTTAGATATTGCTCTTAAAGCAGGGCATACCGCGATTTTTCCTGCCAATCGTGGAGACAGTACCTTGATTTATCTGTGTACAGGTAAATTAAAATTTAACCCTGAAACAGAAATGTTGGACGATGAAGTATTGGAAGATCAGGCACTTGCAGTCATGTCGAGTCATGGTGAAAATGTGCAAGTGACTGCATTAAAAGACAGTAAATTTTTATTGCTTTCCGCAGCACCTTTAAATGAAGCGATCAATGCCAAAGGCTTTTTTGTCATGAATACGTATAGCGAAATTTTACAAGCGTATGAGGATTTAAAGGCAGGAAAATTTATCCAAACGGTACAAGCGGAATAAGTCATTGTCCAAAAATGCAGGTATAAAAATTGCAAATTTTTACTCGTCACTAAAATGAAATTTTGTTAAGCTATCATCATGCAATCAAGATATTCGCTTTATTGCATATATTTTCTATATTAAAAAATCTTTTAGACACCTTGTGAATACGGTGTTTCTCATTGTGATTTCTCACGAAATTTCCAATTTAATTTATTGATCTCTCGATATTTTTTATCGGGCTTGACTGTATTTGTCTCGCCTTGGTGAATCGTATCTCACTGTATAAAAATGATTTACAGGCGTCATCATGCAAAATACTCAAACAACGACATTGAGCCGTGCCACGTTTATGTTTCCATTGGCATTGGTTCTGTTTGAATTTTCGGTTTATATCGGAAATGATTTAGTACAACCTGCGATGCTTGCCATTACCAAAGAGTTTGGGGTGAGCAGTGCGTGGGCACCTTCTTCCATGTCTTTCTATTTGTTGGGTGGGGCATGTGTGGCATGGCTATTGGGTCCATTGTCAGATCGTTTAGGGCGCAAAAAAGTCCTGTTGGCAGGGGTGATTTTCTTTGTGGTGACCTGCTTATGGATTTTGTTGACTCACAATATCGAAAGCTTTTTGGCACTGCGGTTTTTACAAGGTTTTGGACTTTCTGTGATTGCAGCGGTGGGTTATGCAGCGATTCAGGAAACTTTTGAAGAACGAGATGCGATTAAAGTCATGGCACTGATGGCGAATATCTCCTTACTTGCACCGTTGATTGGTCCTGTGGTTGGTGCATTTTTGATTGATCATGTGTCCTGGCATTGGGGCTTTATTGGCATTGCATTTTTGGCATTTCTGAGTTGGTTTGGTTTGAAAGCTAAAATGCCTGAGCCAAAGGGCAGTATTCCCAAGCAGCCTTTGAGTTATATTTGGGACGATTATAAAAAAGTTCTGAAAAATAAAACCTTTATGGGTATGACCTTAGGCTTACCGATGGTTGCAATGCCCTTGATGCTATGGATCGCACTTTCTCCTGTGATGTTGGTGGAAGAATTGGGCTTGAGCAGTCTGCAATATGGCTTGGCACAATTTCCTGTCCTGGGTGGTTTGATTCTTGGCAATATTGTCCTGATTAAAATTGTAGATCGCTTAGCTTTAGGTAAAACGGTTTTGATCGGTTTGCCTTTGATGTTGCTTGGCACAGCCATTGTGATCCTGGGTGTGATTTGGCGGGAATATTTTCTTTACTGTGTCATTCTTGGCATGACTTTGGTCAGCTTTGGTGAGGGCATTAGCTTTTCAGTATTGTACCGTTTCGCATTGATGGCATCGGATGTGTCTAAAGGTACAGTGGCAGCAGCAGTTTCAGTGTTGATGATGTTTATCTTTTTCTTTGTGATCGAATTGATTCGGATGTTATACGCGCAATTTCATCTGTGGGCGTATGCGTTATCGTGCTTTGCCTTGATTGCGTTGTGGTTCACTGTACCCCGTGGCTTGTTGAAAGGGATTATGCAACAACGTCAGGCGAATGGTGAGTTTTAACTTACTGTTTTTCTTTTTGGAAAGAGGGTGAGGGGCTTTTAAATAAAGAACCTCCCCCTTTTGGAAATGAAGTTTCTCATCTTGAAAGGAGGAGGGTTTTAAGCGCGTTGTGATTACTGCGCTAATTTTTTAAGTTTATGATCAAATACAAAAGGACCAAAAGGTAAAATTGAAGCAATCAGTCCTAAAATAAACATTTTAATCGACCATTTTTGCTTTTCGCAGACCACAAATAAAACCACTAAAAATAAAATGAACAGTACACCATGTCCCATACCCACATATTTAACTAAAATCGGATTATCAAACATATATTTCATTGGCATCGCAATGAATAATAACAATAAAAATGAAATACCTTCGAGGAGTCCAACAAGTCGTAACGTTTTAATGTTCATGGTCACTGCATAAAATGAGAATGAAGAATCAGTGTAATGGATAAAACCTTGAAAGCAAATTAAATTTAGATGAAATATGATTTTAAATAATTGAATTTATTAAAAATAAAACCAAGTTGTGAGCTTGGTTTTTACTGTATTTTACAGTTGAATCAAGGGCATGTTTTAATTCAAGTGTACAGTAATAAATTTTGACGAACTGTGAATAAATCGAAATTTATCCACAGTTTTGTTCTTTCATTTGAAGCTTTAGCTGTCAGACTCAGATCACGCCACAAGCAATACGATCACCGCCACCACCCAAAGGTTTAGGTTGATCTGAATAGTTATCACCGCCTGCATGAATCATGATCGCACGGCCTTTCACATCAGCTAATTTCAGACGCGGTGCAAGTGCAATTGTGTTGGCATTGCCATTTGAGTCAACATTCAGGACCGGTAAATCACCCATGTGGCCATCGTTGGGAGTACCGTGTCCACTATTGTGCGGGTTGAAGTGTCCACCCGCTGCCAATGCTGCCACTTGTTTGCCATCCTTTTCAGCAGGTTCGCATGAACCCTTTTCATGAATGTGAAAACCATGAAAACCTGAAGGCAGTTCACCCAGCGAAGATTGAATTCGTAGGCCCTGGGCAGTATCTGTCAGGGTGATAGTCCCGATTTTCTCACCAACACCTTCAGGAGAAACAGCATTGATGACAACCGTACTTGATTGTGGATTGTGTTTATTTGCATCCAGGGCTTTGTCATGTAGACAACCCGTCAATAATAAACCGAAGATGGCACAGAGTGCTGATAATTTATAGGTTTTAGCATGCATGATGAATCTTCCAATATGTGTCAGTTAATTTTCTTATTCAAATAAAATAGTGCTGTATCCTCAGTGGCATGTAAAGGATTTGATTGTATCGGTTTATTAACAACACCTATTGATAAATATTTAAAATAGAAAAAATTATCGGTAGAGATCAAGTATTGGGTTATTGGCATTCAAAGTGGGATTGTTATAAAAAAGCCCAATGAAGAAAACATTGGGCCAATGTAAATCAGTTTAGGCGCAGCACATCAAAGTGAAGTTTTGTGATTATTGTCATGATTGCGATCAATGTCATCCTCAACCTCATAGGCCATGGAAGCATCGGGCATGGGTTCAGGCTCTTGGGTTTCATGTAACCATTCACGCCAAATGGCCAATAAAATCGCCAAAATTACAGGACCAATAAACAGACCAACCAAGCCAAAACTCGCCAGGCCACCCAATACACCAAACATAATCAACAGGAATGGAATTTTGGTCGCACCAGAAATGACCAATGGACGAATGACATTATCGGCAGTACTGACAATACAGACCCCCCATGCCATCACGCCAATAGCCTCCACAGTTTGCCCTTGTGAAAACAGCCATAAAGAGACTGCTCCGTAGGCAACAGGCGGACCAAAAGGAATCAGAGCCATTAAAAAGGTAACAATGGTCAGGACCATTGGATTGGGTACACCTGCCACAAAATAACTGATCCCGGCCAAAATAGCCTGAGCAATGGCTGTCAGACCGACACCGTAGACGACTGCACGGGTAGTTTCTGAAATGGTATCAATATAATGATGAATGCGTGGCCCAATGATTTTTTGCAAAGCCTGACTGACTTGGCTGACAATGGTTTGGCCATCACGATAAAAGAAAAATAAAGACATTACTGCAAAGCAGAGTTTAACAATATTTTTGGTAATCTCATTTAAAACAAACTTACCATAACTCATATGACCTTGAAGCCAGGTACCAATGGTTTGGGATAGTGTGGTTGGGTCTGCATTGATATCACGTACAGTTCGGCTGATTTCTTTGCCAATCAAGGGAAGGTCACGAATGAAATCAGGTACAGACAGATGCCCGGAGGACAGTTGACGATGCAAGTCAAAATACAGATTACGGCCTTCATGTTGTAAAATAAAAATCGCAACAGTCAAAGGTACGCCCACCACCAAAACCACCAGGCTGATCATGATTGATGCGCTCAGGGTTGGCCGGTGTTCACCGCACAGCCGCTGAATTCGCTTATACATTGGCCAGGTCATGTAGGTAATAATACTTGCCCAAAGTACAGGCACAATGAAATATTTGAGTATGTCATAACCCAAATAGATCAATATAAAAAATAGGCCAAACAATAAGCCACGTTGTAAAGTGGGATTAAATTCTTGCACGAATCACCCTGGAATTTTCAAATTATCATGATGGAGTTACATTAGACACAGCTGAAATCAACCGTGATCTACACCCCATCATATATTAAAAAATATCATTCTGCTGAAATCAACAGATATTCAGTTTAAAACCATTCTGTCTGATCTTCGATCAAAACATCCAGAATTGGTTGCCATTGTTGTTGTATCTGAATGAAATTTTTCTGATTTTTATCAAAAACACTCAAGCCTTGCATGGCCAGTTGGCCGTATGCACTGCGCTCTGAAATCCAGGCAATGGGCTGTTGCTCAATTTTTTCAAAAAACTGTTGAATATCTTTGGAACTGGCACTGTTGGCTTTGACCCGATTGGCCACCAAATGAACAGCGACCTTGCCTTTACGGATACGCTTAATCTCTTGAATATGCTTTAAAAAACGCCGTGTACTTTCGATATCAAAAAATGAAGGCTGTAAGGGCGTGACCACCGCATGACATTCACTGATTAACTGCTCAGCATGTTCACCAGTCAGGGCGCCTGGTGCATCAATAATCAGGTAATCGAGGTTTTTCGGAGCATCACCAATCGATTTTTCATGACGCCAATCAAGGCTCTGAATTTTAGCAGCCTCATCAGGACGTTGTTTTAACCATTGCAAGGCAGATTTTTGTGTATCTGCATCCGCAAGCGCAACTTTATAACCTTTTTGCGCCAAGGCAGAGGCCAAGGTTATTGCTGAAATTGTTTTACCACATCCGCCTTTCAAATTTGCAATCAATATTGTTTTCATGATGTTCCGATTTTTCACTACACAGTCAATTGGGGTCAGTTCAGTCTTTGCAAACCTTAGCTTAGCATTAAATTTCGAAGTGTAGGTTACACATGACAAAACAATCCTAGTTGTTTACAGTGAGCACATAAACATGATTTGAGTTGGGAAAAAACATGTCCGTGGGTATGGCGATGTTGATAGGTGCCTGTATAGGAATCGTATTGACTGTATTGGTACTGTCCGGCACCCGCAATGGCAAAATCAAAGCGGAATATGAACAATATATTGCAGAGCTGGAACTGGAGCATCAGCACGCATTATTGGATGCGCAAAAGCGCAGTGTAAATACCAGTCGGGCAGTGTTGAAGGGCAAAATGGCAGAACAATTGGCACCGATCATGCCTGAATTTCGTTATCTGCCAAGTGATGCCAAGTTTTTGGGTGACCCAATTGATTATGTGGTGTTTGATGGTTATACCGATTTTCGTGATGGCGATGGTGTAGCTGAAGATATAGAAGTGGTGTTGATCGATATTAAAAGTGGTGGAGCGCGCCTGAGCAAAGGCCAGCAAGCCATTGCTCAGGCGATTCGTGAAGGTCGGGTTCGTTTTGAAACCATTCGTATAGATTTTGATGATTCGTTATAATTTTTTGGCTGTTACATCCATAACCTCAGATTTTTTGTGCCTGTGCCATAAACATACGCTGTCCAAGGCGGGGTAATCCTTCTGCATCATAGTAGGATTTCTGCACGAATTTAAAACCTGCATTGAGCAGAATCAATTCAATATTTCGGTTCAGGTGACAGCCATCAGCAAGCAGTTTTTGTACTGGCGTCAGTCGATCCTGCCATTTTTTTAAAGTGGCATTGTCATGGTACTGCACGTGTTCGACCAAGTGTAATGTTCCTTCAGGTTTTAACACTCTGCGAATTTCTGCGATGGCTTGATCCAAATTGGCAATGCTGCACATAGTCCATGTGCTGACAATATTGTCCAGGGATTGGTCCGCAAAGGGCAGTTTTTCGGCACAGGCCTGAATGTGTTGAATATGAAATGGAGCATCAAACAGGCGGCTTTGTGCAAGTTGATAAATATCACGGTTTGGCTCAAGTGCATATAAGGTATCTACACCCTGATAAAAGGGAATATTTAAACCTGTACCAAACCCAATTTCCAATACATCCCCCTGAACATGTCTTAACAATTCAGCACGACTTTCCATCAGGCTTGGCGTTTGCATGACCTGATTTAGAAGATGTGGAAAAATACGTTGTTGATAGTATTTATAAATCATCATTTTTATATCCTGATCTTTATTTATGATTCTATGCATAAAAGCATATTTTGGGTATGACAAAATCATGACGAAAATTCTGTATTTTGTTACCTAAAATTGATTTTTATTTAAAATACAAGGCATATAGTAGCGGGAAGCCACACATTTCAATGACGTTCTTGTGTGGATATAAAGGTCTAAGCAGGTCAATAGGTTGTTATATCGTTATAAGGGGCATTGAGAGATGCGGTTTAAATTGGAAGCAATGCAAATGGATCGGAATGCCAAAACTGTGGAGCAGGTGAGAGCAGGCAATTTTGTACATCACAATATCGTACTGCATCATCGTCTTATACCATTAAAAGCACTGTTGCTTGCTGCAATATGTAGCTTAGGCAGCTTGCAGACTCAGGCATCACAACAGACCACCCCTTTGGACAGTCATTATAATATTGCCCGTGGTTTGGCTCCCGAAATTCAGGAGCAAAAAATCTCAGTGCTGGAACCGTTTCAAGGCGAATTCAGAATTTTGGGTTCCAAACAATATACTCAGGATGAACAGGCAAAATTTTCCCCAATTGACTATGCCGTGACACGTGGTTTATTTACTCGCCCTGATATCGCCAAACAAATTTCCATTCGACAATATGACCGCTTTTTAAACTGGCAAATGGCTCGTCCTCCGATTGAACCCGCATTGGCCACACAATTGGTCAGCAATATGCATATTATTCCAGCCAATCCTGAAATTGCAAAAGAGATTGTCAAAGTCAAACGTGGAGATTTGGTACGCTTGAGCGGTGATTTGGTCCAAATCAATGATAAAGATTTGGTATGGAAATCAGCATTGGATTGGAATGGAATTGGAGATGGCGCTTGTAAATTGATTCGAGTCGATTCAATTCAATGGTTGGAAAATCAGAATCTTTAACAGTGCTCATGCGAAGAATGTAATGAATGGAATGAGCATCTGTCAGCTGAATGATCAGTCTGACAGATGCATGGGTTCTGAAAAATGGATTCTGAAAAATTGTCAGACTATTGCGGTTTAGCATCCTGTTGTTTTTCAGATTCTTCCTGTTGATCATCATCGGTATAAGAATTTTGTGACTTCCAATATTCAAGCTGATTATTGGCAGTAATTAAATCGGCTTTACTGCGAGCGCCAGCTTGTGCCTGGCTGCTTTGAGCTTTCTGATCTTGTTTTTCCCAATATTGATACAGCAAACCTTGGATATAACGGCCTTGTTCGGTTTTCAGCTCCAATGCTTTGAGCATGGTCAAGGCTGACAATACGCTGTCTTGTTTGCGTTGTGCTTCAAGTTCAGGGGTGAGATTGCCATCATCGAGCATTTTCTTCAAATCAGCTTCAAGTTCAGTATGCATCTGATTGTACTTTTGATTGAACTCATTCAGCACTTCAATGTCATGGGTATCATTGGTTGTCGCTGCAAAAGGTTTGATTTGTGCGGTTTTTAATTCACCTTGTTTTTCTTTACTGCCTGTCGCCACGGTTTTCCCCGATTCATCACTTTTGGAACATGCGCCAAGGAGCAGTGTTGCTCCAAGTACACTGCTGAAAAAAATAGTGCGGGTCAAAACATTCATGATCAGGTCCTTGGTGGTAAATTTTTTTGATGGTCAGTTAAGCATGATGTGAGTAGCAGTTTAAACCGAAAGCTTTTCGAATTGATAGGCATAGGTGATGTACGGAAAGTCAATTTGGTCATGTGCCTGTAAGGATGTATAGTCCATCACAATTTGTTCAAATTTTTGCTTCATATGCTGTTGTTCAGCAGATGACATCGCAGCAATAAAACTGGTGGAGAGCAGACGCTGACTTACCACCTGTTCTACTGTTCCCCGTTGGATATGTGAGAACTGTGATAATTGGGCGGGTCCAAACAAGGTTTGATGATCAAAGACCTGTTGCCACTGTTGACTATGAAAACGAGGTGTATCCTGTTCATAGTCCGCAATAAAATCAGCCAGGGCTTTGACCCAGTCGACCTGAACATCGCGTTGATTCCAAATCAATGCCAATTGGCCCTGCGGTTTTAAAATCCGATGAATTTCTGCCAAGCTGGCACTGTCAGCGAACCAGTGAAAGGACTGAGCACAGACAACAGCATCAATACTGTTCGAATTCAGGGGAATGTCTGTACTCGTGGCTTGTATACACGCGATCTCAGGATATACTGTTTTCAATTGTCCGATCATTTCAGACACAGGTTCCACTGCTGTAATCTGTGAAGTGACTTGTTGCAGACTTGCTAAAAATTTGCCTGTTCCTGCACCAAGGTCTACACAATGTGCCTGTTCAGTCAAAAGCAGATGATGCTTAAGCCATTGCACAATCTCAGGCGGATAATTTGGACGGGTCTGCTGATAACGTTCAGCACCTGCACTGAAGCCGTTTTTTGCTGCAGGATGGATGGATTGTGTCATATTTTGCGCTTTTTAATCTGAACAGGTGCTATAAAATATGACAGCGGATGCATCGTTCAGGCAAGTGATACATTGTTTCATTTTTTTAGTTTTCGTTTTTATAGGAAAGACCGTTTCCCGGGATTGCAATGGATAAGCAGATAATATTTGAAGATGATCAGATCAGAGCAATCTATTTGCCCGGTGAAAGTAAAACCCTGGTACTCAGTTTTGGTGATTTGATTACCCGTGCCAAAGGCAATTCGATCAATGCTGAAAAATCATTGATGAAATATAACTATAGCGTGATCGGGATCATGCCCAAGCAAAAGAGCTGGTTTCCTGCACAGAGCATGCAAGCCCTGTTGCAAGCTGCTCAGCCGATCTTGCAGCAATATGCCAGCATTGTCGGTTATGGTGGCTCAATGGGTGGTTATGCGGCGATTAAATATGCCCGCATGTTAAATATGAATCGTGTCGTGGCCATGGTGCCACAATACTCCATCAATCCTGAACATGTGGATGACAAACGCTATACTGATTTTTATGATCCACAGTTGAATGCGGATATGCAGATTCAGGCTGAGGATATTGTGGCGGATTGTGAATATATTATTGTTTATGATCCGTATTTTGAGCATGACAAAGAGCACTATCTCAAAATTAAACCCCTGATTCCGCAGTTGCACACTTTACATTTGCCTTATACAGGCCATGATGCGATTGCAGTATTGGCCAGTTCATCATTATTGCATGATTTTATTGAACGTCCATTTGATCCGACTTATTTTTATCAACAAATGCGTGCGGTGAAAAAGAACAGTAAATTTTACTATCGCAGTGTCATTGCGCATCTGTTGGGCAATCACAATGAAGCGCTTGGTAATATTTTAAAAGGCGTGGATTTACAGCTCGACAGTACCTTTTTTGATGCCAGTCTGAAGCAAACCATCACCCGGATTTTACTGACCAATAAGCGGGTCGATGAGCAGGATTTGCAAAAGTTGGGGATTCAACTCAACCTGTCTTTTGAAAATAAAACCCAGTTGCTGGACAGTTTTGGCAATGTCTTGGTCTTTAATGTCATTACCCAAAAAATGGAGTGTTATCCACAACAGGTAATTGATATTAATGGAAAGTTTATTATTCCTTTGCATGTGCAGGACAATGGCTTGGCAGAGGTGGAAATTAAAAAACAAACCTACCTGATTTGTATGAATGATCGCCGTGTGACCAAACTGTTCAAACGTCATGAAGCTTTGGCTACAGGTATGCATCCGATTGTGATTAAAAAATACAATGATTATTATCTGCTCAGTTATAAAGCGTTGAATCTGAGTTGTGATGAGCAGGGTTTATGCGTTTTTGAGGATGATGAGCAATCCTCTTTGCATCAGTTCCAGTTGGCTTAAGCCAATCGTAGTTGGGCTAAACGAATCAGAAGACCTTATTTCAACAGAAATGATAAAGGTCTTCTGATCCACACAGTTTATGCCACGCATTGTTTTAAAATTTGAGTTGGAAATAGAATTTTCAACTGCTTAAAATCTTTCAGCGTATCTTGATCTGTCACTTTTAATTGGGTTTGAGCATCAAGTGTGGTTGCAAATTTGCCATGATTTTCACTTAAATTCGTCAGACCACCATCAGAATAATAATATTCGTAACGGGTCGCATAAAGCAGCTGTTGTGGATTAAACACATAACTTTCTACATTGCGCCCCGTTTCACCATAGAAGGTTGCTTCTATCCGGCAACCCAAACGAACTTTGAGTAATTTGATTCGATTCCCTTCCGTTGTCTCGTATGCTTCATGATTGGCAATCGACTGTAATAATTGTTCAGCCGCATAGCTTTGATTGATTCCGCCAAACGTAATCCCCATGATCAGGGCAAAGAGGCCAAGGAATTTAGACCGATATTTGTGTTTACATCGTGTTGAATGGTACATCAGAAGAAGGCTCTCAATGGGCATGCAAGAGTTTGTCAGGCAGATGCGTACTTGCATGGCTGATTATTTTAGTTTTTTGCTGTATGCACAGGTGTCACGGATAATTTTAAAGTCAGTATCTGTGGTTGCCTTGCGTGGTGGTGTTTCATCATCTGTTTCGGAGATAATTTCACCTGTTTCGGTTTGGATCATTTTGCCACGAATCAGGGTCATGGTTTGGTTGCTGCAATGAATATTGACCAAGACTTCGAGATATATATCGGGATCATCAGCAGAGAATAATTTGCTCTCCGCATTAAAACTGTCTTTTTGTGCTGTCGTAAATCGAAAACTGTCTGTATCGAAGTGCATCGCTTTGCCTTCTTCCTTGAAGGTCAATATTTCAGCATGTGCGGACAGTGTAGTGATGGATAATGCCATACAAAGCAACAGTTTCTGTAATGATGATGTTGTTGGAAACATATTCTTTTCATCTTCAATTATTGTGTCATAACAGGATTAAACTATAAAACCAAAGGTGAATCAAATTAGGCAATGGCAGCTGAACAGTAAAGGCGAAGCAATCCTGTTCAGTTGTGGTGCATTTTCATGGCTGAGATGTGCTATATTTTTAAAATATCATGTTGTAATACAAAAATGCGCAGCTTTTGTCGATGGTCAGTGGAGGACCAAAGAGCATTATTTAATGATAAGGACGTGTTAAAAACCAACGATTTGGTTTATTTGAGGGATTAACGGATGATCAAAATGCCATCATCGTCAGTATTAAAAAAAATGACCAAAAAAGTCACACAGCCGAAACAGGAACGTTCACAGAAGCGTATGGATAAGGTGATTGCGACAACACAACAGTTATTGCTGAGTATGGGGATTGAAAAAATTTCCATTCCTGAGATTGCCAATGCCGCTGAAGTGCCACGTACCAGTATTTATCAATTTTTCCCAACAAAATATGATCTGTTACGGCATATTGCCTTGTTACATTTAAATGACCTGATCCAAGCCCTCAGCCAGGCTGCGGTGAAAGTACTGAAAGAACATGCAGGTTCAGAGATTGAACAATATGGTCAATTACTCAGTGCGGAAATGATTCGGGCCACAGCCCGTTTTTTCAATGAGTCTGAGGTAGCCAGTGTGCTGATTTTGAGTGGCCCATTTACCCGCCAAGCCTATTTGGAATATCAAACTGAGCTGAAAAAAGTCAGTGCGGGTGTACGCCAAGCGTTGACACTGATTAATGTGGACGATTATGTACCACAACGTCCAGACACACTGACTATTTTGATGGAACTGGTATTTACCTGTATGAAGCATGGTTATTACAACGACAGTTATATTTCTGAAGAAATTATTCAGGAAGCTTATCGCATGTCCAATGCTTATCTGTTGGCATTGAAAAATAATGCGTTTATATTGGCAAAAGCCACGCCCTAGTTGTTGGATATCGTCTGTATTTGAAGCGTAGAGTGATGGATGTAGCACAAACATGTTTTGCGTAAATTTGGAAAGGGTCTTGTCATATCAAGCATAGTCTGAGATGGAGCAGTGGGTTAAGATGCTGTCTGCTGTGAATTGAAATGGAGAGCAAGGCAATGCAAGCCGTCTTTTTGGATTATGAAACATTGGATAAAAATGATCTGGATTTTAGCCAGCTCAAAGCCGTATTTGATGACTTGATTTTGTATCCATCCACCACTGCGACAGAAGTAGCTGAACGGATTCAACATGCAGAAGTGGTCATCAGCAATAAAGTGGTGATCGATGCAGCGATGCTTGAACAGGCATCGAATTTAAAACTGATTTTGATTTCAGCCACAGGCAGTAACAATATTGATTTAGCTGCTGCCAAACGCCAAGGCATTGTGGTGTGTAATTGTCAGGGTTATGGCACAGCAGCTGTTGCCCAACACACGCTTGCATTGATGCTCGCTTTGGCCACTTCTTTGTTGAAGTATGATCAGGCGGTTAAACAGGGCAAATGGAACCATTCCCCGATTTTTTGTCTACTCGATTTTCCGATTGTGGAACTGTCGGGTAAGACTTTAGGCATCATGGGGTATGGGGAGTTAGGCCAGGCAGTGGCACGACTTGCACGGGCATTTGATATGAATGTCGTGGTGGGGGCTTTGCCAGGACGTACTTATGATGATGAACGAATGGCATGGTCTGAACTTTTGCCACAAGTGGATTTTTTGAGTTTACATTGTCCATTGACTGATGAAACACGTGACTTGATGGATGCTGAGGCATTCAAGCACATGAAAAAAACAGCATTTGTGATCAACTGCGCCCGTGGAGGTATTGTCAATGAACAGGCATTGGCTGATGCTTTACGTTCAGGGCAGATAGCAGGTGCGGCAACAGATGTTCTGTCGGTTGAACCACCGAAAAATGGTAATGTCCTGTTATCAGATGATATTCCAAATCTGATCATTACTCCACACAGCGCATGGGGCAGTGTGGATGCACGACAACGCATTATTCAACAACTGGTGGAAAATACTCAGGCCTATGTACAGGGTCAAACCATTCGCCAAATCAATTGATTGCATCCGTCAATCTACATACAGGGCATCATGAACGAACAAAATAAAAAATATGTCTATTTGGCATTGAGTGAACTGATATTGGCAATGAGTGCCTGTTTGTTTTGGTTATTTGATCTTTCTTCTGTACATGAGATCGCACAGCACCCTGTGGTCGAATTGCAGCAGGAAATGCCAATGATCCAGGCCATATTGGCCTTTGTGCTGTTGGGCGTATTTTTTATCTACATGATGTTGCGTGTAAAGTCCTTGCTACAGTTTTCTGTGGCTGGGGTGATGGTGTTGGTGCAAATGTGGATCAGCTTCTTATTCATCGGCTCGGGCAGTGATGCTGTGATGACATCTACCAGCCTGCTGAGTCTATCGCTCTTTGGCGTTCTCACTGCACTGCATTTTTTCTTGGCCAGGTTGAGCTTAAAAGCACTGCATCAGCATGAGTTTGTGAGGTGATACTGATCAGGATGTCATTGTACAATTTTAGGTTCAATCAAATCACATCCTGAACATCAAGTTGTTTTAACGAGGCAGGCCACTGTCGCCATCATCTTGCTGATTTTGCTCTTGTTCAGCAGGTGCTGTTGACTCCGCTGTTGAAGCAGGTTGCGCTGTAGAGGTTGTTGCTGTAGAAGCCTGTACGGGTTCGGATGCCGATTCGGGCGTACTGTCGAGTGCAAGTGATTGTTTGGTAATCGTTGGTTCTGCACTGTGATCGAGTTGTGTTGTACTTGCTGTGGCAGTATTGGCAACAAATGAAGCTGCTTGTGGTGCAACTGGACGGATATCTGTTTGAGTTGAAGAGTTTTGGCTCAATGATTTCTGTTCAATGGGTACACCAGTTGCAGTATTGCCCATGATACGATCTTTGGTATTTTCAATTTTTTCTGCGGCAGCATCAAGACCTCTACGGGTATTGTCTTTAATCACTTCTCCTGTGTGCTGTGCTGCGGCTTGGGTATTTTCCACGGTTTCATCAAACTGAGGCTTGATTTTTGCAATGCCTCTTTCGGTTGCTGCACCGACTTTTTCGGCAGTATTTTGTATAGCTGAACCTGTTTTATGTGCCAATACTTTGAAAATATTCGGATTATCACCATAAGGAAGGGTTTTCTGCTGTTCTGTCGTTTCGGCATGCAGCAGGGGTGTCATCAATACAACAGTACTTAGCAATGCAATGTTGAACATCTTCATCGGTACAGATTCCCTCTTTGGTGTGGTGTTATCTTTCTGATTTGCATCATACTGTGGATTGAGCCGATGCATGGGCTTTGTAAGCAAACTCATACAGAGTAAAAACAAAGTTACTGTAAAGTCTACATATCTGACAATATAATAAATAGAGTAACTAAAAAGATGAAAATTAAATATTTAAATATATTTTGGTTAATCATCCCGATGCTGTTTTTACAACCGAGTTTTGCCTGTGCTTGTGGTCAAAGTCAGTCTGGATACTCATTTTTTATCGTCTTTATTTTGATCATATATTTTTTACCCACGATTGCTTTCTTTAAGGCAAAGGATCAATGTCAGTGGGAATTTAAACATGTATTTATACCAAATTTGTTGTTATTCTTCAGTATTTTCTGAATTTTCTACCCCATCATGTGTTAATGCATAACGGTTTTGGTAAATTTAATCTTCTGAATACAAGATGACATCAGATTTTTCATTATGATTGCTATCGGCTTGTTTTCTTGGCTTTATATTTTTCTATTCGTTTTTTTTCAATATCAAAATTATTTGGAAAAGAAAGGTCTTGAATAAATTTCAATGAAAGACCTTTCTGAGCACATCAATTTATATGCATTTTTCCAAATTTTTGGCTTTGAAATTCTTTTTCAGTAATTCAAAATTTTTCAGCTTTTCTGCATCTTGTACATCAAAAACAGTTTGTTTATTTTCCACATCTGCATCAACATTTGAAAATGCGGAAATGAGTTGATCCCCTTTAAAGATCCAATGTTCTGTGGCCTTGCCTGTTTCAAAGTTGCCTATAAATTCGATCACGCAGTTGTCTGTTTGTTTGATCAGGCGAGCAAGGTTGTGTTTTGTCGATGGTTCAGCCGAGATGTTTTTATGTTGTTCTAAAACAGTAGGGCCGTTGGAGGCTGTTGGTGTAGTTGTGCAAGCAGTAAGGGTGGCTGTGATGAAAATGGTCGATAAGATGGTTTTTGCATTCATTGCTTTTGGTCTTGGCTGAATCTAAT
>RRZU012228407.1_pt1 | contig 15773 bp, 11 predicted proteins | sample 2165561 | NCBI WGS metagenome assembly RRZU01 (sample SAMN10456909, study PRJNA506462) | wastewater metagenome | isolation source: wastewater sludge | place: USA: Moscow, Idaho
CAGTAGGATACAGTAGGATACAGTAGGATACAGTAGGATACAGTAGGATACAGTAGGATACAGTAGGATACAGTAGGATACAGTAGGATACAGTAGGATACAGTAGGATACAGAGGCTTTGTGATGGAAAAATTCAAACAAGAAATTAAGAATATTGGTTCAAATAAGTTAGCCTATTCAATAGACCTTAATAATCAAAAAATTACCAAATCAGAGATTGTAAAAAGCTGGGGCAAAGCGTATTCTGAGAAAGTTGCTAACGGTTCTTTAGGTAATGGATTGCGCCCTCCTCAATATGGTGCACTTTCTGCTATACGTTCTCATTGGGTTGTCTCTAATGAACCGGCCACAATAGTTTTACCGACAGGAACAGGAAAATCTGAAACAATTTTTTCGATAATAGTCTCAGAGCGTATTGCTACAACTTTGATTGTTGTTCCAAGTAATTTACTTAGAGAACAACTTTTTGATCAGGTTAAACATCTGGGGATTCTTCCTAAAATTTCAGTTGTATCTGATCAGGCAATTTTTCCTAATTGTCTATTATATAAATCTACTGTGAAAGATAGTGAAAAGGATATTTTATTTAATGAAATTGATAATATAAATATCATTATAACTACACCAGCGCTGATTAAAGCGTTACCGAATGATCTGTTTGAAAAAATCTATTCGAACGTTGAATTAGTTGTATTTGATGAAGCTCACCATCTTGCTGCAAATGATTGGAGAAAAGTAAGAGATAAGTTCTCAGGTAAAAAGATTTTACAATTTACAGCGACCCCATTTCGAAATGATGGTAAGAAAATTGATGGAAAAATAATTTTTAAATATAGTTTATCTCTTGCTCTGCAAAACAATTATTTTAAACCAATTGATTTTCATCCTATCCATGAGTATAATATTACAAAATCGGATGAAAAAATCGCAGATATTGCAGTTAAACTTTTGCAAAGTGATTTGGATAAGGGATTAAATCACATTCTTTTGGCGAGAGCTAACTCTAAAAAAAGAGCTGATGAGTTATTCGATAAAATATATTCGAATTACAAAATATATAATCCAGTGATTATACATTCTGATAGAAAAAAGTTGCAAAACAGAGATTCGTTAGATCTACTAAAATCAGGAAAATCACAAATTGTTGTATGCGTGGACATGTTTGGTGAAGGTATTGATATTCCTTCACTTAAAGTTGCTGCAATTCACGACAAATATAAGTCATTACCAATTACTTTACAGTTTATGGGAAGGTTTGCAAGGTCTGGTAAAGAAAGGTTAGGCAGTGCTAAACTGATTACTAATATAGCATCAGAAGACTTAAAAGAAGATATCGATGAATTGTATAGACGTGATGCGGATTGGACTAAACTGCTTCAAATTAAGTCAGATAGAGCAATAGAAAAAGAAGTTCAGATAGAAGAATTTATTTCCCAATTTGAAAAAACAAGAGCAAGTAATATTGACTTATCTCAAATAAAGATGAAAATTAGTTCTCGAATATATAAAACGGATATGAAAGAGGTAAATATCAACGCCTGGAAAAATGTTCTGAGTGCAGAACATACTACTCACTTGATAAATGAAGAGAAGGGAATTTTAATATTTATTGAAGAAATAGAGAATACAGTTAACTGGTCTTATCAAAAAGATCTTGTCGAATATTTATATAATTTTTTTGTAATCTTTTTTGATGAGTATAGAGGTTTGATTCATATTAATGAGTCAGATAGTAGAAAAGGAAATGATTTGGTAGAGCAAATTTTTCCTAATTCTATGCAAATCAAGGGAGATGAGATTTACAGAGTGCTTGACGGTATTAATCGACTAATGATTGGAACACTCGGTTTAAAACAAATACCTGGAGGAAATGTCAGTTTTCGGATGTTTGCTGGGGTTGATGTAAGAAAGGGAATAAGTGAAGCAACTTCATTGGGTTCAATCAAATCAAATCTTTTTGGACATGGATACAGAGATGGAAATAAAATAAGTGTAGGTTGTTCTTATAAAGGAAAAGTTTGGATGAGATGGGTTGAAAGTCTTAATTTTTGGGTAGATTGGTGCCAAAAAATTGGGGCAAAAATTTTAGATACTAATATTGATACAAGTATGATATTAGAAAACTCACTTACTTCAGAAGTTGTTACAGAATTTCCGGACGGGGTTCCTTATAAAATAACACCTGACAGTATAATTGAAACTAGTAATTCAACTGCAAGGGCATTCTATATTGAAAAAGAAGATAAGCTGTATCATTTTTTTGAATCAGACTTTAGGAACCCTCGTCTTGAAAAAGGCTTATTGATTTTTGAACTTTGGATTAGTGAAAGAAAATTTATTTTCCAACAACACATAGATAAAAAGGGGTTTGGTTTTGTGCAAATTTCTGGAGATGACTTATTTATAAAGAGATCAAATAATAAGATTTTATTTTCACAATATTTAAAAGATCATAGTCCAACTATTTCTTTCATACAGAAGGATGGGGTTCGGGTAATGTTAGAGGGTAATCTACAAATTGTAGATAAACCGAGGAGTAAGGCATCGTTGTCAAATGAGATGCTTGTTCCGATAGAATGGAAAAAATATGGAACAAATATACGAAAAGAGTCTCAAGGTGTTGCTAAGGATAGAGCATCCATTCAATATGTAACTATAAATAAATTGATAAATACTGATGAATTGATAGTTTTTGACGATGATGGTTCAGGAGAAATTGCAGACATTGTTACAATAAGTGCTAATGAAGCAGAGCGCAAAATACTCATAAATCTGTATCATTGTAAATATTCACATGGTGATGAACCAGGTGCTCGTGTATCAGATTTATACGAAGTGTGTGGTCAAGCAGAGAAATCAATTATTTGGAAAGATAATTTATTAGATTTCCTTGATAGAATGATAAAAAGAGAGTCAATACGAATTTCTAAAAGACAGAGTTCTCGGTTTGAAAAAGGAAATATTAATGATTGTCGGACAATCAAATCTATGATAAAAGATGGCTTTAGTACTGATATGAGAATAACCATTGTACAGCCAGGTGTGTCGATTTCGAAACTAAGTACTGAGATGAAGCAATTGTTATTATCAACTGAGTATTATTTAAGTGAGACATATAATATTCCTCTTAACTGTTATTTCAGTGAATGAGAAATAGTTTTAAAATTCGAATACTCTATGCTTTTTATGAGTATGAATCTTGAGTGATATAAGTCACTAGCAAGTTAATATAAAAAAAGTTAATTATACAATGATTTTCCTGTTCATTTCCTCAACTACATAAGCTCCGAAAACTGATTTTTGGTAATCTAATGGTAATCCATTATTTGTATGATTGGGTTAAAAGTGCTTATATTTAATGAAAATGAGTTTTGAAAACTTGATTTGATAAGCTTTTATAGATATTTGACTTCGGTCACCCAAAACCAGGTCTTAAGAAAGCACGTAAAGCAAGTCAGTTCTCAAAACGTTAATTATCAGCGATATATCAACGTTTCAAAGCGCTCAAGAGTTTACCTCTTGGGTGCTTTTTTTACCGTTTATAATGGCTAAAAAATGATATAATAATACTAATTAATAAAATGAGGTAAAATTATGTCAGAACAGGCTCAAAGACAGGAGCTCCATCGGAAAATCTGGGCGATTGCAGATGATGTGCGGGGTGCAGTAGATGGATGGGATTTTAAACAGTATATATTAGGTATTCTTTTTTACCGCTTCATCAGCGAGAATTTCAAAAATTATATTGAGGGCGGAGAACCAGACATCAATTATGAAGAAGTTCCTGAGGAATTGATTACAGACGATGTTAAGGACGATGCGGTTAAAACAAAAGGTTACTTCATTTACCCATCCCAGCTCTTTTCAAATGTTGTCAAACAGGCACGTAGCAATGAGAATCTAAATACTTATTTAAAGGACGTTTTTGATGCCATTGAGTCCAGTGCAGTCGGTTATGACAGTGAAGACGACATCAAGGGGCTTTTTGATGATGTGGATACGCGGAGCAATCGTCTTGGAAACACGGTTACGGAAAGAAACCAGCGTCTGGCTGATATTTTAGAAGGCATAGCCAGCCTTGACTTTGGCAACTTTGAGGATAACCATATTGATCTTTTTGGTGATGCCTATGAATACTTGATTTCCAACTATGCTTCAAACGCAGGAAAATCTGGGGGTGAATTTTTCACACCGCAAAATGTCTCCAAACTCCTGGCTAAGATTGTCATGCTTGGGAAAGATGAGAAAAACAAGATTAATAAAATTTACGATCCTGCCTGTGGCTCGGGTTCTCTCCTGCTTCAGGCCAAGAAACAATTTACAGAGCATATCATCGAAGACGGCTTTTATGGTCAGGAAATCAACATGACTACCTATAACCTGGCTCGCATGAATATGTTTCTCCACAATATCAACTACGATAAATTTAGCATTGAGCGTGGCAATACCCTGCTGGATCCCAAGCATCAAGCTGACCAGCCTTTTGATGCCATTGTCTCAAACCCGCCTTATTCCATCAAATGGATTGGCAGTGACGACCCGACGCTGATCAATGATGACCGCTTTGCGCCTGCCGGGATTTTGGCGCCGAAATCCAAGGCTGACTTTGCCTTTATCATGCACAGTTTATCTTATCTATCGTCAAAAGGCAGAGCTGCTATCGTGACTTTCCCGGGTATTTTTTACCGTGGCGGAGCGGAGCAAAAAATTCGTAAATACTTGGTCGATGGCAACTTTGTTGAGGCCGTTATCCAGTTGCCAGATAACCTCTTTTTTGGGACCTCTATTGCCACCTGTATTCTCGTGTTAGCTAAAAATAAGACCACGACAGACACCCTTTTTATCGATGCCAGTCGGGAATTTAAAAAAGAAACCAATAATAATGTTTTGACAGAAGACCATATCCAGAACATTTTAGATGGATTTGCAAAAGGTGAAGCCAAAACTCACTTTGTGTCACTTGTTCCTTATGAGAAGATTGTCGAGAATGACTACAATCTGTCGGTGTCGACCTATGTGGAAAAAGAAGATACCCGTGAGAAGATCGATATTGTTCAGTTAAATAAAGACATCGCTGAAACGGTGAAGAAGATTGATGTTTTGCGGGCGGAGATTGATAAGATTGTGGAGGAGCTGAGCCATGGCCAATGATATCATCATCTATACAACAGATGACGGCAAGGCCTCGATTGAACTTTATCTGGACAACGGGACGGTCTGGCTGACCCAGTTGGAGTTGGCAGAACTCTTCCAAACCTCCAAGCAGAATATCAGCAAGCATATTAAGGCTATTTTTGAGGATGGCGAACTGGATGAAAAAGTGGTTGTCAACTATCAGTTGACAACCACTCAACACGGGGCAATGGCAGGAAAAACCCAGAGTCGGAAGACTGCCTACTACAATCTGGACATGATATTAGCCATCGGCTACCGTGTGCGGTCGCCTCGTGGGGTACAGTTTCGGAACTACGCTTCAACGGTTTTAAAAGAGTACTTGATCAAAGGCTTTGCAATAGACGACGACCGTTTGAAACATTTGGGTGGAGGGTCTTATTTCAAGGAACTCCTTGACCGCATTCGAGACATTCGTTCAAGCGAAAAAGTTTTTTATCGTCAGATCTTAGACTTGTTTGCGACTTCAAGTGACTATAACGCAAGAAGTATTGAAGCCCAGCAATTTTTTGCAACGGTACAGAATAAGTTGCATTACGCTATTCATCACCATACCGCAAGCGAACTGATTTACACTAGAGTAGATAGTGAGAAGGAATTTATGGGCTTGACGACCTTTAAGGGTGAGTTGCCAACCTTGTCGGAGGCTACAGTTGCCAAAAATTATCTGACAGAGCAAGAGTTGAGAGGTCTCAATCAGTTGGTATCGGGGTATTTGGATTTTGCCGAGAGGCAGGCCCAACGTCAGATTGTCATGACTATGGCGGATTGGATCCAGCACGTGGATCGGATTTTACTGGCAACGGGTGAGGACCTCCTGACCCATGCAGGAACCATATCCCGCGAGCAGATGACGGAAAAAGTCAGTCAAGAGTACCGAAAATATAAAGCCAAGACCCTCAGTCAAGTCGAAAAAGACTACCTAGCCCACATCAAACACCTAGAAAAAACAGCTCAAGAGGGAGAGAAAAAATGACCAAAATAGAAGAAATGATAGCTGAACTCTGCCCCAATGGGGTTGAGTGGAAAGAGTTGGGGGAAGTTTGTGAATTTAAACGAGGGCAATCCCTGACTTCCAAAAAGGCAGTTGCTGGTGATGTACCAGTTATTTCAGGTGGGCAAAAGCCAGCTTTTATGCATAACACACCAAATCGAGAAGGCGAGACTATTGTTGTAGCTGGTTCGGGAGCCTATGCTGGTTTTGTAAGTTACTGGGATAAACCTATATTTGTTTCAGATGCATTTTCTGTTGATATTAAAAATCTCCATGAAGTTAGCGTAAGGTATGTATTTCATTTTTTACTTAATAATCAACAAAAAATCTATGCAACAAAATCAGGAGCAGGGATTCCACATGTCTATGGCAAAAATATTGCCAAGTTTCTAATCCCCATCCCACCCCTAGAAATTCAAGAAGAAATCGTGCAAATACTTGACAAATTCACTGAATATGTTACAGAATTGACCGCAGAATTGACCCTCCGACAGAAGCAATATAATTATTTTAGAGATTATTTATTGAACTTTGATAGTGATAGTTCGGGGGGGGCGAACAATAAAGTTTATCAGGTTGAGTGGAAAACGCTGGGGGAGATATTAATCAAGGGACGTGGAACAAAAGTTACTGCTGGACAAATGAAAGAGTTACATAAGGATGGCGCTCCTATTCGGATTTTTGCAGGTGGAAAGACCTTCGCTGATGTGGATTATGGTGATATTCCTGAGAAAGATGTTCATCACGAAGAGGCAATCATCGTTAAATCCCGTGGAATTATTGACTTTGAATACTATACAAAACCATTTAGTTTTAAAAATGAATTTTGGTCATATAGTTCTGACAGCGATGATGTAAATTTACGGTATGTTTATCATTATCTAAATCATAACAAATCACATTTCCAGCATATTGCTGGTAATATGCAGATGCCACAAATTTCAAGTAATGATACTGAGAAATATAAAATACCATTGCCTACGAAAACGGTTCAATCCCGTATCGTCCAAGTCCTCGATAACTTTGATACGGTTTGTAACGACTTAAATATCGGACTGCCCAAAGAGATTGAACTGCGTCAAAAACAGTATGAATATTTTAGAGAAAAACTCTTGACATTCACCGCCGAAGGCGTGTATCCTGGACAGTGGACAGTGAGCGGGGACCGTCCGACCTAATTCGCCTCTTGAACTGGGTCTTTGGCCCTATCCGAGTGCAGTTGGGGGCAATTTGCGACTTCACGCGAGGAAACGGTCTCCAAAAGAAAGATTTTACGGAGGAAGGTTTCCCAGTTATCCATTATGGTCAAATCTACACAAGATACGGCTTTTCAACCAAAGATACCGTTTCTTTTACCAGTCAAACTGTCTTTGATAAGCTGAAAAAAGCCCAGTCAAATGACATCGTTATGGCAACAACATCAGAAAATGTTGAGGATGTTGGCAAGGCGGTTGTTTGGGAAGGAGAGGAAGTAATCGGGGTGTCAGGTGATTCTTACATCATTCAAACATCGCAAAATGCCAGATACCTAAACTATTTCTTTAAATCCGTCCACTTCCAAAGTCAGAAGGAAAAGAAAGTCACTGGAACAAAGGTTATTCGTATCAATGCTAAGGATATGGAGAAATTTGTTATCAATATCCCTTCACTTGAAGACCAATCCCACATTGTCTCCGTTCTCGACGCCTTTGACACCCTGACCAACTCGATTGCAGAAGGCCTGCCAAAAGAAATTGAACTGCGGCAGAAGCAGTATGAGTTTTTTAGGGAACAATTGCTTAGTTTTTAATATTGTCATGTTTATAAGGAGTAACCATGTCCGAATTCATTCAAACAGATCCGATTATCGAATCCAATAACTTTATCGTTTTGGACAAGTATGTGAAGTCAGTACAGCCTAGTCACTACCAGACGGAGGCTGATTTGGAGAAAGAGCTGATTAGGGATTTGCGGCAGCAGGGCTATGAGTATCTGAATTACATCACTACCCCTGAGGCCCTCTTGGGCAATCTCCGTACACAGATGGAAAGCCTTAATCAGGTGGTCTTTACAGATGCGGAGTGGGTGCGGTTTTTGGATGAATATCTGAATAAACCCAGTGAAAGTCTGATTGATCGGACGCGAAAGCTGCACGATGACTATATCTACGACTTTATCTTTGATGACGGGCATATTCAAAATATCTATCTCTGGGATAAGAAGAATATCAGCCGCAACAAGGTGCAGGTCATCAATCAGATGACGCAAACGGGGTCCAGTGCCAACCGCTATGATGTGACCATCTTGGTCAACGGTCTGCCCTTGGTGCAAATTGAGCTGAAAAAAAGAGGCGTAGCTATTCGGGAAGCCTTTAACCAAGTGCATCGTTACAGCAAGGAAAGTTTCAACGAAGAAAACTCCCTCTTTAAGTATCTCCAGCTCTTTGTCATTTCAAATGGGACAGATAGCCGCTATTTTGCCAATACCACCAAGCGGGATAAGAACTCCTTTGAGTTTACCATGAACTGGGCCCTGAAAAACAACGACCCAATTAAGGATTTGAAGGACTTTACAGCAACCTTTCTCAGTAAAATCACCCTGCTCAATGTCTTAATCCATTATTCGGTCTTTGATACCAGTAATACGCTGCTCATCATGCGGCCCTATCAGATTGCGGCAACGGAGCGCATCATATGGAAAATCCGCTCTGCCATTGCTTCCAAAACCAAGAGTGGCCCTCATACAGGGGGCTACATCTGGCATACGACAGGGTCTGGCAAGACCTTGACCAGTTTCAAGGCAGCAAGGCTTGCGACGGAGATGGACGAGGTGGACAAGGTCTTTTTCGTGGTTGACCGAAAGGACTTGGACTACCAAACCATGAAGGAATACCAGCGTTTCTCACCAGACTCGGTCAATGGTTCCAACAGTACTGCTGGGCTCAAGCGAAATATCGAAAAAGATGACAACAAAATCGTTGTGACCACCATCCAAAAACTCAACAATTTCATGAGCAGTGAGCAGCAGCATGAGATTTATGACAAGCAGGTGGTCTTCATCTTTGATGAGTGCCACCGGTCGCAATTTGGCGAGGCCCAAAAACGTTTGAAACAGAAGTTCAAGAAATATTGTCAGTTTGGCTTTACAGGGACGCCGATTAAGGTGGAAAATGCCTTGGGGTCTGAAACAACGGCTTCTGTCTTTGGTAGCGAGCTTCATTCTTATGTCATTACAGATGCCATTCGGGATCAGAAGGTCTTGAAATTCATGGTGGATTATAATGATGTCCGCCCTCAATTTAAGGACTACGAAACTGAGCAGGATTTGGCCAAGCTGAGCGCTGCTGAAACCAAGAAAGCTCTTCTGCATCCAACACGGATTTCAGAGATTTCAAGCTATATCTTGGAGCATTTCAATCAAAAGACACACCGACAATCAGGAAAAGGCTTCAATGCCATGTTTGCGGTGTCCAGTGTTGATGCAGCCAAGGCCTATTATCAGGAGTTGCAGAAGCAGCAGGAAGGCCGGGACAAACCGCTAAAAATTGCGACCATTTTCTCCTTTGCGGCCAACGAGGCCCAGTCAGCCATCGGTGAGATTGATGATGAAACCTTTAGTCCAACAGATTTGCCTGATGTCAGCAGCAAGGAATTTTTAAGCCGCTGTGTAGATGACTACAATCGGTTGTTTCAGACCAGCTACACCATCAACGGTAATGATTTTCAAAATTATTATCGTGATTTGGCTAAGCGCGTGAAGACGCGTGAAGTGGATCTGCTGATTGTGGTGGGCATGTTCCTGACAGGTTTTGATGCGCCGACTCTCAACACTCTCTTTGTTGATAAAAACCTGCGTTATCATGGGCTGATTCAGGCCTTCTCACGGACCAATCGGATTTATGATGCGACCAAATCCTTCGGGAATATTGTGACCTTTCGCGATTTGGAACAGGCAACGACCGATGCCATTAAACTTTTTGGGAAAACAGAAACGGCAGAGGTACTGCTGGAACGCTCCTATCAGGATTACCTGAATGGGTATGTGGACGCTGGAGAGGAACAGGCAGGTTATCTAGCGGTTGTTCAGGAGTTGCAGGAACGTTTCCCAGAACCCAGTGAAATTGTCAAAGAGAGTGATAAAAAAGCTTTTGTGGACTTATTTGGGAAGTTTTTGAAGTTGGACAACATTCTTCAGAATTATGACGACTTTGTGAGTTTGCGGGCCCTGCAAGAACTTGATGTTGACAATCCAGAGGAAGTGGCAGCATTCCAAGCCAAGTACCACATGGATGAGGCGACTATGGCTGACTTATCTCAGCTGACCTTGCCAACCGTGCGAGAAATTCAGGACTATCGTTCCGCCTACAATGACATCAGGGATTGGTACACCAATGAACGCCGCAATCAGCAAGACAGTCAGTCACAGGTAGATTGGGATTCCGTTGTCTTCGAAGTTGAGCTGCTCAAATCTCAAGAAATCAATCTGGACTATATTTTGGAACTGATTTTTGAAACCAATAAAAAAGTTTCAGATAAGGATGTCTTGATTGAGGAAATTTCACGCACTATCCGCGCCAGTCTTGGAAATCGAGCCAAGGAAGATTTGATAGTGGCCTTTATCCACCATAGTGATTTGGATAGTTTTGCGGACAAAACTGATATTATCGAGCAATTCTTCCGCTTTGCCCAGAAAGAACAGAAAAAAGAAGTGGAAGCGCTGATTCAGGCGGAAGGCTTACATGTAGAAAACGCCAAGCGCTATATTCAATCATCCTTGAAGCATGAATATGCCAGCGAGAATGGCAATGCCCTCAATGAGGCTCTGCCTAAGATGAGTCCGCTGAATCCTCAGTATCGGACCAAGAAACAGACTGTATTTCAAAAAATCAGTGCCCTGGTTGAAAAATTCAAAGGGATTGGCGGGGAATTATAAAAGCTTCATATTGAATAAATGGTTATCGACGTCTCTGCCGATACCCATTTTTCTGACTACTAAACCCCACCCTTCCGCAAATCACCAATGATCCTTCCGTTATTTCCTTATTCTTCCGAGTGTGTAAAATTCCAACCCATTTCTGCCTTCTCCCCACCAAAAACTCCCCTACTTTCATTGGTAGGGGAGTTGGTTCTTACAGCAGAGGCAGGATGATATGGGCCCAGAACCAGCTGAGGGGCATAGCGAGGACCATGGCTGGAATCATGTCGGCGGTGGGGAACATTTTGAGCTGGAGCATGCGAAAGCCGGTTGCCAGCATGATGAAGCCGCCGCAGGCCTTGAAGTCAGCAATCATTTCGGGACTGGTCAGTGGAACGACATAGCCAGCCAAATAAAAGAGGGCAGAAAAAATCAGGAACTGAGGAATGGCGATAACGGATACCACGTAACCTAGCTGGCAGGCAAAGATGGCAGCGGTGAAAAAGTCAAGGATGGATTTTGAAATGAGAATGGTGGAATCACCCGTCATTCCAGCATCTAGACTTCCATAGATTCCTGTGCCACTCGCGCAAAAGAGGACGATAACGGTTAAGAGACTGGCTAAAAATTCTTCCTGAGAGTGCCCTGTTTTGGAGGCAGGGAAGTGTTTTACCAAGTTGCTGGCAAGCTGGTTGATCCAATCACCAAAATGGAGCCCCAAACCCAACAGGGTTCCCAATATGAGGGAAAAAATAACTGCAGGTAGGTAGGCCATAAGGCCGATAGTAGCAATGCCCATTCCCATGGCAGAAAGTCCAAAGATGAGATTGAGCTGGGATTTGAGGTTATCCGATAGATGGTGACCAAAAAATCCTCCTGCTAATCCGCCCAATACGATCGATAGTGAGTTGATGATGACTCCTGTTGGCATGTCAATCTCCTGATGTTTGTCTTTGCATCCTATTGTACCACAGAGGAAAGTGGAATGAAAGGCGGAAGGGAGCAAATGAGGTAGGAAGTCTTTCTTTTTTTCTTAACATCCTTCCATATTTTTGCTATACTAGAGGAAAGAGAAATCGGTTCCAGGAGGTAGCTTATGGAAATCAAAGATGTAATGAAATTATTGGAAGAAATGAAGGTGGGAGTCTTTGCGACGGTGGATTCGGATGGCAACCCTCATGCCCGCCATGCCCATATTACCGCCGCCAACGAAGAGGGAATTTTCTTCATGACCAGTCCGGACACCCATTTTTATGGGCAGCTGATGAGAGATAAGCGGATTGCCTTGACGGCCATGTCAGAGGAGGCTTATTTGATTCAGGTTGTTCGGGTCGAAGGGCTGGCTCGGCCGGTGGAGAAGGATTATCTGAAAAAGATCTTTGCGGACAATCCCTACTATGAGCATATCTATCAAGATGCGGACAGCGATAGCATGCAGGTATTCCAAATCTATGATGGCAGGGGCTTCTACCATAGCCTGACCCAGGGCCATAAATATGTCTTCCCTGTCGGGGCAGGCCAAGAGGCTCCGGTCAGAAGTATTTAAGCAGAAAAATCGGAAAAAATGGGAAATCTCAAGAAGATTTCCTTTTTTTGTGGTACAATATTCTCCATAAGATTTATCAAAACATAGTTGTATCTGGAGAGGAAAGCACATGAGAGAAGACATCAAAATCAATGACCGGGCACAAGCCCTATCAGACCAACTGGTTGCCGTCTTAGAATCGGTCTATGATCCAGAGATTGAGCTGGATATTTACAACTTAGGCTTGGTCTATGAGATCAATCTGGATGAGCAGGGTCTCTGCACGGTGACGATGACCTTTACCGATGCTGGCTGTTCTTGCGCAGATACTCTCCCAATTGACCTCGTTTCCGCCCTCAAGCAGATTGATGGGATTGAGGACGCTAAGGTCGAGGTGGTCTGGTCACCCGTATGGAAGATGACCCGCATCAGCCGGGTCGGTCGGATTACATTGGGGATCAGTCCTAGATAAAAAAGTAGCAATCGCCGATTGCTACTTTTTTCGTGCTTATTATTTCTTTTTGCTTCGATCTAGGTTCCAGAAGTCGGTCACGGCACCAGTAGAAGCAGATGATACCGTGTGGGCATATTTGCCTAGGACTCCACGGTTGTAGAGCGGTGGAATGACAGTGGTTTTCTTGCGTTCTTCAATTTCCTGGTCAGAAACGTGCATGGTGATTTCCTTGGTATCTTGGTCAACAGTGACCAGATCTCCTGTACGTAGGAAGGCAATTGGTCCACCGTCTTGAGCTTCGGGGGCGATGTGGCCCACGACCAGACCATAGGTCCCACCTGAGAATCGGCCATCTGTCAGGAGGGCCACCTTGTCGCCTTGTCCCTTACCGACAATCATGGAGGAGAGGGAGAGCATCTCAGGCATACCAGGTCCACCTTTGGGACCGACATAGCGGACCACCACCACATCGCCATCCACGATTTCATCGGTCAAGACAGCTTCGATGGCTTCTTCTTCCGAATCAAAGACCTTGGCAGGCCCTGTATGGTTGCGGACCTTGACACCAGAAACCTTGGCAACTGCACCTTCTGGTGCCAGATTCCCCTTGAGGATGATGAGCGGCCCATCTGCCCGTTTTGGATTTTCCAGAGGCATGATGACCTTTTGGCCTGGTTTCAAACCCGCAAAGTTTTCTAAGTTTTCTGCCACCGTTTTGCCAGTACAGGTGATGCGGTCTCCGTGGAGGAAGCCATTTGCCAGAAGGTATTTCATGACAGCTGGGACCCCGCCTGCCTCGTAGAGGTCTTGGAAGACATATTGGCCAGATGGTTTTAAATCAGCCAGATGGGGAACGCGTTCTTGGAAGTCATTGAAATCTTCCAGGGTCAAATCTACATTGGCTGCGTGGGCAATGGCCAGGAGATGGAGGGTAGCATTGGTGGAGCCGCCTAGGGCCATGACAACAGTGATGGCATCTTCAAAGGCTTCTCTTGTCAAAATGTCTGAAGGCTTCAATCCCAGTTTTAACATATTGACAACGGCCCGTCCAGCTTCTTCGATGTCCGCCTTCTTTTCAGGGGATTCAGCTGGATGGGAGGAAGAGCCAGGAAGACTCATGCCCAGCACTTCAATGGCTGCAGCCATGGTATTGGCGGTGTACATACCCCCACAACCTCCAGGACCAGGGCAGGCATTGCATTCGATGGCACGAACTTCATCAGCTGTCAAATCCCCATTGTTCCATTTTCCGATACCCTCAAAGACAGAAACCAGGTCGATGTCTTTTCCGTTGAGGTTCCCTGGGGCAATGGTGCCCCCGTATGCAAAGATGGCAGGAATGTCCATATTGGCAATGGCAATCATGGAGCCAGGCATATTTTTATCGCAGCCACCGATTGAGACAAAGGCATCCACATTGTGTCCGCCCATGGCAGCTTCGATGGAGTCGGCGATGATATCCCGAGAGGTCAGGGAGAAGCGCATGCCCTGGGTTCCCATGGCAATCCCATCAGCAACGGTGATGGTTCCATATTGAACAGGCCAGGCACCCGCTTCCTTGACTCCTTTTTTAGTTAATTTTCCAAAATCATGGAGGTGGATATTGCAGGGAGTGTTTTCTGCCCAAGTTGAAATGACCCCAACGATGGGTTGTTCAAAGTTTTCATCTGTCATGCCTGTCGCTCGAAGCATGGCACGGTTGGGAGATTTGACCATGCTGTCATAGACATTGGAGCGGTGTCTAAGGCCCTTAAGTTGTTCTTGTTCGGTCATGTCTAGGTTCCTTTCTGAATACAAAGTCTACTTCTTCCTATATTATAGCACAAATCAGCGGGAGAGAAAGGGATTGAATTAAATAATTAGTAATTTCTGTATTTTCTGTAAAAATAAGACGTGAAAAAGTCAGGATTAAACCCTGACCATTTCATCTGTTAGCTTTTTTGAGCGAAAGAGGGAAAGACCGAAGCTGACCAGGGCCAAGCCTAGGAAGCCAGCTCCAATCAACCAGTAGGGGCCATCCAGGGTAGTGGAGCGTCCTGAAAGGTTGATGATGCCTCGGAGGAGAAAGCCGGCTGTAAGGACAGCCACCCCTGAATTCCAGAGATTAAAGCTGACTCTAGAGAGGTTTGGTTGGACCAAGAGGAGGCCAACCAGAAGCCCACCCCCAATAAGGGGTACCAGTGAGAGTGTGTTCATAAAGAAGGAGTATTCCCCGTAGCTCAGGCTCACGTAGATACGGGAGAAGAGGAAGAAAAAGATGGAGATTATGAGGTAAACCATAGCTGTTTTTCCAAGACGACTGAATCTTTTTTTAGTAACCGATGTAGACAATATCGCTCACCGCCCTTTCTGAGATAGTGTTTCCGTTAGTAGTTGGATTATTAACGACTTGACCGTTGAAGTAGAGGGTGGACGAGCCGCCACCATCCAAGTTGTAGGCCGTAGTCGCACCGTATTGCTGCATGACTTGGGCCAGTTGGTAGAGGGATAAGCCTTCGCTTTCGGATGTCCGACCATCTGCCACCACAATGATATAGTGGTTTTCATCTATGATACCGATGGCAGTTCGTGGATTGGAGGACTTAGCGCGGCCGACTTCGGTGCTGGTGTCGACGACAATTTCTCCATTTTCAACCAAAGTAGGGCCAAAGGCCAACAGGTTGACAACACCCTGATCAACCAATTCCTGGGCAGTCACTTCGTTTTCATAGATGACTTCAAAGGATCCATCCGCA
>RRZU012959808.1_pt1 | contig 15772 bp, 15 predicted proteins | sample 2165561 | NCBI WGS metagenome assembly RRZU01 (sample SAMN10456909, study PRJNA506462) | wastewater metagenome | isolation source: wastewater sludge | place: USA: Moscow, Idaho
ACTCTTTTCGTTGCAAATTCTGCAATTGATATCATCTATTTTTTCACCTCCTATATAATATTATTAATTCATTTTTTTTATCTTTTCCCCGTCTTGTATAACATTTTGTCCATCAATTATTATTTCTGAACCAACTTTCAGTCCTTCACCTTCAACGGAAGCATATTTTTCATCTTGGTTTGTTGTTTTTACAACTATTGCTTTTGCTTTACCATTTTCCACAACATAAATAACTTTTTCTACTCCCCTAATAACTATAGCTTCTTTAGGAACAACTATACCTTTTTCTACTCCAGTATTAATATTTACTGTTCCATACATACCTTTTTTTAATTCTTTATTTCTATTTTGAATTCTTATCTTTGCTACAAATTGTCTTGTAGATGTATCTGCTGAGCCAGATATCTCAGTTACTGTTCCATCAAATAATTGTTGTATTCCATCAACTTTAATTTTAGCAATTGACCCAATTCCAATCTTACTAATAATTGAAGATGGTACTCCAACCTCTATTTGCATTTCTGAATCATCTATTAATGTAAATAATAATATACCACCTGAAACTTCTTGATGTGTTTTTATATTCAAATCTGCTATAATTCCTGGCATATCAGTTCTAATAGCAGTTTTTGAAGATGCATCATTAGCTATTTGTAAATTAGCTTTTGCTGAATCATAATTTGTTTTTGCTTGTAAATATTCTGTTTCAGTTACAAGTCTTTTATTATATAGCATTGTATATTTCTCATAATTTATCTTTGCTGCTTGATAATTAGAATTTGCAGCAGTAGCATTAGATCTGGCAGCCTGATTGTCAATTGCTATTATAAGTTGACCCGAATTAACTCTATCTCCATTTTTTGCATTAACAACTGTAACTGTTCCTTGTGATGTAGAAAAATAAGGAATTTCTTCTTTCCCTTTAATTTCTGCACTTGCTGTATATCCTATATTAATATCTTTATTTTCAATTAACTGAGTTTTTACTGGTCTAAGTACTTCTTCTTGAACCACTTTTTTCTTTCCACAAGATATACTTATTATTAGTAACATTATAACTAATAAGTACTTTACTCTATTTTTTTTCATCATTTCCTCCTGTATAAAATTTCATTTAATTATTTTATTATTAATTTACTAATCTAAATATGAACCATATTTTGATACTAGGTAGTAATAATTCAACTTTGTAGATATATAATCTATTTTACTTTGTCTTAATTGCGTTTCTGCATATAATAAATCTCTCAATGTTATTAATTGATAAGAATATCTTTCCTCCTCTAATGCATATACTTCGTTTGCTCTATCCATAGCAACTTTTTTTGCTTCAAGACTTTTTTCTAATGAAACTAGTTGGTAATATACCTGTCTCAATCCCAGTTTTAAATTATCTAATGTTTCTTCTTCTTTCAACTGATATATTTGATTCTGTTTCTCAGATTTCTTTATGTCATCTTTAGTTTGATTCCAATCAAATAATCTCCATGATACATTTATTCCTATAGTTCCATTATAGTTTTTTTCTTTTAATAAATCATCAAATTTTGTCTGATTACTTGTACCATAATTTATAAATCCATTAACCTTAGGTAAAAGATTAGACTTTTGATATTGCGTATTATCATCAGCGATTTCTTTTTGTTTAACTGCCATTTTATACTCTGTATTTTCTAAAGTAAGTCTATTTAAATCATTATCTAAATTTACTTTTTTTGAAAATTTTTCTTCTATTGTAAAAGGTACTATTTCTATTTCTTTAGGATTTTTTATACCTATTATATTAGCTAAGATTTCTTTTGCTAAATCAATCTGTAGTTTACCATCTGTAACATTAGCTTCTATTTCAGCAACACTTCTTTCTGACTCTAAATAATCTGGTTTAGTTATCATTCTCAACTTATACTTCTCTTTTTGAATTTCTAAATTTTTGTTTAATGTCTCTTCTGATTTTTTTAAGACTTCTAAATTATTTTGAGCATTTAACAAATTTATATACGCATTAACAGTTGATAATATTGTATCTTTTCTAGTTTTATCCAAAGATAATTCATAAAATGTTTCATAATTTTCACCAATTTTTATCCCTGCTCTTATCCCACCACCAGTATATATAGGCTGAGTTAATGTTATATTTTGACTATACAGTTGATCATAACTCGAAGTATAAGAGTTTATTGATTTAAAAAAATAATTTGCTTCTGTTGTATAATTAATTTTGAAATATGCATCTTTCCAAGCTTTATCCACATCTAATTGACTTTTTTCCAGCTCTAACATACTTACCTTTATATCTTTATTATTTTTCAATGCTAATTCAACAGACTCTTGTATTGTAATTTTCTCTGCAAAAGCCGATATACTGTATAACATCGATAATATTAAAAAAAATCTTTTCATATCTCCTCCTATTTTTTACTCAGTGAATCATCTATAAATTTCGTTATCTTATCAAATACTTCATCTGAAAACAATTCTTTTTTCATCTTTTCTCTATCATTTGAAAATTTCACTTTTGATATAAAGTAACCACTTATTGATCTTTCTATAAAATCAGCTACAAAATCTTCATCTATTCCTTTTTTATTATATTTCATTATAATATTGTTCTTTATAAAGTCTGTGTTCATTGAAATAATTCTATTCCTTAATGATAGTATTTTCTCATTTGATACTTCTGATAACAATAATTCAATTATAGTATCTTTTATATTTCCATATTTCATATGTATTAGTAATCTTATTTTAAAAAATTCTTTTAAAATACTTTTTTGATCTTGTGATTTATTTATATTTTCAAGAACTTTCTCATATTCGGAATAAAGTTTTTCAATAACTTCAAATAAAACATCTTCCTTTGTCTTAAAATATGTATAGAAACTCCCTTTAGATATATTTATAGAACGAGTAATATCTTCAACTTTTGTATTTTCATACCCATTAATTGCAAATAAATCTCTAGACGCAGTTATTATAGCTTCTCTTTTCTTAATCAATTTCTCTTTCATAAAATCTCCTAAATATTTAACAATTTATATTTTTGACTGATAAATCATTTTAGTATATATTACTACAATTTACTTTTATTTGTCAATCTTTCTTTATCAATCTTTATTTACTATTTATGGTATTTATACCTATCATAAAAAAATAATATTTTACTTATGAATAAATATATAGTATACTTACAATATAAAATATTTAAAATTCAGAGGAGGTTTGTGGTATGAAAATTCAAAATTGGTTATGGTGGAGAAGCAATTTATTTACAATTTAATACCACCCAAACAATTTAGGTTTCATATCATTATTTATTCCATTTTAATATATTAAAATAATGAAATATGTATATTGGGTATTGTCTTACAATACCTTTTCTTTTTAAGAGAATCCTAAAGTAGGATTCTTATTTTTTTAGAAATTACTTGAAACCTAATATTTAAGCAAAATTGAAACAAATGTAAATTTAAAAGTATAAATAAAATATAGAATTAAAGGAAAAGGTGATTATTTATGAAAAAAATTTTTAATGTTTTTACTATATTAACTGCAAGTTTTCTTCTTATAAGTTGTTCTAATAAAAAAGAAGTTGTACCAACTGAAAAAATTTATAAAATAGGTGTTTCTCAAATTGTCGAACATCCTGCTCTCGATGATGCAAAAAAAGGATTTCAAGAAGCTGTCAAAAAATCTGGTTTAAAAGTTGAATTTGATGACAAAAACGCGAATAAAGATATGAGTGCACAAACAATAATTATGCAACAATTTAATAACGATAAAAAAGATCTAGTTTTTGCTATTTCTACACCTACAGCTCAAGCTGCAATGGCTCAAATAGATTCAAAAACGCCGATTGTATTTGCTTCAGTCAGTGATCCTACAGGTGCTGGGTTAGTTGGAAAACCAAATATAACAGGAACTAGTGGTGTTCCTGAAATAGAAAGTAATTTAAAACTAATAAAAGAGGCTTTCCCTAATGCAAAGAAAATAGGTGTCTTATATAATACTTCAGAACAAAACTCTGTTGTACAAGTAAAAATGTTAAAAGAATTAGCTTCTAAATATGGATTTGAAATCATCTCAGAATCTTCAACTAATGCAAATGAAATGGTTTCTGCACTAACAAAGATTTCTAAAGAAATAGATGTTTTCTATGCTATACAAGATAGTACATTAGTTACTTATTTCAAGAATTTATCAGAAAAAATGAATGAAGAAAAAATACCAATAGTTGGTTCTAGCATTGTATTCTCTGATTTAGGTGGATTAATGTCTCAAGGTACAACAGATTACCAAATAGGCTATAGAGCTGGTGAAATGGCTGTAGATATTTTAAAAAATGGAAAAAAACCATCAGATATAAAAATTGAGGCTGTACAAAAACCTACAATATCAATAAACAAAGCAAATATGGAATTATTAGGTATCACCTTACCTCAATCTGTATTATCAAAAGCAGAAATAAAATAAAAACTAAAGGGGCTATTTAATGATATTTACACTTTTTAAAAATCCTATTGAATATTATTCAAATATTCGAAATCATATAACAAATTGTTATTTAGCTGAAGATATCTATCAAATAATAATTGGTATTGACTGTGAATATATTGATTCTAATTCTAATTCATATGAAGATTTACAAAATTTTTATTCTACTTATAAAAATAAAAGTATAGCTCCATTTGCTGGCTTATTTGGAGTTTTTGCATATGACACAATACATTATTTTGAAAATATAGATAAGATAAATAATAAGCAGTATAATTTTCCAACATTTTTATTTGCAAATGCTAAAGCATATTTACATTATGACAAAAATAGTAAAATTTACACTTTTTATGGCGATAAAGATAAATATTTCAAATTACTTGATAGTAATGAAAATAATAATAATTTTACTGATAATAATAAATATTACTACACTATAAAAAGTGATCTTGAACATGAAAAAAGACATTTTTATAATATGGTAGAAACAGCAAAAAATTATATTAAAAGAGGCGATATATTTCAAGTTGTGTTAAGCTCTCAATTGAAACTAGAGACTAATCTGGATTCTTTATCTTTTTATAAAGAGTTATCAACACAAAATCCATCACCTTACATGTTTCATTTCCCAACTGAATATGGAGATGTTGTTGGATCTAGTCCAGAAATTTTAGTCCAGTTAGAAAATGATGAGATTTTTATAGCGCCAATTGCTGGTACTCGTCCTAGAGGAAAAGATAGTAATGAAGATGATTTTCTTTCAAATGATTTATTAAATGATGAAAAAGAATGTGCAGAACATCGTATGTTAATCGACCTAGCTCGTAATGATGCTGGTAAATTTGCTGAAAGTGGAAGTATTATTGTAAAAAAACCTATGCATATCCAATATTATCAACATGTTATGCATATTGTTTCAGAAGTTTATGGAAAAAAGAGAAAAGATGTCTCGTTATTTGATGTAATATCCATTGTATTTCCTGCTGGAACTCTAAGTGGTGCACCTAAAATTAGAGCAATGGAAATAATAGCTGAACTAGAAGAATTTAATAGAAATGTATATGGTGGTGGCTTAGGATTTTTACATTTTAATGGCAATGTACAACTAGCAATTGTAATAAGAACTGCATTTTACGCTTATATATCAAAAAACAAATATAACGTATTTATTCAAGCAGGTGCTGGAATTGTGTATGATTCTATAAAAGAAAAAGAATATGCAGAAATAACTCATAAAAGACAATCATTAATGAATATTTTCAAGATTTGTTGCCTGAATGAAGAGGTGAAATAGTAATGATTTTACTAATAGATAACTATGATTCATTTGTGTTTAATGTGGAACAATATATTAGGGAACTGACATCTGAAGAAGTCAAAGTTGTTAGAAATGATAAAATAACAATTAATGAAATTATTTCTATCAATCCAAGTAAAATTATCTTATCACCTGGTCCAAAACATCCTAAAGATAGTGGAGTATGTTTAGAAATATTAAACCATTTAACTAATTTCCCAATATTAGGTATTTGTTTAGGACATCAAGCTTTTGGATTAGTATATGGTGCAACTATAAAACAATTAGATACTCCTATTCATGGAAAAACATCTAATATAACGGTAAAGAATAATTCCATTTTATTTAATGAACTTCCAAAAAATTTTAAAGTTATGAGATATCATTCATTATATATTGATAAAAATTCATTACCTAGTAGTTTGGAAATTTTAGCAGAAACATCAGATGAAATAATAATGGCTATTAAACACAAGAAATATAATATTTTTGGAGTTCAATTTCATCCTGAATCTTATTTCACTGAATATGGGAAAAAAATAATTGATAATTTTATTAACTATAACTTTAATAACTAAATACCATATTATTTAAGGAGGAGAATATATTATGCTATCAAAGTATCTCAAAAAATTACAAGATAATAAACAATTAACTAGTTCTGATTATGAACAAATAACGAAGATAATAGCAAATAAAGAATATAATGACATTCAGCTTGGTTCACTCCTTGTATTAATAACAGAAAAAAGTTTAACTTCAGAATCACTTGCTGCATTTGCTAAAAATATTCTTAATTACAGTAATACATTTGATGATGATTCACCTATGATTGATGTATGCGGAACTGGTGGTGATGGATTTAAAACTATAAATATCTCCACAACTGTTGCTATTATTTTAGCTTCTTTTGGAATTAAAGTAGCGAAACATGGTAATAGAGCAGTATCTTCGCAAAGTGGTAGTAGTGATGTACTTATTGAATTAAATATTCCATTAAATGATTCAATTGAAAAACAAAGGGAAATTCTATTAGAAAATAATTTGACTTTTTTTCATGCACCGTTCTTTCATAAACTTGTAGGCGAAGTTAAGGATATTAGAGCTCAACTTGGCATAAGAACTGTTTTCAATATACTTGGACCATTATTGCATCCTAATAAATCTTTACAATATCAATTAGTTGGTATATATCATGAGCCAGTTCATAGATTATATGCTGAAACATTAAATTTATTAGGTCGTAAACATGCTATTGTGGTTAGAGGAAGTGATGGACTTGATGAAATTACTCTTTGTGGCGAAACTAAAATTTTTGAAGTTAAAAACAATGAAATTTTAGAATATACAATAAAACCTGAAGATTTTGGATTCAAACAACATTCTCATGAAGAATTCAAAGGTGGAACTGCTCAAGAAAATGCTAAGACACTAATTAATATTTTAAAAGGTATTGATAAATCACCAAAAAGAGATATTGTAATTCTGAATGCAATGTTTGCTATGTATGCTGCCGACATGGTTAATTCTCCTCTTGAAGCAAAAGATATTATAATAAACGCTATTGATAGTGGAAAAGTTTATAGTTTTTTTGAAAAATATATTAAAACAATTAATAAAGAGGTATTGTAATGACAATTTTAGATAAAATTAAAGAAAAAAGAATTATACAATTAGAAAATGAGAAATCAAAATTAAAGCAACCATCTCTTATTGAAGCTCTAAATAAAGATGGATTGCAAATAATTGGTGAAATAAAAAGAGCTTCTCCATCAAAAGGTGATATAGCGAATAATGATTTTGATATTAATAAACAAGTTGAACATTATATGGCTAATAATGTTGCTGCTTTCTCAATACTAACTGAGGAATTTTTCTTTAAAGGTAAAAATGAAGATTTGGAATTTGTTAGAAAAAAATATCCAAATATTCCTATTCTAAGAAAAGATTTTATTTTTGATGTGTTCCAAATAATGCATGCCAAATTATTAGGTGCTAGTGCTATTCTGCTAATAGTTAAAATGCTTTCAGATAAAGATTTAAATGATTTTCACAAATTAGCGTATGATATAGGTCTGGAAGTTCTTGTTGAAGTTCATGATGAAAATGAACTAAATAGAGCACTTCTTATCCCTAATTTAAAATTACTAGGAATTAATAATCGTAACCTTAATACATTTCATACTGACTTAAATACATCTAAAAATTTAATAAGTAAAATACCTTTAAATTATTTAGATAATATAACTCTAATAAGTGAAAGTGGATTTCTAGAAAAAAAGGATTTGGAATTTGCAGTTGAAATTGGTGTTTCTGGAATTTTAGTTGGCGAAGCTTTAATGAAAGGTAAAATATATGACAAATAAAAAAGTGTTATTAAAAATTTGTGGTATTAGATCGCAAGAAGAAATGGAAGAATTAGTAAACCTTGATATTGATTATTTTGGATGTATCTTTGCACATAAAAGTCCTAGAAAAGTATCACTTGAATTAGCAAAATCAAATGCTCAAATAGCACATAACTCAAATAAAAAAGTTGTTGGAGTATTTGTTAATGAATCTATTGATAATATCATTAAAATCACTCTTAACGCTAACTTAGATATAGTTCAGCTACATAGTGATGAAGATGTTAAATTTGTAGAAAACTTATATAATCATTTTGAAATTATTAAAAATGAAACTGGAAAAATCATCAAAATATGGAAAGTTATTAGAGTAGAAGATTCTGTTCCAGATTTTGAAGAATTTAAACCTTATATAGAATATATTTTATTTGACACCAAAGGAAAAGAACACGGGGGAAATGGACTTATATTTAATTGGAACATTTTAAATAATATTGATTTCCCATTTGTTCTTGCTGGTGGATTATCAAAGGATAACATATTAGATGCATTAAAACACAATCCTTGCATTATTGATGTAAATAGTAAAGTTGAGATAAATAATAGAAAAAATAAATATTTAATTGAAGATATTATTTCAGTAATAAAATAATAGAAAGTGAGGGATTACTATGAATATAAAGGCATATTTTGGTTCTTTTGGTGGACAATTTGTTCCAGAAACAGCTATGCATGCACTAGCAGAGTTAGAAGATGCATATAACCATCTAAAAAATGATGAAGAATTTCATAAAGAATTTAATGACCTACTAAAAAACTTTGTTGGTCGAGAAACACCTCTTTATCATGCAAAAAATTTAAGTGAACACTATGGGCATGATATTTTTTTTAAAAGAGAAGATTTAAATCATACTGGTGCGCATAAAATAAATAATGCTCTTGGGCAAGCATTGCTTGCAAAAAAGATGGGTAAGAAAAAAGTAATTGCAGAAACTGGTGCAGGACAACATGGTGTTGCGACAGCAACTGCTGCAGCATTATTAGGTCTTGAATGTGAAGTGTATATGGGTGCTGTAGATATTGAAAGACAATCTTTAAATGTATTTAGAATGGAATTATTAGGTACAAAAGTTATATCTGTAGAAGATGGTCTCAAAACATTGAAAGAAGCAACAACTGCTGCTCTTCAGTCTTGGATTTCAGAAATCGAAACAACTTTTTATATAATTGGCTCTGTTGTTGGGCCTTTTCCATATCCAAAAATTGTTAAAGATTTTCAATCTATTATAGGAAAAGAAACAAAAGAACAAATAAAAGCTTATGGAAAAACTGCAGATCACATTATCGCTTGTGTTGGTGGAGGAAGTAATGCTATAGGAATTTTTTCTGCATTTATTGATGAGCCAAATACCAACCTTTATGGTGTTGAAGCTGGTGGACTTGGAGTAGATACTAAATTTCATGCCGCTACTTTAACACAAGGCTCTCCTGGTATCATACATGGAATGAAAACATTCGTACTACAGGATAAATATGGGCGTATAGATGAAGTTCATTCTATTTCTGCTGGTCTTGACTATCCTGGTGTAGGCCCTGAACATTCTTATTTATTTGATACTAAAAGGGCAAAATATTTTCCAATAACTGATAAAGAAGCTATGGATGCACTTGTACTCACAACAAGAAGAGAAGGCATTATTCCAGCTCTAGAAAGTGCTCATGCTCTAGCATTTTTAGAAAAACTCTGCCCTACTTTGAGTAAAGATAAAAAAGAAACAATCATAGTAAATATATCAGGTCGTGGTGATAAAGATATGCATACAATTTTTGATACTTTAAAGAAAGAAACTGGAGGTGTTAAAAATGTCTAATAAAATCATAGATACATTTAATATTAAAAATAAATCTATTAATATAGGCTTTATTGTTGCTGGATTTCCTAATATTGATTTTACTCGTAATTTTTTAAAACATTTAGATGATACCTCTATAGATATACTTGAAATTGGAATTCCTTATTCTGATCCAATAGCAGATGGGAAATTAATTTCAGAGGCATCTTTTGAAGCTTGTCAATCTGGAGTTACTACTGATACCGTTTTTGATACTCTTATATCAGAAAAAAGCAATATAAATAAACCATTAGTTTTTCTAGTATATTATAATTTAATATTTGCATATGGTATTGATAATTTCATAAAAAAATCTATAGAAGCTAAAATATCAGGTATAATTGTTCCAGATTTACCCTATGAGGAAGCAGAGGAATTTGTTACAAAATTAAGAAATGTTGGTATTTCATTTATTCCACTCGTTAGTGTTACATCAGGTAATCGAATACCAAAGCTTGTTTCTCAAGGTGATGGATTCATATATGCCATTGGGTCACTAGGTGTTACAGGAACTAAGCCTGTTTCATTAGATAGGTTAAAATATTTTATTGAAGAAATTAAAAAATCTACTAACTTACCAGTTGCTCTTGGCTTTGGAATAAAGAATAATAATGATGTAAATGTTCTTAGAAAGTATGCTGATGGTGTAATTATTGGTACTAGTATTGTTAATCTAACTAAAACCGATAATTTAAATATTACAATTGATGGAATAAATAATTTATTTAAATAAGATGGATTTTCTTCATCTTATTTTTTATACTCTACTAAAAATAGAAGAGAGAGTCTAATGACTCTCTCCATTTATTAAATTTAATTTCCTTATTTGTGAATAATTTAAAGTAAAATATTGACTATTTCAGTTTTTAAACTCTATTTCAAAAATTTCAAATTAAAGAATATAATTATTTTTATAGTTTAGACATATATTCTTCGTATTCTTCATCTGTTACTACATCACCAGAAAGACAAGAACTACTATCTTCCTTCCAATATACTAAACTTGTCATATTCTTTCTAGTTACTTTCTCTGCTATATCTCTTGTAATATTTGGTATTGATTCCATAAAGAATTTTACTCCATCTTCAAATATTTCTTCACAAGATTTAACTTCATTATTTTCATCTACACAATAAATACAAAAACAGTGCCCATCTTTCTTTAATTTCAATAAATCCCCACTATCCAGTGGCATTCCACAACTAGAACAAAAATGCATAAAAATCACTCCAATTATTATAATACAGATTTTACCCCGTATTCTATATAATATCAAGATACTTTTTAAAAAATAATAATTTTGTTATAAATTTTAGTAATCAAATAATTTTCACTATTAGATATGTTTCTTTTATTTGTCATGATGAAATAATCTAATATTTACTCACCTAGTTTTGAAAATCCAAAAGTAATTATATCATAGAACTCTTTATTTATATCATTTTGTTCATCAATTACCCATTGATTATCAATTTTTTTAAGTACTAAATTTATATTTGCCTTTGTAAATTTTAAATCTTTTAATATAATTTTTTTCATAAAAAAATCATATTCATATCTTTCAAATAACTCAGTGACTTCTTCGTCAGATTTATTTAAATCTAAATTAAATTCATAGGGGAGTTTTTCCATATATTCAGGAAAATATTCATATAAATCAGGAACTTTAATATCTAAGTTTACAGTCTTTTTATCACCTTCAACTTTTATATCTTTAATTTTGTAAGTCATCTTTTTATATCCTTCAATAAAAACTTTCTGCATTGCTTCATTTTCTTTACCAATTTGATATTCTAAATTTAATTTTTTTATTTTTGAAATATCTCCACTTTGTAAATCATTTAACATTATTTCCAAATTTTCTTGTGCCTGCAATTTACCACAATTTATAACAAACATTATAAAAGTTAAAAGAATTAAGAGCACTTTTTTCATTTATTTTCTCCTTAGTTTTTTATTTGTTATATCTTAACATATTTTAGATGAATTGTAGTTTTTATATGATAAAATTAAAATTTTCAAATAATATCATCTAGGCCTAAAGAGAAATTACTTTTTAATTAATGAATATATTCCATGAATAATAATTGCTCCACTAATTAATATTTGTACTATTCCACCAGGTACTATTCCTAAAATTTTATAAAAAAATATAAAAATTTTTGGTACAGGTATACTAGACCCCAATCCACCTGTAAAGTATAATACTAAAACTAATACTGACATTGCAAACCATATAAAACCAAAAAATATTTCTACAATTGATTCTATTTTGCTTGATCTAACTTCCTTAGACATACGTAGCCTCCTTTAGTTTGATTTCTAACTGCTCTATTTTATCATAATATACAAAATTATAAAAGTTATAATATATAAGTTCAGAAATCATAATCTATTACTATTATATAAAATTTTCATTATTCATCTTTCTTTTTAAGTTAGTATAAATTTATTTATGTAATATTTTCCTTCCCTATTATTTTACTTATATATTTGACCTTTTGTTACAAATAGTGTAATATCATTATGTATATAATTTTAGGAGGTATTATTATGATTACAGAAAAAGATTATTTAATGGAAATAGAAAAGTATAATAAATTTTTATTTTTTATTTCAATTGGAATTATTGCTATTATAGTAGTGTTTGGATTAGTAGCTATATCTATGGGTATTGCATCAGAAAGTGGTTCTGTATCTGATGTAGCATATAAAGTGGCACTTGCACTTGTCTTTTTAGTTAATTTTATACTTTTGGCTTTATCAGTAGCATATATTATATTTGCAATATTTCAGATAATTGCAGCATTTAGGGAAAGCGAGAAAAAAGAAACTTCAATGTATAAAGTATTCTCAATAACTTCAATAATTGGACTTACTATAATTTCTCCAATAGTCATATTCTTTTTACTCAGATCGGATCTAAAAAAACTTGATGAAAAATAAAAGAGCCAATAAAGGCTCTTTTTTATTATAGAAATACCAAATTTGTTTATTATATCGTTTTAAAATTCAAAAGTTCTCCTACTATTTTCACAAATTCTTCTGTATTATGGTCAATTTCTAAACCTTTTCCTATTTTTTTTAAATGAAATTCCTTTTCAGATTTTATACTATTGAATTTCAAATCATGCTGACCATTATCTTCAGAATTAATAATATCAAATGTAATGTCTATTTTCCACTCTTCTTTTAATATATCTTTTATTGATTTAGAAACACTATTTTTTAGCTTTCTATCATATGACATTAATTGTCTAGTATCATTTATATAGTCTATTATAGATTTATCTTGTTTTCTAAAATAGTCTAAATGTGCTATTCCATCTCTTATGCCTTTACTACTTATAATAGAATTATTGATAATATTTGTTACCTTTTTAATTTCTCCTATTTTCATTTTTTCTTTAATAGTGCCTATATTATTACCATTCAACAGATTATTATTATATAAATGCGATAAAGTCATAAAATAATAGTCTCTCTCCCAAATACTCATATAACCTATCAATCTTCCAAATATATCAGTTACTAAATGCTGCAATCTATAGATATTACCTAATGTTACTTTTTGTTTTAAATAGTCATATCTCTTTATCTCTTTTACTAATTCCTCGTAATCTGTTTTATCTTCATCACTAAATTTTTGTTTTTTTATCAATGAATTTTCATATTGTTCATGTAATTTTTCTTTTTCTTTTACTTTTTTTGGTATTTCTTTCTCTTTATTTAAAAATTCTTCTATATCTTTTTCTGATATTTTTAATAGTTTTTCATTCTTATTTACTAAATTGATAAATAGGTTTTGTAATCCATTTCTATACACTTTATCTATCATATGAAAGTTAATCGGTGTTTTACCATCCGATTGAATATAAAGGGAATCTCTTTGTTTATCTTCACATAATTTATTAACTCTCTTTACAAATTCAATAGGATTATCCGTATATAAAAAATTTCCTAGTTTGTTCTCGATATAATCTTCTTCTGGATTATTTCCAAAACTATCACTTCCTAATTTTACTAAACCGATTAGTGTTTTATATATTTCTATATTATTAAATATTGGATGATTAATTGTTTTCTTCTTATTTCTAACTTGATATAATTTTGTAAATTCATTATTTAAAATATTTATTTGTTTATTATCTAGCATTTTTAAAAAATAATAAAAATACTTATTAATTTCATCTAATTCCGATAAATTTATTTCATTATGGATATTATCTAACTTTGATAAATCTATTCCATCCATCTTAATTTCTATATTGCTTTTATATTTTTCAAAAAATTCTTCTTCACTCATTTGTATTTCTTCTATTTTTTTATCAATTTTTAAATATATTTTTTTATCATTCAAATACTTAATAAAACCTATCCTAAAAATATACTGAATAAATTTTTTGTAATGTGGTTTATTTTCTTCTTTCTTATTGTTATCATCTACCTGTAATTTTTGTATAGTTGACATATATTCAACTATCTTATCCTTGTTATCATTGTTATCATTAAATTTTACTGTTTCTAAAAGATTTTTATAGCCCTTCATATAATTTCCTTTAGAATTAGAATCTGTATATTTTTTAAATTCATCTATTGCTTCTTTAAAATATTTCTTTTTAACATCGGTGAAATCATTAATATATTCATATTTATAAATATTGTATAACATATATTTTTTTGCCAGTAATTTATTACTATTTTCATTATTTCTTTTAATATTGTATATATCTTCTAATGGATCTAACTTATTTTTATTTGCTGAAGATATTACATTATTAGTTAAAGATACCACATTATTAAATGAAGGAGCAAATGGGATATTATTTTCCTTTATATCAAAAGTTATATTTTTAAAATAACTTTCAAGCTCATCTTCTGAAAAATATTTATATACTTCATTAGAGTAAAATTTTCTTAACAAATGATTTTTAGCATAAATAATATCATATTTAATAAAATGCTCAACTGCTGAATCATTCTGTAATGCTTTATCTTTTTTCATATCTTGAAAGTGATATGAATTATTTCTTAAAATATAAAAAGAATTAAAAATATCTATTAATACTTTTATGCTTTCATCTTTATTTAAATTGAGATTATCAATATTTAAACCTAATAATTTTATTTTTTCTATAAGTTTATCATTTTCACACTCTTTTAAGTATGGTTCTAAATTTCTCTGAGTCAAATCTTTATCAAATTCTTTTCCATGGACTGTACTTATATAAAAATTTCTAGCAAACGTTATCATATCTATAAGTTTTCTATCAAATGTCTCAATAACTTTTATTCCCTCTAAATTAGATGTTTCAAATTCTGTTTGAGCCCATTTACTTTGATTAATATAAAAATAATGTATCAATTTCCCTTCCTGAATTAATTGATTTCTTATTAGATTTTCAAATTGATATCTTATTGTTTCTTTCATTTTATCAATATCAATAGTTTTATTTTTTTTTCTTGTTTCTTCTCTTTCAACATATCTCTTAACTTCATTACAATAAATACTTAGTCCACTATTTTCTTTCCAAAAATTAATTTTTTCGTTTCCTAAACTTTTTATATGTTCTCTTGTTGCATTTATAAATTTATATTGATTTGATTTTGAATTATTAAAATTAAATTTCTTCTTTAAATCTTCATATTTAAAATTTTTTTCTAAATCTTCAAATTTTTTAATATCTTTTAATTGATTAACAATTAGCCATTTGTAATCTTTATTATATAATTCTTTTATAAA
>RRZU010075060.1_pt1 | contig 15768 bp, 8 predicted proteins | sample 2165561 | NCBI WGS metagenome assembly RRZU01 (sample SAMN10456909, study PRJNA506462) | wastewater metagenome | isolation source: wastewater sludge | place: USA: Moscow, Idaho
GCATCCAGGATACTTCCTCCCCCGGCTGAATCAACCCGTCAGACAAATACATATAGTATCCTCTTAACGGAGCATTATACATATCGTATGGATTCGGGCTCCAATTCTCATCACGTTCTTTCCACTTATCACGATAGAACGAGAAAGTAAAATCGGTATTCCAACTAAAATCTTTTGTATCAAAATTCTTTGTATTGATTGTCAACTCAAATCCCTGCCTCTGCGTTTTACCGATATTGGCAGCAATCGAACCTACTTCATTATACGAAAGTACACTACGGGAACTAAGCAAATCAGAAACTACCTTATGAAAGTATTCTGCAGTTACATTAAAACGATTGTTTAAGAACCCCAGATCCAATCCTACATTCCACTCGGTTGTCGTCTCCCATTTTAAATCCGGATTACCGATCTGACTGACATAGACTCCTGTATATTCTTTATTACCGAAAACTTTATTATATCCTGTACCATAATAAGTGACTGATTTATCTCCGATATTCGAGTTACCTGTTTGTCCGTAACTTAATCTTAACTTACCGTTAGAGAGCACTTTATCCAAATTCAAAGACCGGGCAAAGTTTTCCTCCGTAAATCTCCAGCCCAGAGCCACAGAAGGGAAATATCCCCAACGGTTATTTTTTGCAAAGTTAGAGGCACCATCAGCACGAAGAGTGGCGGTCACCAAGTAACGATCTTTATAGGTATAATTTACACGACCGAAGAAAGAGGCCATTTCACTTTTAGAAGCGGAAGAACCAACCCATGGTTTTTCATAAGTACCTGCACCCAGATTATTAAACAGAAAGGCATCTGTCAGAAATCCTTGGTTACCCGCATTGAGATACTTACTGGTGAATCTTTGAAAAGAGTATCCAACCAAAGCATTCAGATTATGATCACCCAAACGTTTTGCATAATTGGCAGTCAGTTCTAACAAATAATCAGACCTGTCATATTGCCCGATGTCTGCACGGCCATCAGCCTTTTCTCCGTAAAGAGTTGTTTTAGGCATGTATACCTCACGACGCTGATAGTTACGATCGATACCAAAACTGGCTTTCAATGTGAGCTCATTGATTGGTTTGATTTCAACAAACGGAGTGGCCAGGAAACGTTCTTTAGTCGTCTGATCACTGATCTCAAGTAGCGAAACAGGATTTGGAATATAAGCAGCCTGTTGGTTCAGACTGTAATCACCATTTTCATCTTTCACAGACAATAGTGGACTAAACTGAGCAGCAGACACTAAAATACTGGCATATTCATTTTGCCCTGCTCCCAACGGAACATTGTCCAATGTATTACGACTCACTGTCAGGTTGATACCTACTTTTGCATATTTACTGAGCTTCTGATCCAGATTTACACGGCCAGTATAACGCGACATGCCATTATTCTTTACAATGCCCTTTTGATTAAAGAAGTTACCAGAAATCAGATATTTGGTATACTCCGTACCTCCATTGATTGAGATATTATGCTGTGTCTGAAAACCCGTACGAGTAATACGATCATACCAATCTGTATCATTTACCGGATTCGCAATATCCGCATCCGAATATTTGGGATGATATGCACTGCCGGCCTCCGATTCATTTTTACCACCATAAATGCCGACTTTATTATCATACATCCACTTTTCTTTAAACCAGCGGTTAGACTGAATCATAAAATCCTGTGCATCCAGCATTTCATATTTAGTAGCCATAGTCTGCACAGTGGCAGATCCTGAATAGGTAACTTTCGGTTTACCCTCTTTTCCCCGTTTGGTTGTAATGATAATAACACCACTGCCCGCACGTGCACCGTAAATAGCAGTAGAACTGGCATCCTTCAATACTTCAATTGATTCGATATCATTGGGGTTGATCGAGGCCAATATATTGTCAGTCGTACCATTATCACTGTTATAACCGACACTCACATTACCTGCATTACTTACAGGAAATCCATCCACAATAATCAACGGATCATTGCCTGCTCCGGTCGAAGCAGCTCCACGAATCCGAAACGTTGTGCCGCCACCAGGCTGGGCACTGATTGTATTTACCTGTAAACCTGCTGCTTTTCCGGCTAACGCATGGCTCACTGTAGATATCGTACTTAGGGGAGTATCGTCCATCTTCACTGATGCTACTGCACCGGTCAGGTCCTTTTTCTTCATTGTACCATAACCTACGACAACAACCTCATCCAAGGTTTTAGTATCTTCTTTCAGTAACACAGCCAATTGGTCCCGGTTTTTTACAGCAACATCCTGCTGTACATATCCAATATAGGTGATCTGCAATACTGCGTTACCCGGCACTTCCAACTCAAAACTTCCGTTCATATCGGTGATCACGCCTGTTGCCGTACCCTTTACCAATACGTTTGCTCCGATAATCGCTTCACCGCTGGCATCTTTCACAACTCCTTTTACCTTTTTGACTTTTGAAGCCGGCTTTTGTTCCACGGGAACAATCACAATGTAGTTACCGTTCTTTTTGTACGTATAACCCGTATCTTTCAGGATAGTTGCCAATATCTCCAGTACTTCGGTTTCTTTTTGATTCAACGAAACTTTACGAGAAACATTCAGGTGTGAATCATTATAAGCGATTTTATACTTCGAAGATGCTTCGATCTTTTCAAACGCTTGTTTCAACGACACTGTTCCATCCCGAAATGTTACTTTCTGGGCATGTACTTGCAGAGAACCCGCCAACATCAAACCAAGGCAAAAAGCTGCCACTCGGATTGATCGATTTTTGTTCATAATATTATTTTTTTTAGTTAAACAATAGCCGTCCTTTGGCGGCTTTTACAATAGGACAGTCTGTTGTTTAACTACACCCAACGATATAATGTTAACAAATGATAATATAGGCCAAGCCTTAATCTATATAAATATCTTTCCCCTCTATCTGGTATTCAAGTCCAGGGATCATTTCTTTAATCAACATCATAATATTCTCGATGGACTCATTAGGATAGAAATGAATAGTCAGATTATTGGATTGATAAATAGAAGTCTGCAAATGTACCTGAACCGAATAGGTACGTTCTATAGTCTGTATCACTTCTTTGAATGGACTATTACTGAAATACAAACCTCCACCTCTCCAATCAGAATAATCAGAGGCCTTCACGCGTTTTCTCTCTATATGTCCGGTGGACGGAATATAAACAATCTGATCATCCGGCTCCAACAAATAGGATGAATCGAAACGATTCAGCGACATACGGATAGATCCTTCTTCCAAAGTAGTCACTACCTTATCTATATTCGGATAAGCGTTTATATTGAATTCCGTACCAAGTACACTTACAGAAACAGAGTTCGTTTTTACAATAAATGGGCATTCTTTATCTTTTGTCACCGAGAAATAGCCTTCACCAGCCAGATAGACCTCACGTTCGTTTCCTATAAACGCAGACGGATAGATCAGCAAAGAACCGGAATTAAGCCAAACTTTCGATCGATCGGGTAAAGTGACTTGCTCCCGTTTTCCATTACTAACATAATATTGAATGAAAGTCACATTGCTAAGTTCGTTCTTAATGGTAAGAGTTTCTTTATATAAGTAAGCGGAACCGAACAATAGTAATAAGGGGACGATGATAGAAGCAGCAATCCAACTCCATCGGGGAATACGAAAACGCGAAAAAGAAGATTCCGATTTTAAAGAATCTCCTCCAATCTGTTGTTCCAGCTTTTCAAAAGCTCTCAGCGTTTGATGTTCATCCGCCTGTGGAAAACCGATCTGTTCCCAAATACCGGACAAGACCTCTTCTTTCTCTTGTCCGCTGTTTGTATCGGCCAGTCGTTGATGTACTCTTTCCACCACCCCGTCCGATGCCGGATGATGAAAAAAGTAAGTAATTATATTTTTTAAATAACTCATTCTACCACTAATTTATAATAGGACGCATAAATCCGGATATATCCCCAACCGTATTAACATAAATAGAGAAATATAAAGAATAACAAAGCATTTTTCAGTTCTTTCAACGCTAAGTTAAGATGGTTCTCAACAGTTTTTTTACTAATCTGCAACTTCTCCGCTATTTCTGCATTGGTCAGTCCGGCCTCCCGATTCAACCGAAAAATCATTTGCCGTTGAGGAGGCATATTCTCCACCACCATATCAATCAATAGCTGCAAGTCTTTAGCAACCAACTCTTCATAAGGAGTCGTGTCTGTAGACTCTTCTACCCATTCTGTCCCCTGACTATCCTGACGATTCTGCCGGGAACGCAAATAATTGAAAGTTGTATTTTTAGTCAAGACATACAGATAGGTTCCGAACACTTCTACTTCACAAAATTTCTCACGGTGCGTCCACAGTTTGAGAAAAACTTCTTGTGTCAAATCTTCGGCTTCACTCTCCGATTTAACCAGTCCCATTATAAAAGAGCGCACCTTCGGATAATAACGCATAAACAATGCCTTAAACGCTATATGGCTTCCTTGGGAGAATTGGGAGACCAGTAATTTTTCTTCTGCGATTTCAGAATGCATTATTATCCACTTAAAAGATTAACTTAGACAAGTATCATATTATATATCAATACGTCGGCAAAAATAATAAAAAACCTTAATATAATAATGTCATAAATAGTTTTTCTAGGAAAAAATCCCACAGAATCACAAGTCTATCTCCATAATTTCCAGCATTATCATGCCTTCAACCTTATCACAAAGCAACTCCCCTTACCCGGTTCGCTCTGTACGGTCAATGTCCCTCCATGTGCTTCTACAAAGTCTTTCGAAATGGACAATCCCAAACCGCTACCCTGAACTTTAGTTCCCGGTACACGGAAATAACGATCAAAAATGCTTTGGTGATATCTTGGATCGATTCCTTTGCCAAAGTCTTGCACATAGAGCTCGATATACTCTTTTTTATGCCTTACGCCAATCACTACTCGGCCATTCTCTTTCGAATAGCGAATCGCATTGCTTAAAAGGTTAGTAAGTACCCAAGCTATTTTTTCACTATCTACAAACAGTTTCGGTATCTTCTCTTGAGGATAGTCAACTTCTATTTGTATATTAAACTTATCAGCCTGTACCTGATTGGCCTTGATGGCGTACTCAATCAGTTCGATAGGTTTCGTAATTTTAGGCATCATTTGAAGCTTGCCGGCTTCCACCTGCGTCATGTTCAGTAACTCTCCGGTAATATCGAGTAAGCGCTGGCTATTGTCCCTTATATTCTTCGATAATTGTTCTTGTTCGCCATTCAAAGAGCCCACTCTTTTGTCCTCCAGCAATTGAAGACTCATCATTATGGCAGAAATAGGAGTCTTCAGTTCGTGGGAGATGGTAGAGATAAAAGTGGTTTTTGCAGAATCGAGTTCTTTGAACTCTGTAATATTTTTCAGCAAGATAACGTCTCCCAGGTTTCGAGCCTCTCCTTCTTCTGCCGCCGCATTCTCAATCGGAATATACGAGGCTTGGAAATAGCTTTCTTTATTGTCCGCATAGATTTTTAAAGGTTCATTCTTCTCACCGGGAGTCACCAACTCACGTATCAGCCTGCGAAGCAAATCATTCTTCAGAGAAAGTTCTTCGGCGGACTTCCGGATTACATTCTCACGCTTCATATTGAGTACATTCAATGCTTCATTATTGATAAAAAGAATTTCCCGTTCGGTATTTAAGCCGATAATCGGCTCATGAATACTGTTAACAACGGCTTCAAGGAATTTTTTTGCAGAAAGAATATCAGCCAATGTACTGTCACGATACTCTGTCAGTTTCTCAGCCATGCGGTTAAAACTATCCGAAACTTCCCTGAACTCTTCGTATCCTCTCATATCCAATCTCTTTTCATAATTATGATTGGCTATTTCCAAGATACCACAAGTCAGTTCTTTTACCGGCCTATTAATAGAACGGGGCAGCCAGATAAGCAGGACCAAACCCGTGAGGATACAAATGCCACCTGTTACGGAGATCCATAAGAGCGCACGCTCCAAAGCAGGCATGGCAACCGGACTATCAGGTTCCGTGGCCGTTAGAATCTGAAGGTTTACTACTGAAAGTGTTACCAGTAAAATAATCATTCCGGCCAATATTCCAATGCCGAAAAGTAGTTTGGTTTTTATATTCATAATGGATAACTAAGACTAAATCATTTTTTTATGCAAGTATAATCAAATCTATGTTCGCTTGTGCCAGATTATTTAAAAATCTGCGATATTTCAGCACGCTACACAATGCTCCCGGCAGGCGAAGGCCTGGGGAACCCATGCAAACAGTGGATATCTGTTTCTCCTTACAAACCTGCACAATGCTGCCTAATATATCTTTCGACTGTACCTGGACGACTTCCCCACCCAACTCAGTCACCAACTTAAAATGATTCAGCAGATGTCTCTGGCTGGCCAAATCGATACGTTCCATGCTTTCTTTGGGAACTTGTACGTAAAGAGCGACAAACGAGGTATTATATCGGGTAGCCAAACGGGCTACTTTCCTTATAATACGGCGGGGCGTCTTCTCTTGGCTACTGATGCACGCCATAAACTTTTCATGACGAACTCCCAAACCAATACCCATCACAACCTCATTCTCTACTTTCTTTTCCACTCGCAAGGCAACCTCCTTCAGTGCAAGTTCACGGAGTTGCAGGATATTCTCGGTCTTAAAGAAATTATTGAGTGCAGTCTGTATTTTTTCCGGCTTATATATCTTTCCAGCTTTAAGTCTGGTTATCAGTTCTTCGGCCGTAAGATCAATATTTACGACCTCATCAGCCTCTTGAAGAACGCTATCGGGAATACGCTCCTTCACTTCAATACCTGCGATATCTTGCACCTCTTCATTCACACTCTCGATGTGCTGAATGTTGACTGCCGAAATCACGTTAATCCCTTCATCAAGCAGTGTCATCACATCTTGCCAACGTTTCTCATTCAAGCTTCCTTCCACATTGGTATGTGCCAGTTCGTCTACAATTACAATTTCGGGATGAATACGGATAATCGCTTCCAGATCCATCTCCTCGAGCTCTTTCCCCTTATAAAACAGTTTCCTGCGCCGGATAACAGGTAAACCTTTCAACAGGGCTTCCGTCCCGGCACGACCATGTGTCTCAATATATCCGATCCGGACATCCACCCCGTTATCAATCAGATCATGTGCTTCCTGGAGCATCCGGTACGATTTGCCTACACCGGCAATCATACCGATATAAACCTTAAACTTGCCACGACGGGATTTTTTTATCAAGTCGAGGAAATGCTGTACACTTTCTTCTCTATCCATCTTTTCTTCAATTTTTATACTGCATAACCCGTAACAGTATCGCTACTGCCACGGGTTGACTAACCACTTTTTAAATTCCTAAGTTATATCTGATTTCATGGCTTTAAAGTAATACCAAACACTAAATGCGCATCTTCCATACGGGGATTCCAAACAGCCTGTGCAAATACAGGCAAAGCAAACTTGTCAGTGAACCTGATCTGAGTAGTTCCTTTCAAAGCAACATTGGTTACGGCAAACCCATCACAATTGTATTGGGGAGCGGCATAAGGAACCATTCCACACGTTACGTTTAAATCCACCATTCTCACTCTGAAGGGATAGTTGAATTCAACATAAGACGAATAATTCTGGCCTCCCTCCGCATTCTTATCTTGCCCTGCAAACATGGTATACCATGCAACAGACAAAGGAAATGTTTCGGACTGCACAGTATAAGCCACTCCTGCCTCAAAGTGGTGAGCCGTTTCATGACTCTTAAAATTAAAGTATTTACGTGCTCCCTGTCCTGCCCACCACAAGTCGGCAACCGATACGGTCAGACCGGAACGACCTAATGTGTATGCAGCCGTCAGATCGATCTCCTTGGCGGCAGCTCCTGCCGAAGCAGAAGTTCCGTCAAAATCGGTGGAGCCCCATGCGGTCAATGAAAAGTTTCCGACACTAAATCCCAAAGTCGGCTGGATACTCGCTCCTGTCTGATACATTCCGCGCCAGACATATGAACTTACGAGATCTCCCTGAACATTAAACTGTTGGGCATTCGCGTTCATACTTCCCCAGAAGCACATCATTCCAATCACCATCAAGGCTAAAATCGTGTTTTTATTTATGACATTTTTCATCTTTACTTTCTATCTGTTTTTTAACTCTTCCAGAGCTATATTCAACTTTAATACATTTACTTTCTCGGTTCCGAATATCCCCAACAACGGCTTCTCTACAGCTTTATCTACGACTCTTCTCACCTCTTCCACATCCATGCCACGTGCCTGCGCCACTCTTTTCACTTGTACATAAGCACTCTGTGGAGTGATGTCCGGATCCAGTCCCGAGGCACTGGCTGTCACCATCTCGGCAGGTACATCCTTGCGTGCCAGATACGGATGATGAATGAGGAAAGTATCGATGCGTGCCTCCACCTCTGCCAGATATTCAGGATTGGTCGGCCCTTTATTGCTACCTGCCGAACTGGTTGCATCATAGCCATCACCGGCACATGAGGGGCGTCCCCAAAAATATTTTTCTTCCGTAAAAGTCTGTCCTACATTGGCAGCCCCTACCACTTTTCCGTTTAAGGTAACTACTTCTGCATTTCCCCGGTTAGGACCGGCTACCTGTGCAAACAGCCACAGCACGAGGATATAAAATACAGAGAAGAATACACAAAAGACGAGAGTTATCTTGATAGATTTTAATAATGTTTTCATTGCTTGAATATTTAAAAGAATAAACTGACAACCAAATCGATTAACTTGATTCCGACAAAGGGAACGATCACTCCTCCTAACCCATAGATTAAAAGGTTCCGACGGAGCAAAGCCGATGCACCGATCGGTTTATATTGTACTCCTTTCAGCGCCAATGGTATCAGGATCGGGATAATGATGGCATTGAATATGACAGCAGAGAGTATAGCACTTTCCGGACTATGCAGATTCATAATATTGAGCGCACCCAACTCTGGAATAGCCACCATAAACAAAGCAGGTACAATGGCAAAGTATTTTGCCACATCGTTGGCAATAGAGAAAGTAGTCAGGGTTCCACGAGTCATCAGCAACTGCTTTCCGATTTCCACAATCTCTATCAATTTAGTCGGGTCATTATCGAGGTCGACCATATTGCCGGCCTCCTTGGCTGCCTGCGTACCGCTATTCATTGCCACACCGACATTTGCCTGCGCCAATGCAGGAGCATCATTCGTTCCGTCTCCCATCATCGCCACCAACTTACCGGACTGTTGTTCTTTACGGATGTATTCCATCTTGTCTTCAGGCTTTGCCTCAGCTATAAAGTCGTCCACTCCCGCCTTTTCGGCAATGTACTTGGCGGTCAAAGGATTGTCACCGGTTACCATCACTGTCTTCACTCCCATCTTGCGCAGACGTTCAAAACGTTCCTGAATGCCCGGTTTTATAATATCCTGCAACTCGATAACTCCGGTCACCTTCCGGTCGACACACACTACCAGCGGTGTACCTCCATTACCAGAGATCTCACTGATCACTTCTTCTATTTCTTTCGGGAATTTATTCCCGGCTGCTTCCGTAATCTTACGGATCGCATCGAACGCTCCTTTACGTATCTGTGTGCCATCGGCCAGATCAACACCCGAACATTTGGTTTCAGCCGTAAACTGAATCATCCGGGCACCGGCCGTCTGAAGACTCCGCATCCGTACCCCCGATTCACGTCCTAACTCTACAATAGATTTACCCTCGGGCGTCTCGTCCGAAAGCGAAGCCAACAGACAGGTTGTTACAAACTCCCGCGGACCGACTCCAGGTGCCGAATGGAATTTCGTTGCCCTGCGGTTACCAATCGTAATAGTACCGGTTTTATCAAGCAACAGTGTATCGATATCTCCTGCCGTCTCCACCGCTTTACCCGACTTTGTAATCACATTGGCACGCAATGCACGATCCATACCGGCAATACCGATGGCAGAAAGTAATCCTCCGATAGTAGTCGGAATCAAACAGACAAACAGAGAGAGGATGGCTGCAATCGAGATAGCAGTTCCCGGATGTTCAAGACTGGTATAGTCAGCAAACGGGATCAGAGTAACACATACGATGACAAAGACCAGTGTAAAGCCTGCCAACAAAATGGTCAGGGCTATCTCGTTCGGCGTCTTCTGCCTGCTTGCGCCTTCGACCAACGCAATCATTTTGTCAAGAAAGCTTTCGCCCGGTTGCTGTGTGACCAATACCTTGATATGATCTGAAAGCACTTTGGTACCACCGGTCACAGAGCTTTTATCTCCACCCGCCTCACGGATCACCGGAGCAGATTCACCGGTAATGGCACTTTCGTCAATGGAAGCCAATCCTTCAATAATCTCTCCATCGGCAGGGATCGTATCACCGGCTTCACAAACAAAAACATCCCCCTTCTTCAGTTTAGAACTACTTACGGTCTGAACCTTGTCTCCTATTACCAGTTTAGCAGGAGTCTCTTCACGCGTTTTGCGTAAGCTGTCGGCTTGTGCTTTACCACGGGCTTCGGCTATTGCTTCAGCAAAATTGGCAAACAACAAGGTCACAAACAAAATTAAGAACACACACAAATTATATCCGAAAGTACCATATTCCGGAGTGAAGAGAGAGAGTAACGTTACCACCAGCATAATAACGGTAACCACTTCTACCGTAAACATAATCGTTTTTTTTATCATCATTCGCGGATTCAACTTCACAAACGACTGCCTGATACTTTCTATTACTTGCTCCTTTTGAAACATAGAAGCTGACATCTTATTTTTCATAACTTTATTATCCTGCTATTCTTATAAACTTAAATGTTCGGCGATTGTACTCAACGCATGTACAGGGAAGAAAGACAAAGCTGCAACAATGAAAATGACGGCAAAAGTCATTACTGCAAAAGTCACAGTATCCGTTTTCAAGGTACCGGCACTCTCGGGAATAAACTTTTTTTGAGCCAATAGTCCTGCAATGGCTACCTGTCCGACAATCGGAATAAACCGACTCAGGATAAGTACAATGCCACATGTCCAGTTCCAAAAATATGTATTATCACCCAGTCCCTCGAAACCCGAACCATTGTTGGCAGCCGATGAGGTGTATTCGTAAAGCTGCTCGCTGAGACCATGAAATCCGAGATTGTTCAGCCATCCGCCCTCACTCTCCACAAAATCGGGGTGATGTGTATAGACGTAACTTGAGATGGCAGTAAATACCAGAATTACAAACGGATGCAACAAAGCGACGAAGGTTGCTATTTTCATTTCCCGGGCTTCTACCTTCTTACCCAGAAATTCCGGCGTACGCCCCACCATCAGTCCGCTGATAAAAACGGCCATGATAATAAAGGTATAATAGTTCAGCCATCCTACACCAACACCGCCAAACCAAGTATTGATCTGCATATTCAGCATCTCGACCATTCCACTGAGCGGCATAGTCGAATCGTGCATCCCATTGACCGAACCATTGGAAGTAACCGTTGTGGTGACACTCCATAGGGCTGTGGCTCCGGCTCCAAGCCGTACCTCTTTTCCTTCCATCGCACCATGATCCTGGGCAATTCCCATTTCGCTGATACGCGGATTACCTCCCATCTCCTGACCGACATTGATAAAGACACCTGCCAGATAAGCAAACAGCATCACTCCAAAGATACTATATCCCAACTTCCTGCGATTGGTATAAAAGCCCAAGGCCAATACCATCGCCATCGGAATGATCAGGATCGACCAACACTCTACCATATTAGTCAGATAGGTAGGATTCTCCAACGGATGCGAAGAATTGACACCAAAATAACCACCACCATTGGTTCCTAATTGTTTAATGGGAACAATCGCAGCCGTAGGTCCCTGGGATACCATCTGCTCCTGTCCTTCGAGTGTAGTCAGTTGCATCCGACCGTCAAAGCCCATCGGTGTTCCCTGCAAAATCAGAATGAAACCTACCACCAATGAAAGCGGTAACAGAATACGTGTGCAACTGATCACCAGAAAGTGCCAAAAGTTACCAATCGTTTGAGTGCTCTTGGCAGCCATACTTTTCATAACTCCGGCCATGGCAGCCATTCCTGTGGCAGCAGTGATAAACTGGAACAGCATGATGACAAACAATTGAGTGAAATAAGTCAGACCACTCTCACCGCTGTAGTGTTGCAAATTACAGTTTACCATAAAACTGATGCAAGTATTGAATGCCTGGTCAGGTGTTTGAGCCCCGTTTCCGTCGGGATTGAGCGGAAGCCAACCTTGCGATACCAGTAACACCATTCCCCATACAAACCAAAATGCATTCAGGATCAGTAACGCCTTGAGGAACTGTTTCCAGTTCATCTCCTCCTGCGGATTAATACCACATATCTTATAAATCACTCGCTCTATAGGCGCCATGAAGTCCGACCAAGTCTTCTCTCCCTTATAAACCCGGGCTATGTAACGTCCCAACGGATAAGCTAATACCACCATCAGGACAATCTGCACCGCCACTCCTAAAATTTCTGTATTCATTGCTTTATTTTCAAATTAAAACTTCTCTGGACGAATGAGCACATACGTCAAATAACTGAAAAGTATGATACCTACTACAAATAGTGTTGTGTACATAAAATAAATTCTCCTCTCTAAATTGTTTCAAACCAGTCAACGCATTTCCAAAATAGCCAGAAGCAGGCAAACCCGCTCAACAGGCAGAAAATAAATGAAACTGTTATTCCCATGTTTTTTACCTTTTAATTAAAATGTTTATACTTATGTTTTTTACCTGTAACTCTTCATGCCAAATGCGTGCCAGAAACAGTCAAGGATAAGATAAGTCACTATCATACAGAGATATAAAACAAATAGGGTATCTTCGTCTTGTACGAAGATACCCTATCATTATGAAAAGGTTCGTTTTATTTTGGAAAGGAAAGAAGCATAAAACTCAGGCAACGATATTCACGCGCGACTCAGAGCTTATATTCTTCTATTTTTCGGTATAAAGTAGTCAATCCGATTTTCAGTAAACGTGCTGCTTCTGTTTTATTGCCTTTAGTATACTCCAATACCCTCGCTATATGCCTGCGTTCCATAGCCGAAAGTTCAAAACTGCCCGGCATTCCTTCGTCGGATTTCTCGTAGTGGCTGTTCTGTATTTCCAACGGGAGATCGTCTACATCCAGACGGTCGCCCTCACAAACGATCAGGCTGCGTTCGATTACATTACGTAATTCGCGGATATTTCCTTTCCAGGGTTGTTGGCATAGGGCTTCCAGATAAGCGGGAGCAATCCTATTGACCGGATGTGAAAGTTTTTCGGAGAAGGAACGGACAAACGATTCAGCCAGTATCTTAATATCTCCCGTACGTTCACGCAAAGGCGGAAGATGTACCTGAAACACGGAGAGCCGATAGAACAGATCTTCACGAAAACGTCCCGCAGCTATCTCGGCAGGTAAATTACGGTTTGTAGCAGCAATGATACGCACATCAATGTGGGTCGGCTTCGTGTCACCTATCTTGATGTATTCGCCGGTTTCGAGGATACGCAACAGCTTGGCTTGCAACTCAAAAGCCATCTCACCGATTTCATCCAAAAAGATTGTTCCGTTATTGGCTTCTTCAAAAAGTCCCTTCTTATCTTTCAGCGCACCGGTAAAGGAACCCGCCTTATGCCCGAACATCTCGCTCTCCAGCAACTCTTTACTAAACGAAGAGCAGTTAACTGCCACAAAGTTTTGCCGGGCACGCTTACTACTATAATGTATGGACTGGGCAAACACCTCTTTTCCGGTTCCCGTCTCACCCGTCAGCAATACAGGTACATCAGTCACCGATACCTTACGGGCTAACGAAACCGCTTCTTTCAATGCTTTCGATTCACCGAGTATGGAATCGAACGAATACATCAGTCCCATCTTCTTCTCCAGTTTGTCCAGGCGGATATTCATCCGTGCCTTTTCTACAGCGCGACTGATCAGGGGAATGATTTTATTGTTATCATCCCCTTTCGTTATGTAATCGAAAGCTCCGTTCTTGATTGCCTGCACACCATCAGGTATGTTTCCATGTGCCGTCAGCAGAATAATCTCTACTCCCGGAGATTTTTTCTTCATCTCCGTCACCAGATCCACCCCGTTTCCATCCGGCAGAAATACATCACACAAAGCCACGTCGGGCATTTGAAGTTCCAATTGTCTGAGTGCTGTCTTACAATCGCCGGCCTGACACACTTCGTAACCTTCAAGTTCCATCATACGTGCCAACAGACCACGAATCTGCACTTCGTCATCAATAATCAGAATTTTACTCATATCTGATAAGTTAAAATGTGAATGGTAAAAAACAGGGTGTGCAAATATAATGGTTTTCTGCTACAACGCAAATGATCGGACTGCTGAAAAATAAAATTCCGAATGGCATGTCTTTTGAACTTTTATTCATGACTCAGCGCCCGATAATCTTCCCTACCCCTTTTCTGATCACTCAGAAGCGGTTTTAAACGGGTAAGGAATCATCTGAACAGGCAAATGCCACCTTTTCATTTTGATAAAACAAACTAAAATGAAAAGGAGACAGATAAGAAAAAAGAATCGTATAACTAAAAAAAATAGAGAAATGAAAATCTACAAATTCGGTAAGATTCCCACAGGCTCAGTACAGGAAATGAAAGGAATGCTCCGCCTGATTGACAACAGTATCCCCCAAATAATCGTTCTGTCCGCCACTACAGAGACTACGGAACGTCTGGCCGGAATAGCTGCCCATCTTTTCAACAGAGATACAGAACAGGCGCATGACGAGATAAGCAGGCTTGAATTCAGGTTTATCGATTTCGCCAACGAACTATTCAATGACGAATCGATCAAGCAACAGGCGGTCGATTCCATCATCGATCGTTTCCGGACTCTATGGAACTTTACCCGCCAACGTTTTACATCTGTCGACGAGAAAGACATACTGGCACAGGGAGAATTTATCAGCAGTATGCTAGTCAGCCTCTATCTGAAAGAGCAGGGAATCAACAACCGACTACTCAACAGCCTCGACTTCATGCGACTGGCTCCGGAAGAAGAACCGGACATGGAATACATCGGTACAAAGCTACACTTGCTCTTGGCAGAGCATAAGTCGACCAATGTATTTCTTACTCAAGGACATCTTTGCCGGAATGCTTACAACGAAACCTGTTACTTGAAACAAGGCGGAGATGATGTTTCAGCCACACTGATCGGAGCTGCTCTTCAGGCACAAGAAGTATGTCTGTGGACAGACAGCAAAGAGTTGCACCGTTGTGACCCGCGCTTTGTGAAGCATCCGGCAATGGTGAAGCAGCTCAGTTTCGACGAAGCCGAACAACTGGCCTATTGCGGCTGGACGGGATTCAACCCTCACTGCATCCTGCCCGCAAGAGAAAACAACATACCGATACGTTTGCTATGTTCGATGGAGCCTGCAGAAGGAGGAACTTTGATTTCAAATTCACAAAGCGGAGAAAACATAAAGGCCATTACCGCCAGAGACAATATTTATTACATTAAATTCCAATCGAACCGAACGTTACGCCCCTATCTGTTCATCAGCAAAATATTCGATACTTTTGCCAAATACCACACTTCCCTGTGCCTGTTCGCCTCGTCCGGTTCTGATGTATCTGTTGCCATCAACGACAAAGAGCGTTTATCGCATATACTCCACGAACTCTCACGATATGCAGTCACGGTGGTAAAAGACCACATGTGCATCCTTTCGGCCATAGGTAACATGCAGTGGCAATGCGCCGGATTTGAAGCCCGAATCATAAATGCTTTGGCCACCA
>RRZU011479065.1_pt1 | contig 15765 bp, 16 predicted proteins | sample 2165561 | NCBI WGS metagenome assembly RRZU01 (sample SAMN10456909, study PRJNA506462) | wastewater metagenome | isolation source: wastewater sludge | place: USA: Moscow, Idaho
CGGCTGTGGTGATCGCCCTTGTGCTGCTTCAGGTGCTCGGTGAGGTGAGCGATCCGCTTGGTCAGCAGAGCGATCTGCACGTCGGGCGAACCGGTGTCGCCAGCCGTGGTCGCGTACTCTTCGATGATCTTCTTCTTCGTTACAGCGTCCATGGTGGGACTCCCTTCGTTCGCTGCACGGCGCCCCAGTCGCGGGTGCTTTCGGGGCTCTTACGAGGCCGTGGCCGATCTGACGGCAACCTGAGCACTCTATCACCGCCGCCGTTTCGCGTCCTAATCCCCCACGTCGCACTCACCTTCGTCCCAAAGCTCCACGGCCCATGGGAGGGGTGACCCGCAGCCGCTAGGGTAGGTTCGACGTAAGCCACCGAACGGGAGAACCAGCCATGGCCATCAGCGTGCGACGAGCAACCGCAGAAGACCTTGATCAGCTGCGCGCCCAGCAGGCCCGCCCCGAACTCGGCCTGGTAGACAAGCATTTCGAGGCCCAGCAGGCCGGTTCGCTGATCTTCGCGGTCGCGTTCAATGACGACAAGCCCATCGGAACAGCGCTCCTCGACCTCGAGAGCGAGGAGTACAACCCCGAGCTGCGCAACATGTACGTCTACCCGTCGGCCCGCCGCCTCGGCGCAGGTCGTGCGCTGAGCGAGTTCATTGAGGACGAGGCGAAGGCCGCCGGCTACACGGCCGTGTACCTGGCCGTCGATCCGAACAACGAGAAGGCCGTCCCGCTGTACGTCTCGCTCGAATACCACCCCACCGGCGAGCACATCTTCGTCGAGGATCCCGAGATCCCGCAGGTCGAAGAGGGCATCGAGCACAGCAAGCACTACGCGGTCTACAAGAAGTCGCTCACCGTCCGCTGAGCCTCACACGAGGCCGAGCACCTGCTTCGCCTTCGCGACGTCCAGGTTCATCTGGGTGATCAGTTCCTCAACGCCGCTGAACTTCACCTGGCCGCGCAGCCGCTCGACGAAATCGACGGCGATCTCCGCTCCGTAGAGCTCGAGGTCCGTGCGGTCGATCACATAACTCTCGACCCTGTGGTCCGCGCCGTCGAAGGTCGGGTTCGTGCCGACGGAGATGGCGGCGGCCATCGGTTCGGCATCCGGCTCGTCGAGCCTGGTCACCCAACCCGCGTAGACACCGTCGGCAGGCACAGCCATGTCGGACGGCACGGTCAGGTTCGCCGTCGGGAAGCCGAGCTCGCGTCCGCGCTGGTCGCCGACGACCACCACGCCACGGAACCGGAAGGGCCGTTCAAGGTGCTGGGCGGCCTCCGCGACGTCCCCCTCGGCGAGGAAGCCGCGGATGCCGCTGGAGCAGGTGACCTCCTCGTCCACGGCTTCGAGCGGGAGGGCGAACACGTCGAAGCGTCCCTCGCCCAGCACGGCGAGGGTGGCCACATCACCGGAGGCGCGGTGACCGAAGCGGAAGTTCTCCCCGACCACGACCCGCGCCGGATTCAGGGGCATCAGGAAGCGTTCGACGAACTCAGCGGGGCTGAGCGCGGCGACGTCGCGGTTGAACTGGATGACACGCACCTCGTGGGCCCCGGCCTGCTTGAGCAGGTCGATCCTGGTGCGCAGGTCGGTGAGCAGCTTCGGCGCCTGGTCCGGGCGCAGCACGGTGATGGGATGGGGCCAGAACGTGACCACCACGAGTGGCAACTCGAGGCCGCGGGTCGCTTCGCGCAGGACGCTGCGGTGCCCGACGTGGACCCCGTCGAAGTTGCCGATCGCCACGACGGTCCTGGTCATCTGATCCTCCACAACTGACAAATCTGGCACGCTCACGTCAGCACCGCAAGCGGACGCGAGCCCGCCTCGGTCGGCTCGTAGAGCGCGATGAGGGCGCCGTCCGGCGCGATCATCCCGGTGGGTGCCGAGGGGACGGGACGGGCGATCGGGCGGCCGTAGCCGATGTCCGTCGCCTCCTCCTCAGTCACCTCAAGCACCGGAAAACTGAGCCTCGCCGCCTGCGCCATGTCCATCAGGACGGGCGGCTCGTCGCCGAGCGTGACGGCGTCGTCGAGCGAGTAGTTGCCGATCCGGGTGCGGCGCAGCGCCGTGAGATGACCGCCTACGCCCAGGGCTGCGCCGAGGTCGCGCGCGATCGCCCTGACGTAGGTGCCGGAGGAGCATTCGACGTCGAGATCGACGTCGAGCCAGCCGTCACCCTCGCGGACGGCGAGCACGTCGAGGCGCGAGATGGTGACAGGACGTGCCTTCAACTCGACGCTCTCCCCCGCTCTCGCCAGCGCGTAGGCGCGCTTCCCGCCCACCTTGATGGCGGAGACGGAGGTCGGCACCTGGAAGATGTCGCCCCTCTGGGGGGCGAGGGCCGCGTCCACGGCCTCAGCGGTGAGCGCTGAGGCATCCGCGACGGCCGTGATCTCGCCGTCGGCGTCGTCCGTGGTGGAGGACAGGCCGAGGCGGGCGGTCGCGAGGTAGCGCTTGTCGTGCAACGCAAGGTGGCCGAGCAGGCGGGTGGCCCGGTTGACCCCCAGGATAAGCACGCCGGTCGCCATCGGGTCGAGGGTGCCGGCGTGGCCGATCTTGCGGGTGCCGAGCAGGCGTCGGAGCTTCCCGACGACCTGGTGGGAGGTGACCGCCGACGGCTTGTCGACGATCACCACCCCGGACGGTGAGCTCACTGCTCGTCGTCCTCCTCGATCTCTCGAGGCTTGCGGTACGGGTCGGCCTCCCCCGCGAACTCCTTGCCCGTCGACGCGGCCGCAGCCGCGGCGTCGGTCGCCTGGACCTGCGCGAGCAGATCCTCGATGTGGCGGGCGGAGTCGGGAGTGGCATCCAGGACGAAGGTCAGCGTCGGGGTGAACTTCATCCCGAGCTGCTGGCCGACCGTCGTGCGCAGCATGCCCTTCGCGGACTCCAGCGCGGCGGCGGTACCCTTACGGGCCTCGTCGTCTCCCAGCACGGTGTAGAACGCCGTCGCTTCACGGTTGTCTCCCGTGAGGCGCACCTCGGTGATCGTCAGGAAGCCGAGCCTCGGATCCTTGATCCGGTTCTGGATCGTGGAGGCGAGGATGACCTGGATCTGATCGGCCAGCTTCGCGTTACGGGGTCCAACCATCACTCGCGCTCCTTCTCCACCATTTCGTAGGTCTCGATGACGTCACCGATCTTGATGTCGTTGAAGTTCGAGAGGGTCAGACCGCACTCGAAGCCTTCGCGGACCTCGGTCGCGTCATCCTTCTCGCGTCGCAGCGACGCGATCGAGGTGTCGGCGACCACGACGCCGTCACGCAGCAGACGCGCCTTGGCGTTGCGGCGGATGGTGCCGTTGGTGACCATACAACCGGCGATGTTTCCGAACTTGGATGAACGGAACACCTCGCGGATCTCCGCGTGGCCGCGGGTCTCTTCGGCGTAGATCGGCTTGAGCATGCCCTTGAGCGCCGCCTCGATCTCGTCGATCGCGGAGTAGATGACCGAGTAGAAGCGGATGTCCACGTTCTCGCGGTCGGCCAGCTGTGCGGCGTGCGGGGTCGGCCGGACGTTGAAGCCGATGATGACGGCCTTCGACGCCGCCGCGAGCGACACGTTGGTCTCGGTGATGGCACCGACACCGCGGTCGATGACGCGCAGCGACACCTCTTCGCCGACCTCGATCTTGCTGAGGGCGTCCTCGAGGGCCTCGACCGAGCCTGCGCCGTCGCCCTTGAGGATGAGGAGCAGCTCCTGCGTCTCGCCCTTCTCCAGCTGCTCGAACAGCTGGTCGAGGGTCTTGCGACGGCTCGTCTTCGCCTGCTGGGCCGCACGCATGCGGGCCTCACGCTTGTCCGCGATCTGGCGGGCCATGCGGTCGTCGTCGACAACGAGCACGTTATCGCCTGCACCGGGCACGGACGTCAGACCGAGCACCTGCACGGGCATCGACGGCGGGGCCTCGTCCACGTTCTGACCCTGGTCGTTGATCAGGGCACGGACGCGGCCGTGTGCCGAGCCGGCGACGATGGACTCGCCAATGCGCAGCGTTCCGCGGTGCACCAGGACGGTGGCGACGGGGCCGCGTCCCTTGTCCAGGTGCGCCTCGATGGCGACACCCTGAGCGGGCATGTCCGGGTTGGCGCGCAGGTCGAGCGCGGCGTCAGCCGTCAGCACGATCGACTCGAGCAGGTTCTCGAGACCCTGGCCGGTGATGGCCGAGACATCGACGAACTGCGTGTCGCCGCCGTACTCCTCAGGAACGAGGCCGAACTCGGAGAGCTGACCGCGCACACGGGTCGGATCGGCGGTGTCCTTGTCGACCTTGTTGACCGCAACCACGATCGGCACATCGGCCGCCTTCGCGTGGTTGAGCGCCTCGATCGTCTGGGGCATCACGCCGTCGTCTGCGGCAACCACCAGCACCGCGATGTCCGTGGACTTCGCGCCGCGGGCACGCATGGCGGTGAACGCCTCGTGACCAGGGGTGTCGATGAAGGTGATCTTGCGCTCGTTGCCGTCGACCTCGGTCTCGACCTGGTAGGCGCCGATGGCCTGCGTGATGCCGCCGGCCTCGCGTGCCTGCACGTTCGAGTTGCGCAGGGCGTCGAGCAGCTTCGTCTTACCGTGGTCGACGTGACCCATGACGGTGACGACTGGAGGACGGGCCTCGAGGTCGTCCTCATCGCCGATGTCCTCGCCGAACTCGAGGTCGAAGCTCTCCAGGAGCTCACGGTCCTCGTCCTCGGGAGAGACGACCTCGATGTTGTAGTCGAGCTCGGCGCCGAGCACCTCGAGGGTGTCGTCAGCGACCGACTGGGTGGCCGTGACCATCTCGCCCAGGTGGAACAGCACCTGCACGAGCGACGCGGCCTCCACGCCAATCTTCTCGGCGAGATCCGTCAGCGAGGCGCCGCGGCGAAGGCGAACGGTCTGGCCGTCGCCCTTGCGGACGCGCACGCCACCGATCGACGGGGCCTCCATCTGATCGAACTCTTGCCTGCGCTGCTTCTTCGACTTGCGACCACGCTTTCCAGCGGAGCCGCCACGGCCGAATGCACCCTGCGTGCCACCGCGACCGCGGCCACCGCCGCGACCCCCCATGGGGCCGCCCATCGGCGGGCCACCGGTGCCGCCCGGACGGTTTCCGCCGCCACCCTGGCCGCCGCGCCCGCGACCGGGGCCACCGCCACCCGGACGAGACGGACGCGAACCGATGGCCGCGTTCGCGGTCTTCGGCATCATCGCGGGGTTCGGACGGGGCATGCCGGGAAGGCCGCCGGTGCCGCCTGGGCGGGGCATCCGGTTGTCGGACTGACCGGGACGCGCCGCGCCAGCTCCGGGGCGCTGACCGCCGTCGGGGCGGTTGTTCGGGCGACGCTGCTGCGTGCCCATGCCCTGAGCGGGAGCGAACGGGTTGTTACCCGGGCGCGGGGCGCCGGGCTTACGCGGGCCGGGAGTCGGCGCGGAGCCGCCACCGGGACGGGGGCCGGGCGTCGAGGGACGCGGGCCGGGGGTCGCGGAGGGGCGTGCCGCGGGTGCGGCCGAGCCGCCAGCGGGACGCGGACGCGGCGCGGCGCCACCACGACCGGGGGTCGCGGGCTTGGCTTCCTGTGCGGCCGGGCCGGGACGGGGTGCGGGGCGCGGTGCTGCGGGGCGGGGAGCCTCCGCGGCCGGCGGTGCCGTCGGCTCGGGGGCGCCAGGCGTTGCAGCAGGTGCGCTCTGCGGGGCCGCGGGTGCGGCCGGGGTGGTCTCTGCCGGCTTAGGCGCCGCCTTCGGGGCGGGCTTCTTGGCCGCCGGAGCGGCCGGGGTCTCGTCGGCGCCGCCGAATGCTTCGCGGACGCGACGCACGACGGGGGCTTCAAGGGTGGAGGACGGACCGCGAACGTATTCGCCCATCTCTCCAAGTTTCGCAAGGAGTTCCTTGCTGGTGATCCCGATTTCCTTGGCGATCTCGTGGACTCGAGGCTTAGCCACTACTCTCCTTCGTGGGTCCGACCTCCAAGGCCGGGGTCCCTAGTTGTGCTTGGTCATCGTTGGGTACTCATCGAGTGGTCATGAGCGTTAGCCCACCTTCTGGTTGCCGCCCTACAGGGCGTGGAACGATGTGCCCACGCGAGCGTGGGCCACTGGCAATCATATCTCGCTCAGCCGCGAGCTTCCACCTGAGGCGCGTCGAGCACCGCTGCGGGCCCGAAGGTCCGCCGGATCGCCTGGCGCTGCTCGGCGAGAGCGAAGCAGCCGGCGTGCAGGTAGGCCCCGCGCCCGGGCAGCCGCGGCGCGGTCCCGTCGACGACGCGGTCGCCTCGCCGGACGAGCCGGATCAGCGTGGCCTGGTCGGCGCGCCCGCGACAGGCGATGCAGGTGCGTTGAGGAGCATTCACAGCAGCTCAGTCTACTGAGTTCTGGCCAACCTCCCAGGTTCGCCATAGCCCCGGCACAGGAAGGGCCAGCACCGTGGTCTGTGCCCGGAAACCCTTCCGGGAAGCACCGAAAGGCACACGATGACGAAGAAGATGATTGTCGGGATCTCCGCGGCGGCCATGGCCGCAGGACTCGGGGTCGGGCTCGGCCAGCTGGCCAGCGCCGATGGCACCCCCACCCCTTCCTCCAGCCCCTCCGCAAGCGCGCCCGCCTCCCCGTCGGACGCGGGCGGCGACACCGCCCCCGGCGAGCGCGGAGGGCGCGGACACCGCGGCGGCGGTGGTGGCGTGGACACCACGGCGCTCGCCGAGAAGCTCGGCGTGGACGAGTCGAGGCTGGAGGACGCCGTCAAGGCGGCACGAGAGGCGACCCGCCCCGAGGCTCCCACCGAGGAAGGAGCGAAGCCTACCGAGACGGAGCGCACCGCGCACGAAGAGGCCTTCGCCAAGGCGCTCGCCTCCGAGCTGGAACTCGACGAGCAGAAGGTCGTCGATGCGATCGAGGAGCTGCGCACGCAGCGCGACGCGCAGCGGGCAACCGACGCCAAGGAGAAGCTGGCCTCCGCAGTGACCGACGGGACACTCACGCAGGCCGAGGCGGACGCTGTCCAGAAGGCCCTCGATGAGGGGATCGTGTCGCTTCGCGGCGGTCACGGCCGCTGATCCGGGGTGATATGGAAGGGCCGCGGGGATCGGTTGCGATCCCCGCGGCCCTTCCGTCTGGTGCGGCGCGTCACTTCTCGGCGCGGAAGGCCTCGTACAGGTTCTCCGTGTCGATGTACCACTTGAGCGCGAGGTCGGTCTGCTCCGCGATCCATGCGGAGTCGGTGCTCGCGGCGAGGTCGTTCGTCTCGTACGGGTCAACGGAGAGGTCGAAGACCTCGTCGCGCCTGTCGCCGAAGTGGTGGATGACCTTCATGTCCCCGTTCATGGTGGCGGTGCACTTTCCCCGCGCCCAGCAGCTGGCGACGACGGGACCTTGCGGCTCCCCGCTCGCCAATGACGGCCGGTAGGTCTGGTCGCTCTCCAGCTCGAAACCGAGCAGGTCGACCGCGGTCGGCAGCACGGCAAGCTGATTGGCCGGCCCCTCCACCAGCTCGCCCTCACGCTAGGGGTCGAGGATCAGGTACGGGATCCGGAGTCCCTCGTCATAGACGGTGTTGTCGTGCTGGAACAGCCGGTGCTCGCCGAAGCCCTCGCCGTGGTCACCCACGACGACGAAGACGGTGTCCTCGTAGAGGCCGAGCTCCTTGAACATGTCGATCACGTTGCCGACGAACTGGTCCTGGTAGTGGATGCCGTTGAGGTACTTGTTCAGCAGCGGATCGTCGACGAAGTCGATCAGGTCGAAGTTCTCCAGCGCGTAGTCGTGATGCCCGGTGACGGTCAGCATGCCGAGCATGAACGGCTCGTCCCGGTTCTCCTCGATCCACCTGCGTGACGGCTCGAGCATGATGTCGTCCTCGTAGCCGAAGTAGTTGGCGCGGTTGAAGCCGAAGTGGTCCATCTCGTCGACCGGGGTGAAGTGCTCGTAGCCGAAGTTGGACACCGTCGAGCGCCTGCGCTCGAAGTGTTCGGTCGCGGTCTGGAAGAACGCGGTGCCGTAGCCCTGCTCGCTGAGCAGCTGGGGCAGGCACTTACCGGGAAGGCTGCCTGCGTCGGCCTCGGTGTTGTCGCTGTCGAGCGGCGGCGCGATTCCACAGTGCACCGCGGTGAGGGCCTTCGACGTGTGCGGGAGCACGGTGTAGCCGCGTTCGGGGCGCAGCGAATCCTCGGCCAGCGCGTCGAGCACCGGGGTGACCGGCTGGCTGGTCTCCGGAAGGGTCGAGGTGGCGCGTTGCGATTCGAGCGTGATCACGACCAGGTTCTTGTGCCTGCCTCCCCCGTCGACGAGCTTCGTGGACGCAGGAGTGGGGACGACCGTCTCGTCCGCGAGCGACTCGGGATAGGCCAGCGCCTCACGCACGGGGGTGACGGCGAACTGGACCGGAGCCGCGAGCGCGAACGCCGCCGACACCGTCGGGGCGCTCCAGACCGACGCCGCGAGCAGCACCGCGACCCCTGCCAGGCTCACATACTTGAGCCTGCGGTGGGGACGCCTACGGATCAGCCGCGAGACGGCCGGGCCGAGCAGCAGCGGCAGGACGAGGACGCCGAGCACGACGCCAACGAGCAGGGCGACTGCGGAGTTGCTGAACTGCGACTGCAGAAGCGCGTTCAGCTCGCCCTGCTGGTTCCACGCGTACTCGATCTGCCGGAAGGTCAACGGCGATCCGGTGCGGATCATGTACTCGTGGTTGATCACGGTGAAGATGCCGAGCACGAGCGTCAGAGCGTGGGCGAGGTAGAAAACCACCGCCCGGGCCGTGCCCTTCGCGAGCCAGCACAGCAGCATCCACAACAGCAGCCACGCCGCGCCGAAGGCGACGTCTGAGGAAACCTTCGCGAGCGTCTCGGAGGCACCCGCCTGGGGGAAGAACTCCTCGATGCGGATCAGCTTCAGCACGACCGCGAGCACCGCGAACGGGATGAGCAGCACCAGGAGGCGCCCCCACACGTGGCGGGGGTCGCGTAAACGGTCAGTGAACGATCGGCGAACGGAAGTCATCGTGGGTAGATGTTACGCGACGCCCCCAGCACCCCCGAAAAGTCGTTACGCTGCCCCGCCTCAGCTCTGGGCGGCCACGTCGGGCTGGATGTCGATCCTCCAGCCGGTCAGGCGGGCGGCGAGACGGGCGTTCTGCCCCTCGCGGCCGATCGCGAGCGAGAGCTGGTAGTCCGGGACGATGGCACGGCAGGCGCGGGCCTGGTCGTCCACGACGGTCACCGAGAGCACCTTCGCAGGCGAGAGCGCCGCGGCGACGAACTTGGCGGGATCGTCCGAGTAGTCGACGATGTCGATCTTCTCGTCTCCGAGCTCGTTGGTGACTGCGCGGACGCGCTGCCCCATGGGGCCGATGAAGGCGCCCTTGGCCGACACGTTGGGATCGTGGGACTCGACCGCGATCTTCGTGCGGTGGCCCGCCTCGCGCGCGATCTCCTTGATCTCCACGATGCCCTTGTCGATCTCCGGCACCTCGAGCGCGAACAGCTTGCGCACCAGGTTCGGGTGCGTGCGCGAAACCACGACCTGCGGTCCGCGCAGCTCACGGCGGACGCTCACCACATAGACGCGGAGGCGGCGGCCGTGCGAGTAGTCCTCTCCGGGGACCTGCTCGGCCAGCGGCATGATCGCCTCGAGCGTGCCGAGATCGACGCGGACGGCGCGGGAGTCGCGGTCCTGCTGGATGGTGCCGACGAGGATGTCGCCCTCGACGCCCGAGAAGTGACCGAACTTCTGGTCGTCCTCAGCCTCGCGGATGCGCTGGAAGATCACCTGGCGGGCGGTCGCCGCGGCGATCCGGCCGAAGTCCTCCGGGGTGTCGTCGAAGTAGCCGATCACCTCGTCATCGTCGTCGAACTCCGGGGCGAGCACCGAGACCTTTCCGGTCTTCCGGTCGACCTCGACCTTCACTCCCCGCAGGGCGTGCGGGGTCTTGTTGTACGCGTTGAGGAGGGCGTCCTCCAGCGTCTTGAGGAGGTAGTCCATCGGGATCTCACGGTCCCGCTCGATGGCCTTCAGTGCAGCCAGATCAACATCCATCTCAGTTCTCCTCTTCGTCCTCGAACGACCGGTTCATCTCGACCTGGACAACGGCCTTGTCGATCTCCGCCAGCGGGACCTCGCGCTCCGCGCCGTCGACCTCGATGGTGACGGCCTCGTCGGTGACCGACCGGATCCGGCCGGTCACCTGGTCGTCGCCCAGCCACAGCTTGACGAGGCGGCCCGCGTTGCGGCGGAAGTGTTTGGGTTCGGTCAACGGCTTGCTGACCCCGCGGGTGCTCACCTCGAGGGTGTAGGGGGCCTTCCCGACCGCGGGGCTGACGTCCAGCGCCTCCGAGATGGCCGACGACGCCTGGGCGATGTCGTCGAGCAGTGGGCCCTTCCCGTCGGGACCGTCTCCGTCGACGGTGACCCTCAGAACCGAGCGCTTCCCGATCGGGGTGACGTCGAGGCGGTCCAGCTCAAGACCGTGGGCAGACAGGATCGGCTCAATGAGAGCAGCGATCTGCGATTCCTGCATGGCGAGGCTCCGTATCCGGTTGTTGACCTGATTGTGAGGGACCAGCATACCGGGGTTGACCGCGGGAGGCCTCCCTCGACCCGGGCACTAAGCTGAGCCCATGCCTCTCCCCCGTCGCGCGGTGCTCGCCGCCCTTGTCGTAGGCGTCAGCGGATGCGCGGCCAGCCCGGTGATCTCCGGGGCACCGGCCGTCGCCCCCACCTCTCCCCCGCCGACACAGAGCCCCGAGGCCGCGGCCGCCCAGCAGGCGGTCGCCGCCCTGCGCTCAGCCGTCGAGGCACTCTCCGGCGTGAGCGGGTTCGAGGCGAAGGACTGGGCCGCGGCCGCGCTGGCCCAGTGCGATGCCCACCTCGCCCTGCTCGCCCTTCCTGATCCCTTCGGCGCCGACGACCAGGAGCCCTTCGTCGTCCAGACCCCTGCGGCCCCGTCGCTTTCCACCCTCGAACAGGGAACCGCCGAACTGACCGAGCGGATCACGGGGGCGGTCGAGGCTCTCAAGGCCGCGGCGGGAGCGGCCGCCGAGGGCGATGTGCGTCTCGTCTACGCCTCGGCGGCGGCAGGGGCGACGGCGCTCGGCAACACGGCCATCGTGCCCGCCACCTCGGAGGTGGTGCCGGTCCGGCTCCAGCCCACCACCCTCGAGGCCTCGCTTCCGATCGCACTCGGCCACGCCTGGGCGCTGGTCTACGGCCTCGGCGTCGGACTCGGCAGGCTCGACTCCTCGGATCCGCTGCACGCCATCGGGACGACCCGGATGGCGGCCGCGAAGGAGATCCGCAACGCCCTCCGCGCCGCCGTCGACGAGGTGCCCGAGCAGCCGGCGGCCTTCGAGCTGCCGAACGAGATGTCAACCCCGGACGAGATCAGGGCCGGCTGGGCCGTGCTGGAGACCCACCTGCTCGACGGGTTGGCGCGGCTCGTCGCCGCCTCCGATGAGGGACTCTGGCGCGACCGGTTCCTCGCCCAGGTCGCGCCGGTGCAGGCGGTCGGTGGCCGCCTAGGGCACTGGCCCGGTTGGACCGCCTAGCCGGAGGGCCTTGACACAAGCACGTCGGGGGCACGAATCTCTGGCCATGACGATGGCGCAGAGCAGGCTCGGGTGGCAGATCGTGGCAGGCGTGCTGCTGACGGGGGCGGTCGCCTGGATGATCTTCCCCACCTATCCGATGCAGTGGATGGGCGACCCGAACACGGGTGCGGACGGGCCGGTGACGTATCACAGCTGGGTGGCTCCGATTGTCTGGGGCTACGGCGCCTTCCACGCCCCCGTCCTGGTGCTGTGCGCGCTGATCGCCGCGATCGGGGCATGGCTCGGCGTCGTCGTGCGCAGGCCGAACCGGGTCCCCGCCTGGTGGGCGCTGGCCGGCGTCGTCATCTTCCTGGCCTGGTCGATCGTGCTGGGAGGACTCATGCCCGTGACGATCGCCCCCCTCGCGCTGGTGGCGGGCGGGGCGGCGGCAGTACTGCTCGCCGCCCGCCGCGCCCTGCCTCCCGTGATCAGATGGCCAGCAGCTCGCTGATCGCGGTGACCGCTTCGCCGACGGCGATCTCGGTCTTGTCCCCGGTGCGCCGGTCGCGCAGTTCGAGCTTACCTTCGGCGAGCCCGCGGCCGATGACGAGGATCACCGGCATGCCGAGGATCTCGGAGTCGGCGAACTTCACACCAGGGCTCGCCTTGCGGTCGTCGACGAGGATGTCGATGCCGAGGGCGTCGAGTTCGCCCGCGATCCGTGCCGCCTCATCGAAGACGGCCTGGTCCTTCCCGGTCGCGACGATGTGCACCGGGTACGGGGCGAGCGCGACGGGCCAGCAGAGGCCCTTGTCGTCGGAGGTCGCCTCGGCGACCGCGGCGACGGCTCGCGAGACGCCGACGCCGTAGGAGCTCATGGTGACGACCTGGAGCTTGCCGTTCTGGTCGAGCACCTTGAGTCCGAGCGACTCGGCGTACTTCTTCCCGAGCTGGAAGATGTGGCCCATCTCGATGCCTCGGGCGAGCGTCAGCGGGCCGGAGCCGTCGGGGGCGGGATCGCCCTCGCGCACCTCGGCGACATCGAGGACGCCGTCGGAGGTGAAGTCGCGGCCCGCGGTGACGCCGGAGAGGTGCTGGTCGACGACATTGGCTCCGGTGACCCAGTGGCTGCCTTCGACGACGCGGGGATCGGTGACGTAGCGGATGCCGGTGCTCGACTCCTCGCCGAGCACCCGGGCGCCGTCGAGGCTGACCGGGGAGATGAAGCCGACCTTGAGCTCCGGGTACTTCGCGAAGTCCTCGGGGGTGAAGGTGGCCACCTCTGCCGGCTCCATGGCCGCCTCGAGGCGCTTCACGTCGACCTCGCGGTCGCCGGGAAGGCCGAGGGCGAGCGGGTACGAGGTGCCGTCGGGGGCGCTCACCATGAACAGCACGTTCTTGAGCGTCTCAGCCCCCTCCCAGGCGCGGTCCTCGCGAGGCAGCTGGGCGTTGAGCAGTTCGACAAGGCCCGCGATGGTGCCGACGCCCGGCGTCGGGAACTGGGCCATCTCGGGCGCGGCAGCCACGTCGAGCGCCTCGGGCGGAGCGATCCGCACGGCCTCGACGTTGGCGGCGTAGCCGCCGGGCGAGCGGACGAAGGTGTCCTCACCGTTGTCGGCCACCGCCAGGAACTCCTCCGAGCGGGATCCGCCCATGGCGCCCGCCATGGCGGCGACGATCACGAACTCGAGGCCGAGGCGCTCGAAGATGCGGATATAGGCCTCGCGGTGGCGCGCGTAGGCGGCGTCGAGACCGTCCTGGTCCAGGTCGAAGGAGTAGGAGTCCTTCATCACGAACTCGCGGCCGCGAAGCAGCCCTGCGCGGGGACGCGCCTCGTCGCGGTACTTGGTCTGGATCTGGTAGAGGGTCAACGGCAGGTCCTTGTACGAGGAGTACAGGTCGCTGACCAGCAGCGTGAACATCTCCTCGTGCGTGGGGCCGAGCAGCATGTCCGCGCCCTTGCGGTCGACGACCCGGAACAGGTTGTCGCCGTACTCCGTCCACCGGTTGGTCAGCTCGTAGGGCTCACGCGGCAGCAGCGCCGGGAAGTGCACCTCCTGGCCGCCGATCGCGTCCATCTCCTCGCGGACGATCGTCTCGACCTTCTGCAGCACCTTCAGCCCGAGCGGCAGCCAGGTGTAGATGCCGGGGGCGGCGCGACGGATGTAGCCAGCGCGGACGAGCCAGCGGTGGCTCGGCACCTCGGCGGCGGCGGGGTCGTCGCGGAGCGTGCGGAAGAAGAGGGAGGACAGGTTAGAAATCACGGCCGTAGTCTAGCGATCTGCCCACTAGGGTGGACGTATGTCTTCGCCCACCGCTCACGTCGAGTCGCTACGTTTCGCGGGCATCACGTCACTGCGCGACGTCATGCTGGAGCTGACTACGCCGACGACGCTGCTCATCGGCGCGAACGGGTCGGGCAAATCCAACGTCGTGAACGCCTTGGAACTGCTGAGCCGCATCGTGGCGGGGCAGTTGCAGGAGTCGGTCGTTAGGGCCGGCGGCTTTGATCGGTTGCTTCACGTGAGGCCGCGCTCCGTCGAGAGCCCCGACGACATCACCCTCGAAGTGTGGGGAGCGCCCGACCCTGGAGGCCTGAAGAACGGCTACCGAGCCATCCTCGAGGCCGGGATTGAGGACCAGCCGCTGGTCAGAGATGTCCTGTTCGTACACAACACAAAGACCTACGACCGTCCCTACAGCCAAGTCGTCGGGCTCGGGTCGGAGTCGAAACTGGCCAAAACTATCGAGACCGCACGACTTGAGGCATTCGCCGGCCACGTCCGTCCGCTCCTGCAAGGGATCCGCGTCTACCACTTCGATGACGTGAGCGACTCCGCGCCGCCGCGCAAGCAGCGTCCCGTCGAGAACAACCTGTCGCTGCACGCGGACGCCGGCAACCTCGCCCCCTATCTCCTGCGCCTCCGCGACGAACACTCCGCAACCTTCCGGCGGCTGCTGACGGTGATTCGCAACGTCGCCCCGTTCTTCGATGACTTCGTCCTCGTCCCGACCCCAGGTGGCACGGTGCAGTTGCGTTGGTCGCAGAAGGGCGCGGGCGACACCGTGTTCGGGTCGGCTCAGCTGAGCGACGGCACGCTGCGCTTCATCTGTCTGGCCACCCTGCTGCTTTCGCCGGACGCGCCGAGGGTCATCGTCCTCGACGAACCGGAACTCGGTTTGCATCCCTTCGCTATCGCCCAGCTGGCCGGGCTACTGCGGCAGGCAACTGCCGAGGGCCGGCAGGCGATCGTGGCCACCCAGTCGCCGCAACTGCTGGACCATTTCCCGATCGAGGCTGTGGCGATCCTCGAGCGCGAGGACGACGCTACGGTGATCAGCCGGCCGGACATCGAGCGACTTCGGGGTTTTCTCGACGAATACAGCCTCTCGGATCTGTGGCAGATGAACCTGCTCCCCGGGGGCCGGCCCTCCTGGCAGGGCGATCCCGATGCGTGAGGTGTGCGTGGTCGTTGAAGGCCAGTCTGAGGAGCAGTTCGTCAAGCAGGTGCTCAGCGCTAAGGCACTTGCCAGAGGGGTAGCGGTTACCCCAGTCATTGTGCGGACCCGCCGGACTGCGACGAAGACTTACAAGGGCGGTGGCTCCTCATGGCAGCCGTACAAGTCTTTGGTGAACGATTTGGCTGGTCAGCGGCACCTGGCGCGAATCGGGGTCATGTTCGACCTGTACGCCTGCCCGAAGGACACGCCGGGTCTCGACCCCAACTTGAGCGGCTCAGCGCTGCATCGGTCGGTCGTCGCGGCCACCAATGCCGATCTCGACCCGCGAGGGAGCGGCCACATCGTCTCCGGACCGGTGTTGCACGAGTACGAAACCCTCGTCATCGCAGCCATCGCGACTGGCGAGACGGAGGCCGAACCGGCAGTCGTCACGCAGGCACAAGCTGCGATTGACGTGGCGGGCGGCGCAGAGGCCATTAACGGCAGCCGGGACACCGCGCCCTCCAAGCGGCTCGCGATCTGGTGGCCCGGCTACGAGAAGGTCCTCTACGGCGCCGTTCTGCTGTCTCAGGCCCCATGGGACCAGGTCACTGCCCGGTGCCCGACCTTCCACGCCTGGTGGGAGACCCTGCTCGCAGAGAGTTAGTAGTGCACGGTGGCGAGCGCGCCGACCTCGACGAAGCCGAGCTTCTCGTAGGCCTTGATGGCGGGGGTGTTGAAGTCGTTGACGTAGAGGCTGATGGTCGGGAACTCCTCCATCGCCAGGCGCAGCATCCCCGAGAGGGCCGGGACGCTGATCCC
>RRZU010925655.1_pt1 | contig 15763 bp, 16 predicted proteins | sample 2165561 | NCBI WGS metagenome assembly RRZU01 (sample SAMN10456909, study PRJNA506462) | wastewater metagenome | isolation source: wastewater sludge | place: USA: Moscow, Idaho
GCCGCATACCTCTACCTTGTGCCCGAAGTCAGATGCGTAAACCTCAAGTACTCCTTGAGGTCTGAAAGGAAGAGGCTATGCCTGCACTGAACAACGCTGCGAACATCAAAGTCATTGGAGTGGGTGGCGGAGGAGTCAACGCCGTCGATCGCATGATCCAGGACGGTCTCGTAGGTGTCGAATTCATCGCCGTCAACACCGACGGCCAGTCCCTCGTCAAGTCCGAGGCCGAGACCAAGCTGGACATCGGCCGCGACGTCTCGCGAGGGCTCGGTGCCGGTGCCGATCCGGCCGTTGGCAAGCGCGCCGCCGAGGAAAACGTCGAGGTCATCCGTGCTGCCCTGGAGGGGGCGGACATGGTGTTCGTGACTGCCGGTGAAGGCGGTGGAACCGGCACCGGAGCGGCCCCCATCGTGGCCTCCATTGCCCGGGAGCTCGATGCGCTGACCGTGGGCGTCGTGACTCGGCCCTTCGAGTTCGAAGGGTTGCAGCGCGCCAACAATGCCATCAACGGCATCGACTCGCTGCGCAAGTCCGTGGACACCCTCATCGTGATTCCCAACGATCGCCTTCTGGAGATCGCAGAGGACAACCTCTCGATCATCGAGGCCTTCCATTTGGCCGACGACGTCCTGCGCTCCGGCGTGAAGGGCATCTCCGACCTCATCACCATCCCCGGACTCGTGAATCTCGACTTCGCGGACGTGAAGGCCATCATGAAGGATGCCGGAACGGCTCTCATGGGCATCGGCGCCGCCAGTGGCGACGACCGTGCGATGCGCGCCACCGAGAACGCCATCTCCTCGCCGCTGCTGGAGGCCAGCATCGACGGGGCGCACGGTGTCCTGCTCTCCTTCCAGGCGGGTGCCGACTTCTCCATGAAGGAGATGTCCGGGGCGGCCCGGCTGGTGAAGGAATCGGTGGACCCCAACGCGAACATCATCGTGGGCACCATCATCGATGAGGCTCTCGGGGACGAAGTGCGCGTGACCGTCATCGCCGCGGGCTTCGACGAGTCCGAGGACATTCTCCTGCGCGAGAGCCCCTCGGCCGCCCGCCAGGCAGCCCAGCGCAAGCCCGAGCCGGAACCCGAGCCCGAACCCGAACCCATTCGCGAGGCTCCCGTGGCGACTCCCAGCCGGCCCGTCGCGCAGGCTCCGCAGTCCCGGCCGGTCCGGCAGGCTCCCACGGTTCCTCCGGTCGTCAACGAGCCGCCCGCTCGGCGCGCGCCCGATCTGGACATTCCGGCCTTCCTGTTCGAGGACAACTAGCCCTCTCGGATCACGTGGCTGACTTCAGATGGCCCGCGTCTTGTTGGCGCGGGCCATCACTACACTCAGGAGCATGTGCATGACCGTGGTGGACTGGACCATTCAGCGCCGGGTGGACGGCGGAATCATCAGAGCCGGATTCACGAGCAGGGCCGGTGGCGTATCCACCGGTGAGTACGCCTCCCTCAATCTGGGGCCGCACGTGGGGGATGCTTCGGCGGCAGTGGCTCGCAACCGCGGCATTCTCTCCGACTACCTGGAGTGCGAGCCCGGTTGGATGGAGCAGGTGCACGGAGCCCACGTGGCCCGGGCCCGTCCCGGAACCACCAGCGAGCGGACCGACGCCCTGATTGTTGATGGCTGTGGGCAAGGCGCCTCTCGCGCCGCCTGCGTGATGGTTGCCGACTGCGTTCCCCTCTTGCTCGTCAGCGCCAGCCGCCTGCGGGCCGCCGCCGTTCACGTGGGAAGGGCTGGCTTCATGAGCCGGATCGCCCTGCGGGCAGTCGAAGCGCTCGGCGATGCCCCCGAAGATCTGACCGCCATCGTCGGTCCCTCGATTTGCGGACGATGTTATGAGGTGCCGGAGGCGATGCGCGAGCAGGCGCGTGCGATGGCGCCGTCGTCGGCTTCGCAGACTGCGTGGGGAACACCGTCGATCGATATTCCGGCGGGTCTGACGGAACAACTGAACCGGGCCGGGGTCCTCGACGTCGTCGTCGACGGGCGGTGCACCATGGAGGATTCCCGTTTCCATTCTCACAGGCGTTCCTCGCGCACAGGCCTGTCAGCAGGCAGATTTGCCGGCGTGGTGCATTTGCGCAGCGACACACCAGCATGACCTCGCCGAGTATGGGGTATGCGTCACTTACCTTGAGATCATGGCGAAGAACGCATTCCACAGGTTCGTGAACAAGGCCTCGGTAGCCGATGAGGGGTATGACGACGAGTACCTCGCGGAGGACTACGTCGAGGACGACTACGTAGAAGACGAGGACTACGAGGAGCTCGGGGCGGAAGTCACTCCCATTCGCTCGGTTGCGCCGGTTCCCGACATCGCGCGTATCATCACCGTGTGGCCGAAGTCGATCGATGGTGGCACCGAGTTCGCAGATCCGTACCGCAAGGGGATTCCGGTCATCCTCAATCTGAGCACGGCTGCCGATTCCGATCGACGCCGCATTCTCGATTTCGCCGCCGGAGTCTGCTACGGTCTGCACGGCAAGCTCAACAAGATCTCGAACGACGTCTTCCTCATGACGCCCCAGAAGGTGAGCGTCGAAGCAGCGAACGCACAGGAGATTGACAACTTCTAATATGGCAACACTCTTTCTTCTCCTCGCTTTGCTCTGCGGGCTCTACACGCTTGTGTTGGTCGCGCGGGTCATTCTGGACCTCGTGCTCAATGTGGCGCGTGACTGGCGACCCTCCGGAGCAATGCTGATTCTGGCGAATTCGATCTTCCGCATCACCGATCCGCCACTGCGGTTGCTCGCCAAAGTGATCCCGCCATTGCGCTTTGGAGGCATCCAGTTCGATCTCGGATTCCTCGTCCTCTTCATTGGAGTCCAGCTCCTGCAGCGAGTGTTTCTCCAGCTGGCGTCGCTCTGAAGAAAACTCCATCTGTCACTTCGTAAACATCAGTACCATTTTCAGGTACTCTCTTCATGTAGGTGACTCGCAACGGGCCACATAGTCCCACTGGACCAGAACGTAGAGGTGAACACTCATGGCGCTGCTCACGGAACATGACGTCGTCAACATGCGCTTCAAGGAGCCCCGCTCACTCGAAGAGGGCTACGATCAGGACGAGGTCGACTTTTTCCTCGATGAAGTTGCCGAGACGATCGCCCAACTCGCGAAGGACAAGGCAGAGCTCGACAACCAGCTGAAGGTTGCTCAGGCCCGCGTCACCGAGCTCGAAGGCTCCGGCGACGGCGCCGCTCAGTCGCCCGATTCGGCGGCCTCGACTGCGTCCTTCGCTCCCCATGCAACAGATGCCGAGGCGGCCGCCGGAATGCTGGCGCTCGCTCAGGAGCTGCATGACAAGCACGTGAGCGAGGGCAAGGCCGAGGGCGAGCGTCTCGTTGCCGATGCAACCGCCCGCGGCGAGCAGATCGTTGGAGACGCCCAGGATCAGTACAACCGGACGCTCACCCAGCTCGAGCAGGAGCGTGGCCTTCTGGAGCGCAAGATCTCCGAGCTGCGCGACTTCGAGCGCGATTACCGTACTCGCCTGAAGAGCTACCTGGAGTCCCTGCTCAACAACGTGGAAGCCGGCTCCAGCCCCGCCGAGGGACTGCACGGCTGAACAACTTACATATAATAACGGCGGCGGCCCATTCGGTTGCCGCCGTTGTTGTGTATTGAGGATGAGTGTGAGCGAGAAGAAGAAAACCGGGCCAGTCCTGCTGTGGGGGACGGTCGTGGCGCTGCTTTCGGTGGCGGCGGACCAACTCACCAAGATCTGGGCGCTGGGCGCGTTGACCGAAGGCGAGAGGATCCCCCTCGTGGGAGACTTCCTCGGCCTGCAGCTGCTCTTCAATCCCGGTGCGGCCTTCTCGCTCGGAGAGAGCTCGACCATCATTTTCACGGTGGTGGCCTGCGTGGTGGTCGTTGCGATTCCGATTCTTCTGCGCACCACCACGTCACGCGGATGGGCGCTGGCCCTGAGTGGCGTGTGGGGTGGCGCCGCCGGCAACCTCGGTGACCGCCTCTTCCGGGCTCCGGGCGTGGGCCGTGGTCACGTGGTTGACTTCATTGCCTACAGCGACTGGTTCATCGGCAACGTTGCGGACATCATCCTGTTCGTTTCCATTGCCATCATCGCGATTCTGGCTTTCATGAACATTCCCCGAGCGGCCGCTGATCAGGCCGACGTTGCGAGCGACGAGGCTGGCGCGGCCGAGGTGTCCACCGATGTCTGACAGGCGCTACTACCCGGTCCCCGAGGGATTTGTGGGGGAGCGAGTCGATTCCGTGGTGGCGCGGATGACGGGATTGTCCCGTTCGGTCAGCGCCCGACTCATTGACGGCGGCGAGGTCTTGATGGACGGAGTGGTGGCAGGCAAGTCGGATCGTGTGGGCGCTGGTCAGGTTCTCGAAGTGGCGATGCCCGCGCCAGCCTCCACCGAGCCCGTGCCGACCCCCGCCGACCTGCCGATCCTGTTCGAGGATGACGACGTGATCGTGGTCGACAAACCCGCAGGCTTGGCTGCCCATCCCTCGCTCAACTTCGAAGGCCCCGACGTTCTGGGCGCCCTCATGGCCATGGGTCGCACTCTCACGGCGTTTGGCCCGCCCGAGCGCAAAGGAATCGTGCACCGTCTCGATGTGGGCACGTCGGGGTGCATGGTGGTTGCGAAATCGGAGCGAGCCTACACTCTCCTCAAGCAGGCCTTCAGGGATCGCACCGTGGAGAAGATCTACCATTCGCTCGTCCAAGGACGCCCGGATCCCACCAGCGGCACGATTGACGCACCCATCGGCCGGGACAACCGCCACCAGTGGAAGATGGGCATCCGCGCCGACGGGCGCCATTCCATCACCCACTACGAGACCCTCGAGGCCATGGCTGGAGGCTCTCTGCTTCAGGTGCATCTGGAGACTGGCCGCACCCACCAGATCCGGGTACACATGGCTGCGGTGGGCCATCCTTGCGTGGGCGACGACATGTATGGTGCCGACCCGTCCCTCTCCGCGAAACTCGGCCTCTCGCGGCAGTGGCTCCACGCGGTCACCCTGGGGTTCGAACACCCGGGTCTCGGGGAATGGGTGGAGTTCCATTCCGAGTATCCTGATGACCTTCACGAGGCACTCGAGCTGATGAGAGAAGGCGTTTTCCGATGATCGAAATTGTGGCAACCCGCGAGGAGCTCGAGCGTTGCTGGGCCATTCGCACGGAGGTCTTCATTCGGGAGCAGCACGTTCCTCCGGAGGAAGAAATCGACGCCCTGGACACCACGCCCGATACCATTCATCTCCTCGCCAGACACGACGGACGGGACGTGGGGACAGCCCGCATCCTTCCGGATGGGCCCGGGCGCTGTCATATCGGCCGCGTGGCTGTCCGCGCCGAGACTCGCGGCACCGGGGTGGGACGCGAACTCATGGAAGCGGCTGCCGAGGCGGCTCTTGCCGCCTGCGCCGGTTCGGACGGTACGGTGGAAATACTGCTCTCCTCTCAGGAACAGGCGATGGGATTCTACCGTTCATGTGGATATCGGGTCATCAGCGGCGAACGTTATCTCGATGCCGGAATCTGGCATCAGGACATGGTCCTGAGAAAGCCCTGATCACCGGCTTGTGATCCTTGGACATGGACTCCGGCTTCGTGCCTTCGAACTCCTATGATCCTTCCCTCCTTTCCCGTGAAGACGAACCCTCCCGCGTGGTGGGTGATCACGATGTGTTCCGAGTGGATGTACTGATGATGATGGAAACACAGCAGTACCGCGTTGTCGGTCACGGTGGCTCCACCCCGATCCCATTCGTGGGCGTGGTGGATTTCGGCGAACTCCACTCCACGACCGCAGCCGGGATACCTGCAGGTTCGATCCCTTGCGATGATTGCCTTCTCCTGAGTGACCGAGAATCTGCGTTGAGCCCGGGAGGCGTCCAACGGCTCACCGCGGGCAGAGAACACCACCCGGGAGATCCCCGAATCGCAGAGTATTCGAGCAAGCTGACTGGGAGCCAGAGGCGTGCCGTCCGTCAGGGTTGCCGGTGACAGCCCTTCGAGCAGGTCAGGGCAGACTCCGCCGCGGATCGTGGTTCGAATCTCTCCGAGCTTCTTCGCCAGTTCGGCTGTGACATCGGCGCGATCATCGAGGCAGCGGCCCTGCCGGCCGAGCCCGCCGCCCGTCACGGGACAGTGCGGCTCCATGGGTTCTGCGCTGCCGCCGGCTCCGGAACGAACTGTGCCACCCGGAGCGTCGCGGGATTCTGAGAAATCCCGAACGTTCGAGTGCTCGAGATGCGTGCATCCCGAATGGATGGCCTTTTCGGTTTGGATCAGGGTGGACAATGGCACATGCACAAGCGTCTGGAATCGCGCCGAACTGCGGCCCGTGGCCCTCCGGAGAGGTGCCTTGACACTGCCACTCCCAGGATCCGCCAGTCCGCCAACCGCTTGCGCCATGCCGACGAGTGCCTCGGCGTTGCGCTGCGGGACCGAACGGCGGTCATCCTTCGAGGGCACACCAACCAGCTCGCGGATGGCCTGATCGACCATTGTCCCGTTGAGGACCGACAACCAGCCCGAAAGTCTGTAGCCGCCGCTGTCGCGGAAGATGCTGAACGCTTCCTCGCGGGTTTCACGCCGGACTTGATGCTCGGTGGCCCGCGGTGACACTCGAAACTTCCATGCCTTGACAGTCTTCCGAAACTCTGCGACAGGCTCTGATTGCGCGTGCTTCAACAGGAACTCTTCGTCCGCTGCCGCCGCGATTCTCAATTGTGAAGTGGTGAGCAGGGATCGCAGCACATCGACATGGTCCGCAGAGACACTTCCGGCGCGCATGGCGGCGCCGAACGCGGGGTACAACTCGTTGATGGCTTCGGCTCGGCGGATGTCATTGCGAGCACGTTCGCGCGAGTACTTCCCGGACATCTCCACGACGTCGTGAATGGTACGAGCATCCCCGAGATCCTTCGACATCTCCTTGGCGGCCTGACCAGAGGGTTCCTCTTTGGCAAGATTCTGGATGGCGGTCATCCGGGTGATTGCGGCGACGCGTGCGCCGTCCAGATGCCGTTGCAGGCGGCCGAGCCCCTCCATGAGCCGCCTGCAATCCCTCAACGCCAGTGAATCGAAGTCAAGACCTTCGACCGCCATGGCCAGCTCGACCATGTGTGCAAGCATCGATTCCGTCGCGTCACTCGAACGGCCCATGCTTCCCAGCTCACCCACGCCAGCGACCTCATCCACAGCACCTGCGCAATCCGGACCACCCAGCGCAACAGACTCGCCCGGACCGAACGGCGGAGGTGAGGGCGCGGCGGCGTCGTCCCACAAATCGACTCCGCGATACGCGAGAACCTCGGACAACGTGACCACCCCACTTCTCACACGACAACAGGAAAACGAATGTTTGTTCGATTGCTTCCAGCCTAACCCGGACCTCCGACACGTTTTTCCGGGATTTCTGCCCAGATGAATGGTCCGGAAAGACGAGTTGGAGTTTTCGCTGGTCCCAGACCTGGCGGCATCGCGATTTGGAGAAAATTTTCCGCTTCTCGTCCATGTGCGGACCCATTCGCCGCATGGGAATCGCCTTCAACCGAGCACAGTCGGCCTGAACCTGCCTGAATCTGCCTGAACCCGCCTCGATCGGCAGCCACGATCGGCCCCGCCTCAGCTTCGCCCGGCCTCTCCTTGGACTCACCTCGAACTCCCACACAAAATCCGTCGGAGGCCTCAACTAGACTGGGTGCATGACGTCCAAGGAATTCGCTCACCTGCATGTTCACACCGAATACTCGATGCTGGACGGCGCCGCCAAGGTCAAGAAGCTCATTGCTGAGACAAAGGCGCAGGGCCAGAAGTCGGTGGCAATCACCGATCACGGCTACTGTTTTGGCGCCTACGAATTCTACAAGGCTGCTCGGAGCGCCGGTATCAAACCAATCATTGGCATCGAAGCCTACGTGACCCCCGGCACATCGCGGTTCAGCTCGGACCGTATGCTCTGGGGGGATGAAGGCCAGCGTGCTGACGACGTCTCCGCCCGCGGTGCCTACACCCACATGACATTGCTCTCGGAGAACAACACCGGCCTGCACAACCTCTTCCGAATGTCTTCCAAGGCGTCGCTGGAAGGGCAGATGGGCAAGTGGCCGCGCATGGATCGTGACCTTCTGGAGACTCATCACGAGGGTCTCATCGCAACGGCCGGGTGCCCCTCCGGCGAAGTCCAGACCCGGCTGCGCCTCGGCCAATTCGACGAGGCCTACCGCGCCGCTGGGCAGATGCAGGAGCTGTTCGGCAAGGACAACTACTTCGTCGAGGTGATGGACCACGACAACTCCATCGAGCGTCGCGTGAGCAAGGAGCTGCTCGAACTCGCGAAGAAGATCGGCGCCCCGGTCATCGCCACCAACGATTCGCACTATGTGCGCGCGGAGGATGCCCCCATTCAGGACGCGATGCTGTGCATCAATTCCGGGTCCACGCTTCAGGATCCCGACCGCTTCTCGTTCGACGGCACGGGCTATCACCTGCGCTCCTCTCAGGATATGTGGGATCTCTTCGGCGACATTCCGGGAGCTTGCGAGAACACCCTGCTGGTTGCCGAACGCTGCAACGTCTCGTTCACAACCGCAGCCGAGGGCGCCAATTACATGCCGGAGTTCCCCATCCCCGAGGGAGAGGACACCACGTCGTGGTTCGTGAAGGAAGTGGAGAACGGCCTGCACACTCGCTTCGGTGAAGTCATCCCTCAGGACGTGCGCGAGCGTGCCGATTACGAAGTCGGCGTCATCCTCCAAATGGGCTTCCCTGGCTACTTCCTCGTGGTGTCAGACTACATTCGATGGGCCAAGAAGCAGGGTATTCGTGTGGGTCCGGGCCGTGGATCGGGTGCGGGCTCCATGGTTGCCTATGCATTGGACATCACCGAGCTCGATCCGATCAAGTACTCGCTGCTGTTCGAGCGGTTCCTGAACCCCGAGCGCGTGTCGATGCCCGATATCGATGTGGACTTCGACGAGCGCAGGCGCGGTGAGGTCATTGAATACGTTGAGAAGAAGTACGGCGCGGACAAGGTCTCGCAGGTTGTCACCTTCGGAACGATCAAGACCAAGCAGGCACTGAAGGACTCGGCTCGAGTGCTCGGATATCCGTTCGAGATGGGCGAGCGGATGACGAAGGCGCTGCCCCCGGGCGTTCAGGGCAAGGACATCCCTCTCTCCGGCATCCTTGACCAGGAGCACGAGCGTTTCCAGGAGGCTGGAGACTTCCGTCAGCTCATTGAGACCGACGGCGACGCCAAGCGCGTCTTTGATTTGGCGCAGGGTTTGGAGGGCATGACTCGGCAGTGGGGCGTTCATGCATGTGCCATCCTCATGTCCTCGGTTCCTCTCACGGACGTCATTCCAGTGATGAAGCGGCCGGCGGACGGCGCAGTCATCACCCAGTTCGAATACCCGCTGTGCGAGGAACTGGGGGTCCTGAAGATGGACTTCCTCGGATTGTCGAATCTCACCACCATCAACGATGCTCTCCACAATATCGAGATGAATGACAAGCCGCCGGTGGAGATCGAGTCCGTGGGACTGGACGATCCGGAAACCTTCGCGCTGCTCTCGCGGGCCGAGACTCTGGGTGTGTTCCAGCTGGACGGTTCCGGCATGCGCGCTCTGCTCAAGCAGATGAAGCCCACGGAGTTCGAGGACATCTCGGCCGTGTCCGCGCTGTACCGCCCCGGCCCGATGGGCATGAACTCGCACACCAATTACGCGTTGCGCAAGAACGGCCTGCAGAAGATCATTCCCATTCACGCGGAGTTGGAGGAGCCGCTCAAGGAGATTCTGGGTACCACGTATGGCCTGATCGTGTACCAGGAGCAGGTCATGCAGATCGCTCGTACCTGTGCCGGCTTCACGATGGGCCAAGCGGACACCCTGCGCAAGGCCATGGGCAAGAAGAAGCTCGAGGTTCTGAATCAGCAGTTCAAGGGTTTCTCACAGGGGATGCGGGACAATGGCTATTCCAAGGAATGCATCGACACTCTCTGGGGCATTCTGGTTCCGTTCGCCCAGTACGCGTTCAACCGATCACATTCGGCCTGTTACGGCCTGATCTCCTACTGGACCGCCTACCTGAAGGCCAACTATCCGGTGGAGTACATGGCGGCGCTCCTCACGTCCAAGAAGGACAACAAGGACAAGCTCGCCCTCTACCTTGCCGAAGCTCGTCGCATGGGGATCCCGGTGCTGGTGCCGGACGTCAACGATTCCCTCGCGGACTTCTCCGCTGCAGGCGATGAGATCCGTGTGGGACTCTCAGCCGTGCGCAACGTCGGGGCCAACGTGGTGGAGGGAATTGTGTCCTCCCGCCGTGAGAAGGGCGCCTTCACCTCCTTCCAGGATTTTCTGGACAAGGTGCCGCTGCCGGTGTGCAACAAGCGGGCGATTGAGTGCTTGGTCAAGGCTGGCGCCTTCGATTCGTTGGGTTACTCGCGCCGTGCGCTGCTCTCCCGAGTCGAAGAGGCCGTCGATTCCGTGGTTTCTCTCAAGAAGAATGAGGCCATCGGCCAGTTCGATCTGTTCGGGGGAGCGGATGCCGATCTGGGCACCGGCGTGGACGTGGTGATCCCCGACCTTCCGGAGTGGGACAAGAAGGTCAAGCTCGATCACGAGCGGGACATGCTGGGCCTCTACGTCTCGGATCACCCACTTGCCGGAATGGAGCACGTGCTGGAGCGCGCTGCGGACACCACAATCCTTCGCCTGATGAACTCCGACGATCCCGTCGATGGTTCCACCGCCGTTTTCGCGGGTCTGATCACGTCGGTACAGCCGCGTGTTTCCAAGAAGAACGGGAAACTCTGGGCCACGATCACGTTGGAAGACCTCACCGGAAGCGCCGAGATCAACTTCTTCCCGCAGACCTACCCCACGGTCTCCACGATGCTCACCCAGGACACCGTGGCCATCGTGACCTGCCGGGTGCAGGTGCGCGACGGCGCCATACAGCTCTCTGCGCAGGGCATGGAGCTGCCGTCCAACGATCTGTTGCCCGACTCCCCGCTGGAGCTGCGCTTGCCCGAGCGCATGTGCACCCAACAGCTGATGGGAAGCCTCGCGGACGTGCTTCGCTCGTATCCGGGTTCAGCCCCGGTACGCCTGCACATCGAACGGCCCGGAATGACAACGGTGGTGCAGGTTGATCGCGAGTTCTATGTGAAGCCCGGCTCCGGTATGATCTCCGACCTGAAGGTCCTGCTCGGGCGTCATTGCGTCATGTAGCGAGCGAGTTTTCCGGCTGGACACCGGTTCAGCTGGACACCGGTTCAGTTTGCCACCAGTTTGACCGAAATATCGCCCTGCGGAAGTTGAAGGGCGATGACATCGCCGTCGCTGAGGTGATGTCCGCGGCGTGTTTCGACGGTGCCATTGACAGTGATGTCGCCCATCTCGATCATCTCGCGCGCCTGGGCGCCGGAATCGGCGAGCGAGGCCAGCTTGACGAACTGCCCCAGGCGGATGGGGAGGTTGACTTCGATCGTATCCACTAGTTCTCCTCAATGATGGCTTTGGCAGCCTGCTTCGGCCGCACGAGAACTACATATGCTACCAGTGCCGCGACCGCCACACTGGCAACGGCGATTCCCACGGGCGAGCCCGCCGCGGCAGACACGGCAGTACCCCACACGGCGAATCCGATGGTCGAGTAAATGGCCGCCCACGCCAGCCATCCGGCGCAGGCAGATGCGATCCACACGGGAAGGGACATCCCGATGGCTCCGGCCGCAACAGTGATGACGGTTTGAACACCCACGGTGAGGAAGCACAATGGGATGGCCACCCAGCCTCGCCGGCGCAGCATGCCCATGGCGTTGACAGTGCTCTCGGCGTGGACCCACGACCATGCCTTGAGGGAAATGCCGCTGGCGGGCTTCTTGGATTTCATCACCAGATGGTGCCCGTATCGTCCCAAACCGTAGGTGAGGGAGGATCTCAGGGCAACCACGAAGAAGAGGAAGACGTAGACGCCCACGAAGGGGCCATTGCTGATGAAATCGGAGAAGGACTCTACCATGTCAGCAGTCTAACCCTCTCGCCGATCTTCGCGACACCCGAAGTTCGGTATCGACTGCCTCACTGGCAGGACGTAGAAGTTTTGGTGAACTACTCGAGATCCTTCTTCTGGCATGCAGGGCACAGGCCGTAGATCTCCAGCGTGTGCGTCTCCGCGGTGAAACCGGCCTCCTCTGCGACCTTGCGTGCCCATTCCTCGACGCCGGCTCCGGAGACCTCCCGGGTGTCATTGCACTCGCGGCACACCAGATGGTGGTGATGATGTGTGGTTTCGCAGTGGCGGTACAGCGTCTCGGCGTCGGAACGAAGAACGTCCAGCTTGCCGTCGTCAGCCAAAGATTGCAGGGTTCGGTAGACAGTCGCCAGCCCGATGCGCTGACCGGAGCGGCGGAGGTCCTCGTGCAGTTGCTGGGCGCTGACGAACTCCTTCAGGTGTGCCATGCGTTCGGCAATGGCGGCGCGCTGAACGGTCATGCGGGGGCCGGGCATCATGAGACCTTTCGGGGACGAGTGAGCGTGCGTACGAGGGGGCGCCCCAGTGCCGCCAGAGCATAGAGTCCAATGAGCATGACCACGATGGTGGCACCGGGTGAAGCGGGAACCCGGTAGGTGAGGACGAGCCCGGCCACGCAGGTGAGCATGCCAATCACCTGTGCGATGTGCATCGTGGTGGTGAACGAGGAACTCATCAGCTGCGCGACGGCCACCGGCACGATCATGATCGCGGAAACGAGCAGCACGCCAACCACCCGCATGGAAACTGAGACGGTCAGCGCGGCGACGACGGCGACAAGGATGTTGAGCGTGCGCACTTTCAGTCCGGTCGACTTTGCGAACTCCTCATCGTGGGAGAGCGAGAAGAGAGGGCCGCGCAGGCCCATTCCCACGGCGAGGATCACCACGGCCAGGGCGATCGTGTAACGAACATCCGCGGAGGACACGGTGGCAATGGATCCAAAGAGGTAGCTCGTCAGGTTGGTTGTGGTGCCGCCCGCGATTCGGATGAGCAGGACGCCACCCGCGATGCCGCCGTAGAACAACATGGCGAGTGCGACGTCGCCGCCGGTGCGGCCATGTGCGCGAACCACTTCGATGAGGATTGCTCCAATCAACGAGGCAATGATCGCTCCTGGGATCGCGAGGGCGTCGTTGGGGGAGAGGCCGAGCGAACCGGCGGCCAGCCATCCCACGGCCACCCCCGTCAGCGAGATGTGGCCTATTCCGTCGCCCATGAGAGCCATGCCGCGCTGGACCAGATACGTGCCGACGATGGGGGCGGTGAAGCCCACCAGGACGGCGACGATCAGTGCGCGCTGCATAAGGGGGGAGGAGAGCATTTCGATCATGACAGGTCCGTCCGTAGCACGGGGGCGTGGTGAGGGGTGGGCTCGGGCGATTCGTGCGGATGAACGTGGTCGTGTCCAAGAGCCTCGTGGCCTGGTTCCGGATGCGGGGGTTCACCGTCGTGAACGATGCGGCCGTCCTTGAGCACGATTGCTCGCTCGATCAGACTCGCCAACTCGCCCATCTCGTGCAGGACGGTCACGATGGTGATTCCCTGCTCGTGCAGCCGCCCAAGGATGGTTGCAAGGGTCTCGCGCGAATCGTGATCGATTCCCGCGAGCGGCTCGTCGAGTACGAGCAGTTCCGGTCCGCGAACAAGTGCGCGTGCGATGAGGACCCGCTGGGCCTGACCTCCCGAGAACACTTGCACGTGATCGTGGGCGCGATCGGAAAGATCGACGGCCTCTAATGCGGCCAGCGCCGCGGTCCTGGCCCTGCGCCCGCGATCCGCCCAGAGCCGCTTCGGTCCCAGGAGCCCGGAGCGCACCACCTCAAGGGCGGTGGCCGGGACTCCGGATGTGGCGCTGACCCGCTGGGGTACGTAACCGATTCGATCCCAGTCGACGGAGCGGGGGTGTGCCAGAGACTGGCCGAAGAGGCTCACCGATCCCGCCGCGGCGGGAATGATGCCAAGCGAAGCCCGCACCAGAGTGGACTTTCCGGAGCCATTGGCACCCAGAAGTGCGACGGTCTCACCCGAGGAGACTATCAGCGAGACATCGTGAAGGATCTCGCTGGCTCCCAAGGTGACGTCAAGGTGGGACACGTGGAGGGGAGCGGCCCGGGTGCCCGCGTGCCCGGCCACGGACTTCGCCCGGGTGCCCGCGCGCCCGGGTGCTGCCTCCGGCTCGGCAGCTTGACCTTGCGTGGTGGGATTCTCATTCAATGGCATGAACTTCTTCGTCGATGGGTGTGGGTGTGGTTGTCGGTGGCGGTGTGACAGCAGTGGGCAGTGGGCGAGACTATTCGCACGTCAATGCGGTGCGCAGGGTCTCAAGGTTGGCGGTCATTGCGGAGAGGTAGTCACCCTCGGCCGGCTGACCCTCCACCGTGTTCAGCACGGCGACGTCCACTCCGGCTTCCTCCGCCAGCGCCTCGGCAGTCTTCGGGGAAACAAGTTCCTCCGAAAACACCGTGGTTGTGCCGGTCTCCTCGATGATCTTCTTCACCGCGGCGAGATCTGCGGGGCTCGGCTCGCGGTCAGGGTCGATCCCGGAGATTGGCGTCTGCTCCAGGCCGTATTCCTCGGCGAGGTATCCGAAGGCGGCATGGCTGGTGACGATGGTTCTGCGCTGGCACGTTGCCAGACCATTCTCGAAGTCGGAGTCCAGGTCGCCCAACTCGGCCTCAATCACGGTGAGGTTGTCCGCGAACGCCTGCGCCTTGTCGGGCGCGAGGTTGCTCAGTGCCTTCTCGATGCCGTCTGCGGCGTCCTCCATGCGCTTGGGATCCAACCAGAAGTGTGGATCGAGGGTGCTGTGGTCGTGTTCTTCGTCGCCCGCGCTGGCATCGTCCGTCTCCTGATCGTCGCCGGCTCCAAGAGGTTCCAGATTCACGCTGTCGGACAGATCGATGACCCGGGGACCCGAGATGGAATCGATTGCCTCGTCCAGCGATGGCTGGAAGCCACGGACGTAGATGATCGCGTCGGTCTCCGCCATTTTGGCGATCTCCGCGGGGGAGAGTTCGAAATCGTGAGGCTCAATGTTGGCTGGAGTCATGGAGGTCACAGTGACCTCGTCGCCGCCGATCTCCTCCACCAACCAGGTCACGGGGTAGAAGGATGTCGCGACGCTGATGGTACCGTCCGCACCCGTGGAACCGCCGCCAGCATCCCCCGCGCAAGCGGAAAGGAGGAGTGCTGTGCTGGCAATGCCCGCTGACAGGGCAAGTCGTGACATCTTCATGAGAATCATTATCGGTATAAGTGAGAATCATTGTCAAACTTGGCGTCGTCCGTGCTCGCTCAGGCTCCTTCGCCGCGCGAGGACCTCGATCGGGACCGCATTGGCGGAATAACTATTCGTATTCAGCACCTGACTGTAGAAAAACATGCATTTTCTGGTCGAATACGGATAATTATTCTCTCAAGTCCTTTTTCACGATTGATTTGGAGCTCGACGCCACCTGTGGTGCCTGCCTCCCAAGCACTCGCACGCGGTGCTTCGCTCGGCTTTCCTTGTTGCGCGGTGCGTAACAACTGCGTCAGCCTCCCAAGCACTCGCACGCGGTGCTTCGCTCGGCTTTCCTTGTTGTGTAATATGGCAGGCGGTCTGCATCGCCTTGATGGGACCCCACGCATCAGTTTCGATGCGTACCCGTCACGCATCAGCCAGATGCGTCAGAAAGGAGAACGAGCATGGCCAAACCGGCCCCCTCGCGACTCGACA
>RRZU012515534.1_pt1 | contig 15761 bp, 11 predicted proteins | sample 2165561 | NCBI WGS metagenome assembly RRZU01 (sample SAMN10456909, study PRJNA506462) | wastewater metagenome | isolation source: wastewater sludge | place: USA: Moscow, Idaho
AGCCTACGAAACTTAACGTCTGATAATTTTTGAATATCTTTGAATTTCATCCAAGGATTATCTCTTGAATTAAATAATTTTGCTGATTAATTTAAGATCAAATAAATTGTACGTTTTTTGATTTATGACGGAAGTCTATTGTAGAGTCTTCATACCTTGTGAACCTTTATGAAGATAATTTTATGTAAGTCACTTCAAATGCCTTGCATGCACGATACTTTTGGTTGCGGTTAGCAAGCTGAAATGCATCCCCCATATCGTACTGCTGAAAAATATCAAGTCCTCGATCTAAGGATATTTTCCAGCCAGTATTAGTAACTATATGTCTAGCATGCTGAGAACCTGAATTATCAAATGAATACGCAAATTTAATTCCTACTGTGAACATTTCATTCTGTATCTTGTCAAAAAATTCACGCTGTTGATCACCCTTTAACTCATCCTCAACCGTTACAAGGCTAACAACGATTTCATCTTCTTCAGCTTTTAATTTGACAATAGTTTCTAGTAATTCCATCAAATTACGAGCTTGAAAAAATAGACGGATATAAGGATCTGTAATAGTAATGTGTTTCACACCTTTCAAGTAAGGTCCGAACAGTTCCTCATAGGAAACCCCTCGTTGATTTTCAACAATGGTTAGATGCCCTTCCTGAGGTAGTTTCTCATCTGTAACATTAGTTTCAGATGTTAAAGGAGCGGAAGCTAGTGTCGTTTCAACCTGCAAATCAGGCAGATCAGCATCATCACTTGAAACTGTTTTATGAAAGTAATTTGGGTATTCAAGCTCTTCAAGTGTAGCAACTGGCTTTTCTTTGCCTACTTTGTCAAAATAAGCGAAATTTACATCCGTATAGGTGGTATCAATTCTGAATAGCTGGTCTTTAACGCGCTTCCTGCCTTCCATTGCGAATTTCAAAATTTCTTCGATTTCAACTTCCGTTGCCCCTCCTTGAGGGAACAATATCTTCATCAACCCAGAGAACGTTTTGTTGATAGCATCCCGATCACGAGTTGATATATTTGAAGAAAGGGTAAAATACTTTTTATATTGATCTGAATAATCTTGGTTACGAAGGTGACGTAGAATTTCAGCCAAGTAATCCACCACAAAGCCGTATCCATTTGAAAACATTTCGCCACGGATAATATCCACTTCCCAGCCAGGAATATAAAAGTGTAGACGATCAAGAAATGCCGAGTCGTAAAACTTCTCTGGCAATGCATCAAACAAATCTGAATGTTTGAGCATATAAGGCAGACTGTGTTCGGTGTTACCTACAAATGCCATGGAGGCATCTGCACCCAAAGTTTCAACACCTCGAGAAAATGACTTGTTCGCCATGTAGTTCTTCATGATATCGACAAGTGCTTTATCGACCTTCTTCTGTTTCCCAGCAAATTCATCGAAAGCAACAGCGTCCCAATAACCTACCAAGCCAATTTTCCCCGAAGAGTTATTGACGAATAACTTAGGAACGCTTACCTCACCTCCAGAAAGCAGAATACCGTGGGGTGAAAACTCCGAGTATATATGTGACTTACCTGTACCTTTAGGTCCCAACTCAATAAGATTGTAATTCCGCTCACAAAATGGAATAAGTCTGACTAATTGAGTGAGCTTGCTACGCTTGCCAAAATATTCAGGATTAAAACCTACACTCTGAATAAGTACATCAATCCATTCATCTAATGTGAACTGACCACGTGCCTTAATATAACTATCATAGTCGAAATGAGACATTTGGATAGGTTTTAATGTGCTGAGTATCCAAGGACTGGAATCTTTATCCTCCGTATGCTCATATTCAATATCAGCGATAACCCATACACCTCCCACTAAGAGTTTGGGATGCTGCTTAACCGTTCCTGAATCAATTAATACTTTTTTAATACCAAGATTAGCAAACTGAGCTTCGTAGCAATCTTTTTTATCATTCAACTCTACACTTACTTTGTCGATGATCTTATGACGGCCTTTTTCTCGAATTGTTGAGCGAATCAAACCAGCTTCACTTCTATGCACATAGTGCTTGGCCAAAATTTCTTTCACTGTTTGAATGCCGCTTTCAATACTGTCTTCGTCGTTTGTGGCGCAATATTGCCCCAGCAGGTATTCGAGAACATAGGAAGGAACAATGGCATTACCTTTTACGGTTTTAACCAAATCTTTACGTACCACCAAGCCAGCAAACACATCACATATTTTTTGGTTTAGGTCTGTCATTGTCTTTCCTCAAAAGTTCCGGCTTTTGTTTGTGTAGCTATGCGATTGCTATTTAAAAATCAAAGTCACTCGTAAATGAACGCCGAATGGTGTAACGAAGCTCTTTGTATTTTCGATATTGATTTGAACCATCCTCGGGCTCTTCAAGCTTTAATAACACTTCTTGATTATTTGCAGCATCAGCTTCTTGCGTAAGTAGGAACCTCAGTTTCAATTCACGCTCACGAGGATTCTCCGAAGTTAAATCAAGTAATACATCATGCCTTTCAGATATAAGCGTACCGTTCTGTGTATAAATACCTACTCTTAACTGTCTAGGGCGAATTTTATCTGTCACAGGCTCAGCTTGATATAAAGTGACTGAAAGTTGGCCAGAGGTAATAATATTTGTACCACCACGTAATATATCCACGTCAACATAAGTCAGATCACTCTGACGCTTTTTGTTAATAGATATGATAGGAATTATCACCTCTTGTAGTGAAGCCCCTCCGTGTACAAATCGGCTACCTGAACCACTTAAACGCAGTCGTTGAGCCCCTTTCGGTATGACCGCGTGTACATCACCGGACAACCCTAGTTGTTCAACAGTAAATGCCTTTAAGGATTGTCCACAGCTCAATCTTTTACCCAATACAAAACGTCTGTCGTTATAAAGTACTTCACCTTTGACATCATTTGCCAAAAAGTCACTTTCCTCTAATGGTTTGTTTTGATAAATAAAGCCATGGTCTGCAGTTATCAGCAGGTTATTGACGTTGGCATTTGCAAGCTTTTTGATCAACTTCATTAAATCGTCAAACGTCTTTTCTACAGCCTCAAATGCCTCACCTTCAGACTGCATTTTGTCACCAGTATGATCGATGCGATTGTGATAGATATAAACCACATCGTGCGCTTTAATTAATTCACGATTTTCAGAAATCGTCATCTCCAGCACCTGTTTAGCCTGAATCGTACAAGCACGCTCACCTAACGCAGATTTAAGCACCTTATCTCGATTTTCTGTGCCCTGTGTAGAATGGATACCTATGTTCACTGTCCCCGTCTTGTTATCAACGATATTCAGTAAGGTATCACTTTGTGGTAAAAGCGAGGCCATACCAAGTTGCGTATAGCTTGGTAATGAGGAAAGCGCATGGTCTAACTTGGCTTGGTAACGATCTTCCTGACGTATTCTACCCACCATCTCTTCACCCGCCTCATAGCGGAAGGCATCTGAGATAATCACACAAATTTTATTGTTCTTATCCAAGTAAGGTTTCACCCACTTATAAAAGAATTGGTTTTGAGGTGTTACATCTGGCACTTGCCACTTCGACATAGCATCAACATGGGATTGCCAAGCATTATTTAGCGGCAGCAAGTAGCGATTGGTATAAAGGTTTTCAATCTTTTCACTAAGTGAATTAAGCAAGGTATTTTGTGAAGACTCTTTCAAGCAGTAGATATACTGACGATAAAGCTGATCTAATTTATACCAGTGGCTAACATAACCTTGGACGGCTTCGTTCGATGTTGCCATATTAAGCTGAATAACATCCAGCAATGTAAGGAATTGGCTAGCAATATCCACTGCCTCATAAAGGTATTTAAAATCGCTAAACCAGTGGCTTTGACGTCTATCCCGACACCATAAAGTAACTTCACCCTCTGATAAGGTTCGATGCTCAACTGCTTTCACCAGTTCATAGAGGACTTTCTTATCAATCAGGCGGAAGTAATCCAACTCGATTACTTCCTTCAAATTACGTTTATTTAGATCTTCTTCAATCGAGAGTAATTCAGCATATTCATCCGATAGTTCTTCAAAAACTTCTTGATGTGTACGGCTGTCTTTCCATCGCTTAAAAAAGACTAATGCATCACTTGATAGATGAATACCACCAGCATTAAGTGGAGAATTTACCCCCATGGAATAACATGACTTAAACAACTCAATCGCAAAGTCTTTTATCGTAGGTTGTTCGCTGGTATAGCCATAAAAACGTTCAACCTGCTGCCAAAAAAAATCATCTAGCTTACAACGTTGAATCAACCTAAACTGTTCCTGCTTTGGATTCACCAATTCAGCCAATAAAGCCTCTAATATCAAATCAATACGTGTATCAGCTAATTGAGTGGCCCCAACACAAACAGCTAGCATTTTTAACCGTACTTTACTCAAGGTATCTTCATTACTTAGCAGTTTCTTCAGCGTAGTTTTACGTTTTTCCGCTTGTACCTTAGCTTTAGATGTATCGAAGAAAGCTGTGTGCTTTTCAACAATTTCAGCAAACTCATTAGGCAACTCCAATTCACTTAACCAAATTGCCACCTGATCAGTTCTAAATGTGGTATTCGCCAACTCAATATCTAACAGCCAGTTCTGTAATGGTTCTGGTTGTTTGTCTGCTTTATAAAGTAAGAATGACTGTTTTGGGGCCTCTCGTAGCAATTTGTGCTTAATGCCGAATTCATTGTTTTGAATCTCTAGCTTTTCTACACCTTCAATAAACAGATCTTCAAAAGCATCACGCAATTCTTGCTTATCGTCGTACCAGAAGATGATACGGTGTTTTTGAAAGAGTCGGCTAAGCGCCTGTTGAATACGGTTTACAGTCATGTGATCAACTTAATCCTGTGATATTTTTAAGCGCTTTACCAAATTTCGGATAGTTAGCTTTTACACCATCATCCAAATCAATCTCTATTTTCTGACCTGCTAATGGGTAAAGAATATCTCGCTCATAGTCATTTACTTCATCCAAGGCTTTATTTATCTTATCGATCGCCTTAATTGCATCAGTTTTATCTTTCTGACTAGCCGAAGCACTTACCTCTACCTGTTCGTAGCTCTCTTTACGTGCTTGTAACTTGGTACGGAATTCACGTAGATAATCATTCAGTACAACACTTACTGTATCTGAGCGGTAACGATGTACATAAATTAAGGCATTAAAAGTACCTTTTGGACTGGAGAATAGCCAGTAGATTGGGCGTTTTTTGTAGTAGCTTACGTGGTCACCATAGAAGTCTTTAACAAAGTATTTTTTAATATCTTTACCGATGGCGTCCTCTACAAAAGCCAAGTTTTCAGAAAAATTCTTTTCGCCAAAAGTAACCTTTAGAAACTCTTTAAAGCGTTCGCTCATATCATCTTCAAACCAGTCGCCTTCGAAATCGATTATTGGGATGATGTTATCATCTTCTGGTAAAAAGCTTGGGTTAGGAATTTGGTTGAGATATTTTTCTAAGCTATCACCTTGGTTAGCTAGAACAAGACCCGCTTTATCAAGGGAGTAACGTCCGAACATACAACCAACAGAATACGAGATAAATTCACAGACTGTGTCGTGTAAAAATAGCTTTTCAACATCGTCATCTGACTTACTTTTCCCGTAACGATATTTCGGATTACATGACAGAGTTATATCGGATAGTGGAACATTAATTTCAACTTCTCCACTAACCTGATAGGTCTCAATGAATGACTTATTAGCTTGGATTTCAATCCTGTGAGCTTCAGCGACAAGGTTATTACAATGCTTTTTATATGATTCAAAAGCTGATGACAGATTTTCTTCTTCACTACGTTTCTTAATCAAAGGATTTTCTAAAAATTCCCAAGACAGCTCCGAAGAATCCCAATCTGCTTTATATATTTCTAAAGCTCGACCTGAATTAAACTCGACTCTAGAGAAAGCGTTAAGATCAATAGGCAGCCTTTTGATATCACCCACACTGAAATTTATCGTTGGGCTCAAAACACTAAGGAACTTTTTGCACAAATTACTGCTTAAGAACCCTTGGAGAACAGCAAGATCCAGATTAGTAAAAATCGATGGACCACCAGTATCAAAAACAAACCCACCATTAGACAATCTGGAGCTGAACCCATCTGTAGCAATCTTACTAAAAGTTATGCTTGGTCTGAAATAAAAATGTTTTGCTCTTACAGGAGCGCCAGCGTAGTCAAGTGGCAGATTAGAATTCTTATGTATATCGGCACCACCTCCATACCAATTGACCAAGAATTCATTATTCCCATACCACTTTCTATATTCTCCTCCTTTGTTATAAGGAAACCATTTTTTTTCAGAAGTAATTGATTCTTTATTTGATTTTACAAACAAACCTATCTTTTCTAATGAAACCTCCTGCCAACGGCGTAAAAACAAATCATTATTACAAGTAGACAATCCTTCTTTTATATCTGCGACTTCAGAAAGAGTCTTAGACCTTTTATAAACTGCTCTAAGAGAATCAGAAATCCAATATGATATTGGAGAACCTGGTATATGTTCGAAATCATTAGCGCTTGCCAAGAAAGAAAATTCGGTTGATCCTTCTGCTGATTTTCTCAGCAAACTATCCTTACTTTTTTCTGACCTTCCATCGACTAATCTTAAATACACCCCTTTTCGAGATAACCCTTGTGTTTTTTGGCAATTAAAAGCCGTAGTTGAAACAACTTCACCACCAATTGTGTCAAAAGCCTTCGACCCTAAGTGTGCCATAGAAGTAATAGTGCTAATATTTAATAAGTTTGCTCTAAAATCTTCAAAAGAGGATATAAACATCCAACTTTGCATTGTGATCATTGAAACAAACCCTTCGCACATTACCAACTTGATCGATCTATCAAAAAACATCGAATATAAGTCTGCTTTCGAAGTTGGATAGTATTTCTTTGCCCATACCGAAAGCCTGCCATTCATACCTTTAGGTCCCATGTATGGTGGATTTGCCACAACAATATGGTATTTTTGGCTCAGGTAATCAGTTTGATTTATAACTCGTAATACTCGTTGATGGGTTTCAGCCAAAAATAACTGTCCTGAAACATCTTTGGCTTCCAAGACAGCTAGAACATCTGTTGCATTGGCTAATGTAGGCTGAATTAAGGAACCAAAGTTATCAGCCTCTTCAAATTCTTTTAATGTAGCTCGTAAGTCTTGAGTAAATAGATCTCGCCCAACAAAATCAAAATATTCATTTAGTTCATTATCATTAAATGCAATGTTTTCTAATCGACAAATATTCGGCTTAATCGGATTTCGGAAAAAACGACGACGATTATTGCCCTCATCATCCGGATTTCCTTTAAGTGCTTTCATTGAAAGAGCAAATGCCGCTAATTCAGCTGCACGCTCATCAATTTCAATACCATAAAGGTTTTTAGTAAGAATCAGCTCTGGAATATCAATAGAATCATATCCAGCATCAAGATAAATAGCGTATAATAAGTCATAAGCATACGTTAGCATATGGCCTGAACCACATGCTGGATCGCAAACTTTGATTTCTTCTGGGCTACTGATCTTTAAAAAATCAGATTCTTCTTCAACTGGTTTGATGTAATAATCCATTTTTCTAATAACTTTCGAACTTGGATTATTGAGCATCCATAAACGGCCTAATGAATTTTCTACCAGATAACGTACGATCCAATGCGGTGTAAATAGCTGAGTAGCGGCTGGGATATTCTCAGGTGTAATCTTTTTGTTTTTCTTTAAACCATCAAAGACCTGATCTTTCTTTTCTGAAATATAAAACTGATAAAGCCAACCAATACATTCAACAGATTCACAAGTTTCTGGTGTCATTGCCTCGCGGGTATAAGCAAGAATCGAGTTACCTGATAACAAATCATCAGGTATCAATAATTCCATATAGTCTTCGATACGCTCAAAAAGGTAGGGCATGATACGATGGTAATCGTTACACAATGCCACTATAAGCAAACGATAAGCTTCCGATTGGCCATCTCGGCTTTTGATTGAACCATTTAACAAACCAAATATTTTTTCTCGAGTCTTATCATTTACCAAGCTATCATCAATATGACCTGCTTTGGCTTCTGCAAGAATTTCTGGCTGGAACTGTCCATCTAATGGTGAAAGCAACATAATACGGTTGTATTGGTTCACATCCATAAAACGTAGAGCACAGAAGCGATTAAACCAAGTATACGCAGCCTGCTCAATAAGTTGTTCTTTGCCTTTTTGCTTTAATTCATTCTCAAGCTTAGCGACTACATTTGGTAATTCTCGGCGCTCTGCGCTTTCTTCTTTAATCACCTGCGCAAGCTTACTACCCACCTGTTCAATCAAGCTTCGGCGTGCGTATTGGGCGAATTTCTTGAGTTTTGCAGTTTCCATTAAGCCACACCTTCACTAATTCGACGTACTGATTGTTCGCCAAAATGTTTTTTAAACTGTTCAATATTTAAAATTAGGCAACTTTTTGCCATTACCTTGCCCCACTCTTTGTGAGATATAGGAATCGCTTTTTTCAAAGCATCATTTCTATTAAGCAATAATGCTGGATCCATACTTTTCATTGAAAATAACACTATATAATGCAATTCTTTTTCAGGTGGATTACAAAGAGATTTAAATAGAAGGCTATCCCGATACTTTATCGCTAAATCATGAACCAAATCGCCTTTTAGAAATTTGTCTCTATTCTCTTCGAGATTTTGACCAGCTTTAGGATGATCTGGATCTTTTATTTCAATAAAAAAACGTTTCTCTTCTCTCTCTACTATAAAATCTACCCTCTTCATTTGATGGCCAGCATGTCTCGTATTACAGTCAAAGTTTTCACTAAAATCTGCCCAAGTAAAATCAAATTCTAAGTCTTTTTCTACAAACTTCGTCATAAATTTCAACCTAAAGCTTTTGTTATTTCTTCGTCGTATAGCTCACCATACGTTTCTGCAATCGCATTATTAGACAACATGCTGTAATCACTCTCTGATTCACTTCTAATCACTTTATTTTCATCACGATAAAGTGCGTGATACATAATATGATCGTCTTTACTAGAATCAACTAATAAGTCAAACCACTTCAAAAGAACGTAATTGTGAGTCGCTAAAATTATTTGTTGCCCATTGCGAGAAAGCATTAATAAGCACTCAACCAACGTGCGAATAAGACTTGGATTCATATTTGATTCTGGTTCGTCCCACAATATGGTACTAATGCCTGACTGAGTGAGTGTCCCATTTTCGAGTAAGCGCTGAAGCAAGCCAATTTTTCTATAGCCCTCGGCCGTCATCATGACTGAAGTTTCTGTACCCTCGGCTTTTTCAAATTTAAGCTCGGTATAGTCGTTATAAATCTGTGCCTGCTGAGCTTTAGAACCGCCTGGAAGTTTCTTCTCCCGATAGCTTCCAGCCACAAAATATTGCTCAGATCCATCTATAATATATCTCCCACCCAATGCCTTTGATAACTTAGGAGCAATTGTAGAAGCTCGTGGGTCATTATTTAAAATCTTTTCAGTTTCTTCCGAAGGAGCTTTTAAAACCAATTCACACAAGTCAATCACTGATTTATCAAATAATGCACTTACGCTTTCTTTGCTAGCCTTTCCACTGTTGATCGCTGGGAGTAATGAAAGTATTTCTTTAGTTGGTATAAGCAAACACGGAGCACTGGCGTCAGACAATATCTCACTAAATTGGCTTTTTGATTTCGCTGAGAAAACTATTTTTGATTGACTATCACTTGCATCTTTAACTGACAATAAGGCATCCTCGGAACTGGAACGATGATGCAATGAACCGAGGGATTCTTTGAGAGGTTTAAATAAGTCAAATAAGTTCTCACTTTTCAACATGTCATTTCGTGATAGCGCATAAATACTCTTTAGTATTTGCGTTTTGCCACAACTATTTTCACCAATAATTACATTAATTTTTGGTGAAAAATTTAACTTTAACTCTTTAAAGGCAGCGAAATTATCAAGCTGCAATTCGCTGATCACAATTGCACCTTCTTACCTTGTTTAATTTCACCCAGCAAAGCATCTCTGTACTGTGCCAAATATTCATCAATATCAGTTTCATCAGCTAACCACGGTTTGCGGAAGTTAACCTTGATATTTTTTGCAGATATTGTTTCTGGTCTTTGTTGCCTTTTTCCTCCCAACTCTGACTTACCATCATTCTCATTTTTACCTGATGCTTGATCATCATTTGGAAGTTGGGGTTGTCCGTTTTCAGTTGGTTCAACTTGCTTCTCTTGATCAGGCTGATTCCACTCTATAAGTTGCTGTACAAGCGAAGCATACTGCTGATCTTCAAAGCGACGAACTTCATCACGAATCATTGCGATTAATGATTGATTAGTGATTTTAGCTACAATCTCATCAAAAGTACCGCTTAGTACTTTCTGCTTATCTTCATTTAGCTTTTGAAATTCCTCAAAACCAAGCAATTTAGTTTTTAATTCCTCAATTACTTCTAATGCTTGATTTTGCTCTGCTTTAATTTGGCTTTCAATTTTCTGTTGAAGTGACGTGGAATCTGCTTTAAGTTGCTGAACTGCTGATCCCTTATAGATTGAAGGGTCAACTAATGCCTCTTTTAGTCTTTGTAGCTCACTACCTTCAACGTATTGCAAATTAGGCTTTTGGGTATCAAGTAACTTTCTTGCTTCATCGAAACTTTCTTTATTTGACCCCTTCATAAATTTCACAATCGGATCAATAGTTTTTTCTTTATAATCAAACCATTGATCTTCCCGCGATGTTAGTTCAGATAGGAACCACGTATAGGGTTTTGATTTCAGTTCTTGAAGTTCGGATACAATCGGACTCAAAGCACGTAAAAATGGATAATGTGCCGCTTGTGCTAATAATTTGTCTAATTCAATTGCCTGTTCAACAAAACCTTCCTGAGCTTCTTTCGCTAAAGCTTTAGCTTCAGTCGCATGAGCAAGTTTTTCAAAATAATCACTATAGAATTCTTTTACTTTACGAATCTGAGACTGACTAAATTCAACCTGAGGATCAAGAATCAGATTGGCGTGAGAGGCAGTATTTTTAAGCGCTCGTGACAACGCCGCGTCATCTAGCAAATTGGTGGATTCTCTAACCTCAACTTTTGCTCTTCCACATAAGTGTGCGAGCGTGCATAACACTGCAGCAAAAGACCATCCATAAGGCTTAGATTCAAATTTTTGAATCAAGCTTTTTACCGTAGTACGCACACCACCACGACTATTACTTTGAATAAACGAGAGCATCTCTTGCTGTGGCTCTGGTAATTGTGTCTCTTCGCCAAATAATCCTTGCCCAGCTTGAGTAAGAATTTCTGGTATTTGAGCTTCACTGTATTGCATACCACGAAGCATTTTTAAATTTGGATAGGTATGTTTAATCAACTCACCAAAGGCTTTTATGATTTTGCTTTGGCCATCTTCACCACTCAGTTCTAGCTCTTGCCCAGCAACAAAATACTTTGCGCCTCCCACTAGTTTTGAACTCAACTGCTTCAGCTGGTTAAGCCTCTCTGTATTTTGTAGGCCTTTTTCAGTAAGAATACGCTTTATGCTGTCTTGTTGTGTTGTTCTGGTCTCATGAGCAACGTACTTCTCAGTTTGCTTATACAAGATAAGATCTCGAACCAGTCTTTCACTTTCTGGTAAGACAATACGTAATTCATCATTGAAAACAGTATCTGATTTATGCTTTTCAAAGGCATCACGGTGATCGTGAAATGACGTAATAACATTAATGGCTAACTCATATTCACGGCCACTAAGATTGTCATCAAGACGTTTGGTAAAGGGATAGTCTTGGCTATTTTCATCCCAGCGAATTTTTCGTGTTTTTAAAACACCATCGTAAATAAGCTTTTCAAGCTCAGATGCTACGGCTGTATTATCTACTTCAGTATTCTTGATTTCCTGTTCTACGTCTTGTTCCTCGTCCGTCAGGTATTCAAAGTAATCACCATTACGCTGAATATAAGTCTCTTTTTCAAGAATGTTTAAAGCTTCTTCTACTTGCAGCCTGAGAGACGGTAGATCACGCTCAAAACTATCATGCATTAATACACATAGATTTCGAATAGTTGGTTTAAATTCTTTAACGTATTTAACAAGGAATAGTGCTTTTAACAGTCGAACAGCAAATTGGTTATCTAGATTCTGCTCTGCTTTCAAAATTGACTGCTGGATTGCCGTTTTTAATGCCGTTCGAATACCTTCAAACATTAAATCAAAAGTCGCCAACTCGCCTAGATTGTGACCTTTAATCGCGATGGCAACTTGCTGGAAAACACCAAGCATAGAACGCTCACCCACCGAACTATGCTTTCCTTCAAATGCACTATGGGTGGACAAGTTTTGTATAGCTGACTGGAACAAGGTGAACTGATAAGGCACAAAAGGGTAACACTGAATAAAGTGTTCACGGTCACGGTAATTTCGGTATGTTGCCGATCCATCTGCAAAATCAAATAAAGTTTTAAAATTATTTTCTTGCTGGTGGAACAAGTCACTTAGCTGCTCAATATACTCTTCACGTTTCTCAAGCAAACGCAGCTGAATTACTTCTGCTACGTCTTGGCTAGTTAACTTCATTCTATTTTTAAAACGGGCTTGGATTTTGGTGAAATCATTACTCTGCTGCTTACTCGTTTCACCAACCACCGACGACATATCTTCTTGTGCAGTTACAATGATCCATGCCTGACCATTACATTTTGTAGCTAAACTTTCAGCAACCGTTTGCAAGTTGGTCATGAGCTTAACATTATCCGCAATGTACTGCCCAACCTCATCAACAAAGAAGTTCAACCTAAAACCTGACTCTTTACTATCGATATAAGCTTTTACTTGGTCGGCAAAATCTTCGATGGATAGTCGATAATCCTGACGATACTTATCCAGTATCCCTGTGACCGACTGACCTGAAACCTCTGAATAGGCTTTGTCCACAGAATCTGCCATGCGCTTAGTACGAGCTCGACCTTTATCCCAATCCATACCACTGATATTCAGAAATGCTTTTTTAAATAGATCAAAGTGGCCGTCTGCATCTAACTCACGTTCGAACTGAGCGATATAAGCTTGCTTACCATAATAGCCACAGTGCTCATCAAATACTTTCACGAATACAGCAATTAGGGCATCGATTTCAGTTTTACTAATGACATCAGCTTTTTGGTCGATATTAAAAAGAATACTTTCAGAAGGAATTGAGACTGCTCTCTTCAGATCGTTCGCAAATATTCCGCCTTCATTAAGCGGTTGCTTCTCTAGAAAGATATCCAAAGGCGTAATATCTTCGATAGGTTTATTTTCCAAAAGCAATGCGAGCATTTTCAACAAGTGAGATTTACCAGAACCAAAGAATCCTGATACCCAAACCCCGTTAGCACCTTGGTAATTAAGGTAAGCATCCAGAAATAAATCAAGTCGCTTAGCGACTTCGTTGGTTATGACATACTCATCAAGCTCGATATAGAGTGATACATCATCAGCTTTGATAACTCCCTCGATAGGGCGGTCTACAGCTTTTACGAATAGGTTTTCTAATTGCATATTTACCCCTTAACTCATGCTACTGCTTATACTGCACGGTCTAATATATTGAATGCTCTATAGTATTTGTCATCTTGTAGAAGCCCAAATAAAATCAAAGATGCCCCACTTTCCAATGAGTGTTGATATTCACCAGGAAAAAACATTAGAGTAGGTTTATCTTTCGCTGTTTTTTGCAAATTATTTAAAATGTTATGTGACCTGATATAGGGAAATACTTCCCCTATACCTGTTAGCAGCATTAAGTCATGCCCTTCTTCTTTCATCCTTTTCGCTATTTCTGGCGTTATAACAGTTTCAACATCTAGAATGCCTTGCAACTCATCTTTTAACTCTTCTCTAGACATATCCTGCTCATGTTCTAGTAACCAGTCCCAGTCGCCTTCGCATTTCAGCAATTCAACAACTAAGTCATACAAGTTAATTTCCAAAGTCTTTATATTTTGACCTTCTAGATCATTACGGAGTTGTTTTGTTAATTGTGTAATATCTTTCTGAATAGAGGTCTCGTACGGGCAGATATGAAAAGGCACTTCATTGTTCAGGCCTTCATTATTCAAAAATGAGGTACTAGAGATCACCTTCATAAGGTGCTCTTGGCATTCCTGAAGATTCCTAGTATCTATCGTTTTATACTTTAATTTCTTCATCACTCGTTCTGTACTCAAATCAGCATCTCAATTGTCTATTCTGTTAACTATTTCCAGGGTAGAGCCTTAAGTCATCGGATGCTTTGCCAATCACTTGACACAAATGTTCATCAAGTTTTTGATAAATTAATTCATTTTCATCACTAATGAGACCACACTCCTTCAGCATTTTGAAAATCACTTGGCGTGCTTTAGATTTAGTTTGTCGTGAAGCAGAATCCAAATTATCGTGCCACTCTACCTTCGTATTAAAAAATGCATCGTAGTCTGCATGGGTCAACAAAAAATGTGCTGCTTCATATTGAGGAATAATGACCTCAATGGTGAAGTCATAAATAAATTGATATTGGCGGCAAATAGCCAACCAGACCAATGCCTGTTTCTGTTCATCAGTTCCCATAGCAAGCAAATTCAACTGATCATCAGTTAGGTGTTTTAATCTTCTAGAAATTTCACCATACAGTTTTTTCAAAGTGCTCTCAGTACGTGACTGGAAACTGTTTTCAGCCATCAATTTAGACCGAACCTTCGGCCAATTTTGAAGCTCTGCATATAAATCTGCAACTATGACAGATTCATAAATCAAAGCTGCTCCAGTTGTGAAACTGAGAGTATATTTTGCGCTACTCACTACTTTCTAAATCTCATAAAAAACCACCTGTCGATTATTTTTTAACCTTCTGTTCTTCTATCCACTTCTCTACATCCTCTCTTTTGAAGCGCCAACTACCACCTACTTTAAAACCGGGTAGCTTTCCTTCAGCAGCAAGACGATAAGCGGTCTTTTCAGTTAACTTGAGATAATCAGCGACCTCTTTTAAGGTCAATATTTCATTAGTCATAATCTTACCCAATTCGGACTAATAGTAGATTATGAGAAAATTAAGGAATTAACAAGAATTTTGAGTAATAATGATTATAATTTGATATAGAGAAATTACCTCTTGAATAGGTAATTAGAAATGGTTGATATAGCGTGCCCATATCTACGTGAACCGTAGCTTGAGCAAATTCATCTGCATATTGATTATAATAGTCTATTGTCTCCATTATTGATGCTTAGGCTAAAAACTAAATTTAGTCTACTAAAAAACAAAAAAAATCAGGGAGCAAAAGCTCCCTTTCTATTCACGGCTTGCCAACTTACTTTCAATCCATTGATTAATCTCATAAGCCGACCAGCCGATACGATTCTGAGTTATTTTTACTTTTTTGGGAAAAGTCGGGTCATAATAAGGTGAGTATTCATCCATCATTTCATAAATTGTTGATCTACCTACACCGACAAATTTAATGACTTCTTTAATACTAATCAGTTGATTCATTTGAAAAGTCTGTCCAACAAACGCATTCATGAAATTTACTCCAAATCAATAATGCGAGCGTTACTGCTCAAATAATCAGGACGTCTGTAAAAAATAACTAATTCACTGCCCTCACACTCCTCTGCAACCCTTCCTGCATATCCTGTACAAATCCATTATCTTGATTGAGCTTAGATTTAGTCTTGGATCCCGAATCAATAGGTTGTTGCTCAACTTCAGAGGATTTTTCCACGTA
>RRZU010156645.1_pt1 | contig 15760 bp, 13 predicted proteins | sample 2165561 | NCBI WGS metagenome assembly RRZU01 (sample SAMN10456909, study PRJNA506462) | wastewater metagenome | isolation source: wastewater sludge | place: USA: Moscow, Idaho
GCACGGCATCTTGCTGCATGGTGGAGGTAGTGAACGGCGCTGCAGGGTTGCGGCTGCGCTTTTTCTTTTCCACAGCGGCCACTTGCGCTTCTTTGCCTTCCAATGCTTTCAACACATCGGCTTGCGATGTTTCATCGGGCAGGGAAAATTGCTCGAGCTTGTCGCCTTTGTATTGAATCAGCTTGGCGGTGAATTTGCTGCGACCTTTGTGGCTATCGAGATGTACCGTCCAGTATTCCTGAGTTTCAAAAGCACGGATTTCGTTTTCGCGCTCGCAAATCAGGCGCAGGGCGGGGCTTTGCACACGGCCGGCGCTCAAGCCGCGGCGGATTTTTTTCCACAGCAGCGGCGATAGATTGAAGCCGACCAGGTAATCCAGCGCACGGCGCGCCTGCTGAGCATCGACCAGATTCACCTCCAGCTCGCGCGGATGGGCAATCGCATCAAGCACGGCATTTTTGGTGATTTCGTGGAATACCACCCGCTGTGGCTTGAGGTTTTTCAGGCCGCGCTTAGATTTGAGTATTTCCTGCAAATGCCATGAAATGGCTTCTCCCTCTCTATCCGGGTCAGTGGCGAGATACAGGTTTTCTGCCTCCTTCGCCGCCGACACAATGGCATCAACGTGCTTGCTGTTGCGGGCGACCAACTGGTATTTCATGGCAAAATCGTTTTCCGGATCGACAGCGCCGTTTTTCGGCACCAAATCGCGCACGTGACCGTAGGAAGCAAGAATTTCAAAATCGCTGCCCAGATATTTTTTTAATGTTTTGGCTTTGGATGGCGATTCCACAATTAACAGGTTTTTTGCCATAGTGAGTACCCTAAATTTGATTTGTTGGTTTTATTCAAGCAAACGCTGGTGCAAATAATGATGAAGCCAAGAATCAATATCAGTGGCTTCTTTTTGGTGCGGCTTTTTTATAGGCTGCCTGAAAAAAAAACGAATGTAAAGCTAAAACACTAAAATAGATTCAGGTAGCCCATTGGCAACATACCGTTGTGTCCATTGCATTGCGCCCGCTGCAAACAATTCAGGCTGCCTGAAAAGCAGCCTGTTGTTAGTGCATCACCGCATTGCCGTGCAATGCCACCATCAACTCGTCGCCAATTAAAATCGGCAACTCCGATCGATGCGCCCATAAAACCATCAATGCCAATACCTTGGCGGTATTCAGATTAATGTCTTCGGGTGGCAGATGCAAGAGCGCATGAATTACAAATTCGCGCTGCACAGGGTTGATGGCCTCTGCCTGCTCAAGGAAATGCAGCAAGCCCAAAACATCCTGTGGCAAGGCATCCAATTCTTCTGGGCAATACACACGCAGCGCACCGCTGGAATGGGCATCCTCCGGTGCAGGCGGCAAATCATCCAACACTTCCAGAAACAACAAAGCGTTGCCAATTTCAGCATCGTCAAAACCCACTTCTTCTAACAACTGACCCAAATCGTTGGCGGGCGGGCAGGCATCAATATCCTGAAAATGCTCAATCAAAAAAGCAATCACTTCTTCCATAATATTCCTCTTCCGGCACTCTGGCCTAATGCTTTCATTATATCGGATTTCGCCGCTTACGTTTTCAGGTAGCCTTCATTCCGCAAACTTTGTTATTCAACCGATTGAAATTTTTTCGGAAAAATTCTTAATCGCCCATTGACCTTATTTCATTTTTCTTATGATTAAATATACATGCTTTTTGTTGATTTTAAACCCTGTTGCACCAATTAATTTGCAAACAATCTATTTAATTAACGCCGAATGCGCTGATATCTTCCTCCCGGCATTGCCGCCACCACACCGTCCAACTCCAGCAGTAAAAGTTCTGCATAAATATCACCGGCAGGTTTAGATAAGCGCTCGGACAAGGTATCGGGATGCACCGGATCAAAGCCCATCATCGACAAGAGATTGGCCTGTTCTTCCTGTTCAACCGCCGTCTCTACCGGCATGTTTTCGATCGGCAAGGCCAGATTGTCCGCCCGAACCGGTGCCGCTCGGGCAGGCTCGGGCGTGTGTTGTGCAGGCTTGTTTTGTGCCGTCTGCCAGCCCACGCATTCCGATACAATGTCTTCGATACATTCTACCAGCTTCGCCCCATCTTTAATCAAACGATGGCAACCCTTGCTGTGCGGATTATTAATAGAACCGGGTACCGCCATCACTTCTCTGCCCATCTCCGCCGCCAAACGTGCAGTAATCAGCGAACCCGATTCAACGGCAGCCTCCACCACCAGCGTTGCCGCGCTCAAAGCCGCGATAATGCGATTGCGACGTGGGAAGTTGGCCGCCAGAGGCCGTGTACCCAGAGGAAACTCCGACACCAGCAAGCCTTTTTCGGCAATTTCATAGGCCAGTTGGCGGTTAGATTGGGGATAAATACGGTCGATACCCGTGCCTAACACCGCCACCGTGCCTCCCTCACCTTTCAGTGCGCCCTGATGCGCCGCCGTATCAATGCCCGCCGCCATACCCGACACCACGACAATCCCCTGCTCCGACAATGCCTGCCCAAAATCACAGGCAATCCGCATCGCTTGGGGCGTAGCATGGCGACTGCCGACAATAGCTACCGCCGAGCGGTTCAAACACTCAAGCTGGCCACGCACAAACAGCAAGGGGGGTGGTGTCATTCCTTCAGACAACAGCGGCGGAAAGTCATCATCACTTAATAACAACAACCGACATCCATCTGCTCCTGCCCATTGAAAGGCTTTATCTGCCGCCTCTTGCGCCAGCCCGCTTTCGCCCTGCCAGGCGCGCAACGCCTGCTTATAGTGCACGATGCGCGCCACTTCAGCCGCCGGTGCACGCAATGCTGCCGTTGCCGAACCATAATGTTTCAGCAACAATAAAAAGCTTTCCGCCCCAACATAAGGCGTTAAGGCCAACTGCACCCATGCGTAGCGTTCATCATGATTCATATTGCCTCCTTTTCAGGTAGCCTATAGCAAGCAAACAGCAGCCGGCTTATTCTCAATAAAAGAAATTATTATATACAATAAAATAAATATGGTTATAGTTTACACAAAAAAACACACGGTTAATGCCGTGTGTTTTTTTGCAAACTGCCATTTATTCAATATTGCTCTTCAGATTGTATTGATTATATTCATAGCTGTGCGATTCTTGCGGCTCATTCGGCACATGCACGCGATCGTCCGGCATGTTGTCCAAATCGTGACCCGGCTCGGCCAACAGGTCGCCAATATTAATATTGGTTTGCGTTTGCAGGATAATCGCGGAAGATAAATGCTCGCCAACACGATATACCATGGCCAGACCCACTTCTTCAGACGGAATGGAAACGTATTTTAATTCGCTGCGCGGATTTTTTTGTGTTTCATCAAAATCAAGTTTCACCTGACGACCGCGTTTGTAAATGCCTAATACCGTGCCTTTATCCAAACCGTCGGCCTCACCTTTATTCAGGGTAATGGTCTGGAATTGGCCGGCCTCGCTGATACCGTCAAACACAGACACCACTTTGGCATTAACCGGCTTGGACGGCGCATGCGGCATCATGTTGAAGCTGTCGCCTTCATCAGTCATCTTGAGCAAAAAATCGCCTTTGCGAATTTCCGAAACGGCTTCTTCTACTATCATCGGTTGCGCCGTTTGCGTCGGCACTTTTAGCAAAGGATGCTCGCGGGTATAGTATTCACCTTCCGGCAATTCTTTCGTGTCTTTTTCGCTGCTCAAGGCCAACGCACTGTTGGTATAAGGCAACGTGCTCACCTGGCCGCTGAACACCACTTCCTGACCAAGATATTTATTGGTATCCGGGTCCAATACATCTTTTACCGCGCGGTAAACCAGATAACGACCCGGTTCAGTGATGTTATAAGCATAAACACGATCACCGCGCGAATACAGCATACGGCTGTCTGGCCCTTCAATCAGGCGCGGCGCTTGTTGGGTATCCATTTGCGGAATCACTTGCGGATGCTGCATAAACATGCGGTAGAAGTTAACATTCACGGTTTGGATACCGTGACCCGACGAAATTTCACGCACACGCGGCGACAGCTTGATGGTGGGGATGTTGCCGTCACCGGCAGATACACCCTCAAAATCCAAACGCGGCTGACCGTTAACGTAGCGTAAAACCAACACTTGTCCCGGATAAATCAGATGCGGATTGCGGATTGCAGTACGGTTGGCACCCCACAGGCGGTTCCATTGCCACGGGCTGTATAAGAATTTGCCCGAAATACCCCACAAGGTGTCTCCCGATTTCACCACATAACGCGTCGGCGCGTCCGGACGGATTTTCAACTGTGCGGCGAATGCAGGTGCAGAAATTGCTAAACTGGCAGCACAAAGCAAGGTTATAATACGCTTTTGCATGACGAACTCCCCTTGAAATAATTCGATTCAGTCATCATAGAGTTTTAAGAAAACCGGTTTTCATGATGAAACCGGCTGAAATTTAAGCGGCTATTTTATCACCGAATAGGCCGCATTCCATAATTTATTGATTATCACACATACAAAAAATTACACAGAGAGCTACACCAATGGCATTACTCAACATCCTCAAATACCCAGACGATCGCCTGCACACCGTGGCCAAGCCGGTGGCGCAGATAGACGACCGCATCCGCACCCTGGTGCAAGACATGGCAGAAACCATGTATGAAGCGCGCGGCATCGGCTTGGCCGCCACGCAGGTAAACGTGCATGAGCGCGTGGTGGTGATTGACTTGTCAGAAGAACGCAACAACTTGCTGGTGCTCATCAACCCCACCATCACCCACAAAGAGGGCGAAACCACTTATGAAGAAGGCTGTTTAAGCGTTCCCGGCATCTACGACACCGTCAGCCGCGCCGAGCGCATCACCGTGGAAGCCTTAAACGAACAAGGCGAGGCCTTTACACTGGAAACAGACGGCCTGCTAGCCATTTGCATTCAGCACGAACTGGATCACCTGCTCGGCAAAGTGTTTGTCGAATACCTGTCTACACTCAAGCAAAACCGCATCAAAACCAAGCTCAAAAAACGCTTGAAACACGATATGTAATCTTTCAGGTAGCCTCTTCAATCTTTACTTTCCGATACAAGGCTACCTGAAAACTGCACCGCTCATTTCCATACAGAACTGATTGACATGAATATCATTTTTGCAGGCACGCCAGATTTCGCCGCCGCCGCCCTCCGCGCCATCGCCGCCGCCGGCTTTAACATCCCGCTGGTGTTAACCCAGCCCGACCGCCCGAAAGGCCGCGGCATGCAATTACAGCCCAGCCCGGTCAAGCAGGCGGCGCAGAATTTGGGCTTAACCATTGCCCAACCCGCCTCGCTGCGCAACGAAGAAGCACAGGCGCTATTGCGCAAACAGCAGGCCGACGTGATGGTCGTGGCCGCTTACGGGCTGATTTTGCCCGAAGCTGTGCTGACCACGCCGAAACACGGCTGCCTCAATATTCATGCCTCACTGTTGCCACGCTGGCGCGGTGCCGCACCCATCCAACGCGCCATTGAAGCGGGCGACGCCGAAACCGGCGTCTGTATCATGCAGATGGATGCCGGCCTCGATACCGGCGGCGTCATCAGCGAACACCGTTACACCCTCCAAAACCACGACACCGCCCAAGATGTGCACGATGCACTGATGGCTTTGGGCGCAGCCGCCATTGTTGCTGATTTACAACAACTGCAACAACAAGGCTACCTGAAAGCTGCACCGCAACCGGAAAACGGCATCACGTATGCACAAAAATTAAGCAAAGAAGAAGCCAAAATCAACTGGAACGAGCCTGCCGAAACCATCGCCCGCAAAATCCGCGCCTTCAACCCCGTGCCCGGCGCTTGGGCAGAATGGCAGGGCAAACCCTTGAAAATCTGGCGCGCCACACCCACCCAATCAAACGGTACGGCCAGTGAAGTATTAAACAGCGATGCAAACGGCATCACCGTCGCCTGCGGCGAAGGCGCATTACTGATTCAGGAATTACAACCTTCAGGCAGCAAACGCATGAATGCCGCCGCCTTCCTAGCCGGACGCGCCCTCAATAAAGGCGACCGCTTATGAGCCTTGCCAACGTACAACAACTGGCCGCCCAAACCGTTACCGCCGTTGCCGGAGGGCGCAATCTTTCCGACGAGCTGGCCGCCATTATGGCCGCCAACCCACAATTGTCGCAGCAAGACAAAGGTGCGCTGCAAGACATCGCCTACGGCTGCCAACGCTTTTCAGGTAGCCTCCGTTTCATGCTGGCGGAAATGCTCAACAAACCGATTGTCAATCCTCAGCTCGAAAGCCTGCTGTTGGTGGCCATGTATCAGCTACAACACACCCGTAACGCACCGCATGCCGTGGTCAACGAAGCCGTCGACCAAATTGCGCGTATCGGCCAAGGCCAATACCGCTCGTTTGCCAATGCCATTTTGCGCCGTTTCCAGCGCGAACAAGCCCAGCTCACCAGCAAATGCAAAACCGACGACACCGCCAAATACAATATGCCCGCATGGCTGTCAGGCTACCTGAAACAACACTATCCCAAACACTGGCACAACATCATCACCGCCTGTTCCAACCGCCCACCGATGACCTTGCGCGTCAACCGCCGCCACGGCAACGCCGAGCAATACCTTATACAGCTCGAAGCCGCCGGCCTAGCAGGCAAAGCGCTTGACGACTATGCCGTGAAACTCGCCCAGGCCGTGCCCGTCGCCCAACTTCCCGGCTTTACCGAAGGCTTGGTGTCAGTACAAGACTTCGGTGCCCAGCAGGCCGCCTACCTGCTCGCGCCGCAAAACGGCGAGCGCATCCTCGATGCCTGTGCCGCACCCGGCGGCAAAACCGGCCATTTACTTGAATTGGCCGATTGCGATATCACCGCGCTGGATATTGATGAACAACGCCTCACCCGCGTACAAAGCAATCTTGCTCGCCTCGGTTTCCAGGCTCGCCTGCATTGCAGCCCTGCACAGGATTTAAGCGCATGGTATGATAACCAACCTTATGATGCCATTCTGGCCGACGTGCCCTGCACCGCCTCCGGCGTCATGCGCCGCCATCCAGACATCAAATGGCTGCGTCGGCCAACCGATGCCGCCAAAACCGCCCTCCAGCAAGCGCCCATGCTCGATGCCTTGTGGCAAACGCTCAAACCCGGCGGACGCATGCTGCTGGCAACCTGTTCGATTTTCGAAGAAGAAAACCAACAACAACTCTCCAGCTTTTTAAACCGCCATGCCGACGCCGCCTGTCGCGAATCGCATGTGCTTTTACCCAATGACAAACAAGATGGCTTCTTTTACGCGCTTATTGCCAAACAGTAGCGGTATATTATTGATGATGCTGTCCTTCCTGCTGCCGATACGACCGGCGGCGGCCGAAGGCATCAGCACCACGCGCGCGCAAGCCGCCATCACCACCGACGGCCAACTGGCCATCAGCAGCCGCTTCAAAACCGACTTGCCCGATCAATTGCAACAGGTTTTACATCAGGGTGTACCGCTGAATTTCGATTTATCCTACCAACTCAACGCCCCCACACTGGCTTCATACCGTTTTCGCTTGGGACAACTGGTCAAAACAGACAGCCAGCTCACCTATAAGCTCTCCTACCATCCGCTCACCAACCGCTATCGCGTTACCGTAGGCACGTTTTCCAGCGAATACAACAGCCTAGAAACAGCCTTGCGCGGAGTAGGCGCCATTGCCAACTGGAAAGTATTAAATAGCGGCGCATTAAACAACACAAATCCGCAAAGCGTCAAAGCCGATATCCGCTTGGCGCTGAGCACATCGCAACTGCCCAAACCCTTCCAAATCAACGCCATCACTTCCAAAAACTGGAGCCTAGACTCGGGCTGGAAGCCATTGCAGATATCGAAGGAATAAAACATGTGGCGCTTTTTCCTACTCACGGCCACCCTGTCGATTATCGCCCTCTATCTCCTCACCCTCGCCACCGGTAACGCCAGCCAGCTCGCCGATTATTTCTGGTGGATCGTCGGTTTTTGCAGCCTGCTGATTCTCACCCTGCTGCTCATTTTGTTCCGTCACATTTGGAAACTGGTGCGCGACCGACGCAACAACGTCTTTGGCTCACAAATCGCCCGCCGCCTGGCCATCATGTTCACGCTTGTTGCCGTATTGCCCGGCCTGTTCCTGTTTGGCGTATCCGCTCAATTCATCACCCACAGCATCAACTCCTGGTTCGGCGACGATACCCGGGAAGCGCTGGAGCGCGGCATCAGCCTGAGCAAATCCGCTCTGGATTTAGCTTTAGACAACAGCGCCCGCAAAGCCGCCACCGTACACAACCACCTCAGCAGCGCCCTGAGCCGCGGCCAAAAGCCCGAAAATGCACTGGCCGCGCTGCCTGCCAACCAACCCTTCAGCCAGCTTGCCCTCTACAACCTATCGACCAACACACTCAAAAGCGAATTCAATCCACTCAAACTCAGCTCACCGGCTCTGGAGCCGCAAACCCGTGAAAGTTTGTTGACACAACATGAAGTGCGCGATATCGAAGCAATAGGCAACACCCTGTATGCCCAGGGCTGGATGCGCCTGCCCGACCGCAACCGCCAACAATACGCCCTCTTTTTCCGCGAGCCGATGCCCGCCAATATCGCCCGCGATGCTTCCATGATTGAAGCCGCCCGCGCCAAATATGCCGAGCTCAGTTATGCCAAACAGGGCTTGCAAACCTTCTTTGTAGCCACCTTGCTCATCGCCACCCTACTCTCCATCACCCTGGCCTTGGTAGCCGCGCTGTATTTTGCCCGTCGTTTCGTGGAGCCTATTTTATCGCTGGCCGAAGGCGCGCGTGCCGTCGCTCAGGGCGACTTCAGCCAAAAAAGGCCTATTTTCCGCCCCGACGAACTCGGCCGCCTCACCCATTTGTTCAACCACATGACCGAACAACTGCAAATCGCCCAAAGTGCCGCCGAACGCAACCGCCTGCAACAGGAAGCAGCACGGCATTATCTGGAATGCGTATTGGAAAGCCTGACCGCCGGCGTGATGACATTTGACGAATCAGGCTACCTGAAAACCTTCAACCGTCGCGCTGAAAGCATTTTAACCCTCTCGCTCACCCCGTTTATTGGTACATCCTGCTCACAATGGACGGCCCACTCGCCGCAAACCGCCCTGCTGGCAGAAACCTTCGAAGCCATTCTGGCCACCGCCAACGCCGACAAACCGCAAGAAATCAACTACGCCGGCCCCGATGAATCGCGCATTCTGCTGGCTAAAGCCACCCCGCTTCCCAATGACAGCGGCAGCGGAGTGGTGGTCGTTTTCGATGACGTTACCATGTTGGTACGTGCACAAAAAGAAGCTGCCTGGGGAGAAGTGGCCAAACGGCTGGCACACGAAATCCGCAATCCGCTCACGCCCATCCAGCTTTCCGCCGAACGTCTGGAATGGAAACTCAAAGACAAACTGGATGAACACGACGCACAAATCCTGACCCGCTCCACCCATACCATCATCAAGCAAGTAGCCGCCATGAAAGAGATGGTGGAAGCCTTCCGCAACTACGCACGCTCACCAACTTTAACCCTGGCGAAACTGAATCTCAACGAATTGGTCGAAGAAATCCTGACCTTATATGAAGGCAGCTCATGTACATTTAGCGCCAATTTGAGTAATATGCCGGTATATATCAGAGCCGATGCAGGCGCGATTCGGCAAGTACTGCATAATTTATTCAAAAATGCAGCTGAAGCTGCCGAAAGCGACAGTGCGCCACAGGTGTGGCTGGAGGTTCGCACCGACAGCACCAATCAAGTGATTCTAGAAGTCAGCAACAACGGCAAAAGTTTCAGCAAAGAAATGTTGCGGAATGCTTTCGATCCTTATGTTACCGACAAACCCACAGGCACCGGTTTAGGCTTACCGGTAGTGAAAAAAATCATCGAAGAACATGGCGGACGCATCAGCCTCAGCAACGCCGAACAAGGCGGTGCCTGCGTCAGAATCGCCTTACCAGAACTGGTGGAAAATAATGCGTAGTACAGACATTCTTATCGTAGACGACGAAATCGGTATCCGTGACTTACTTTCCGAAATCCTGCAGGACGAGGGCTATACCGTTACCCAGGCCGAAAATGCGGAAGAAGCACGCCGCCTGCGTAACCAAACCCGCCCCGCTATGGTGCTGCTCGACATCTGGATGCCCGATTGCGACGGCATTACACTACTGAAAGAATGGGCGAAAAACGGCCAATTAAATATGCCTGTGGTGATGATGAGCGGCCACGCCAATATCGATACTGCCGTAGAGGCCACCAAAATCGGCGCTCTGGATTTTCTGGAAAAACCCATCGCCCTGCAAAAACTGCTCGGCACCATAGACCGTGCCCTAAAATACGGTGAGATGCAGGCCTCCTCAGGCTTGTCCCTCGACAAACTCGGCAACAGCCCTGTCGTGCAAGAGCTCAACCAACAGCTCGAGCGCGCCGCCAAACAAACCACACCACTGCTACTCTGCGGCGAAGCCGGCTCCCCGTTTGAACTGGTTGCCCGTTATTTCCAGAAAAACGGCACGCCTTGGGTAGAGCCGGGAAAAATTGAACACATTGTTGATGCCCCAATGGAAATGCTGCAAAAAGCCACCAACGGCATTCTCTATTTAGGCGATATCTCCCAATACAGCCGCAATATACAGCAGGGCATTGCCTTTATGCTGACCAAAACCGAACGCATGCATGTACGCATCATCTGCGCCTGTAGCCAGCCATTGCCAGAGCTGCTGGCCAATCCAGGCCAGGACACCAAACTGCTGGGCATCCTGTCTTCGCAAACGGTTACCATTCCACCGCTGCGCAACCAGCCCGACGACATCGTTTTTCTTGTGAATCAAATCGTCGGCGAACTTTCGGAAACACAAAAAATCCCGCTGGTACAATTTACCCCCGCCGCCATCAACAGTCTGCGCCAATATGAATGGCCGGGCAATCTGGAGCAGCTGAAAAGCGTGGTCAAAAGCCTGGCACTCACCGCTGACACCGGCGAAGTGGATGAAGACGCCGTGAACAGCATTTTGAATCAATTCACCTCCAGCCAACCCAGCGAAATCGTGGGCGGATTTAATTTTAATATGCCGCTGCGTGAATTACGGGAAGAGCTGGAACGCCGTTATTTTGAATATCACATCGCTCAAGAAGGCCATAATATGAGCCGCGTAGCAAAAAAAGTCGGGCTTGAGCGCACCCACCTCTATCGTAAACTCAAACAACTGGGCATTAATTTCTCCCGTCGCCAGGGCGACAAAAGCGAATAAATCTGTTATCTTTAATGCCATAAATAAGTAAAGGCTGCCTGAAATCATTCAGGCAGCCTTTTCCTTGCCTGCCGCACACGCAAGAAAACAAAGCATATTAGGCTAGGGCAACGCTTCCGGTCAAACTGGCATAAATCTGGCATAAATAAAGCTCAAACAAGCATAAAGTTCTATACCATTCATTTCACAGAAGTGTTAAAACTATTTTATTTCATGGCTTTATTCGTTATTATTCGAAACAAAATCAACAACACCACATTAAAATTAAAAAATATTGAAATATTCTGATTGAAATACACTATGAACATATCTTTTTTAAATCAACTCGGTCAAAAAATTAAGGATAGACGTGCCGTATTAAGCCGTAGCGATGTTGGTTTATCCGAGTTCGAATACAAACTGGGCCTAACCCAGCAAGAAGTTGCTGTGCTCAGCGGCGTCAGCACACGCTGGCTGGCACAATTGGAACAGGGTATTTTGAAAAGCGGCCACCTGGAATATTTGTCTAGCGTCTTACAGGTTTTGAATTTCCCACGTGAAGAGCAACATCAAATGTTGCGTATGGCTGGCTGGGTGCCGGAAAACCTGAACGAGCTGACCCAGCAGGCACAACAGGCACACCTGCAACAATTGCTTGACGGCATCAACCACCCGGCCTATGTCGTAGATTTTTTGTGGGAACGAGTGTGCTGGAACAAAGCCGCTGCCAAGCTCTTTACCCACTGGCTGGGTGAACGCACCCACTACACCAACTTTTTGGATTACATGTTGCTTGACCCGCAAAGCAGGCTGTTTTTCCAAAACTGGGAGCAAATCAGCCCGTTATGGATACACCGTTTTTTTAACGACATTCGCCCTTATCGCAGCAATCCTAAAGTACAGCAGTTTATCGACAGCCACATCCAGCGCAGCCCCACCTTCGCCCAGCACGGCGAATTCGCCCTCCCCCATGCCAATCTGCCGATGGGCTATACATTGCACACCGCCAAAGGCTTCAAACCTTATAACCGCATGGCTTTTCCGATCGACAGCGCTCCTTACTGGCGCTTGGTTGTCTGGCTGCCCGAACGTGATAAAAGTTAATACAAACGCATATCTGCAAATATGCCTTTTATCATTATGTCTTATGCTAAAATAGCGCGCACATCAAAATATTACCCTGTTTTTCAGAAAGAAATTTATGCCTAACGAACCAAGCATCGGCTCGCCATTATTTTATGGCGTTTTTTTTGTTGCCATTTTAATCATGATCGGCATCGACATGCTGAGCCTGAAAAAAAACGGCGCTCATAAAGTCAGCGTAAAAGAAGCACTCGTCTGGTCGCTGGTCTGGGTCACCGTTTCCTGTGCCTTCGCAGGCTGGCTGTATTGGGAAATCGGCCACAACCAAGCCTACGGACACGAGCTGGCCAAAACCAAAGTATTAGAATACCTCACCGGCTATGTGTTGGAAAAATCGCTGGCGGTTGATAATATATTCGTGTTTTTAATGATTTTTTCCTACTTCAAAGTACCGCCGCAATACCAACACCGTGTGCTGCTCTACGGCGTGTTTGGCGCCATTGTATTGCGCGCCATCATGATTTTTGTAGGCGCGGTGCTGGTGCGTGAATTTGAGTGGATTTTGTATATTTTCGGCGCATTCCTGCTCTATACCGGCTTGAAAATGATTACCCCGCAAGACGATGAAGCGGATTTGTCGCAAAACAAACTGCTCAACTGGCTGAAAAAACATGTCCCGGTTAGTCAGGATTTCCACGAAGAAAAATTCTTCACCGTAGAAAACGGCAAGCGTATTGCCACGCCGCTGCTGCTTGTTTTGATTATGATCGAACTGTCAGACGTGGTTTTTGCGGTAGACAGCATTCCCGCCATCTTCGCCGTCACTACCGACCCGTTTATCGTGCTCACATCCAACATCTTCGCCATTCTTGGTTTGCGCGCCATGTATTTTCTGCTTGCCGATGTGGCCGATCGTTTTATCTTCCTGAAATACGGCCTGGCCTTTGTATTGAGCTTTATCGGCATCAAAATGCTGATCATGAAATGGATACACGTTCCCATCGGCGTTTCATTGTCGGTGGTGTTTGGCGCCATCGGCGTATCCATCCTGATTTCCCTGCTGCACAACCGCAAGCAAAACGGCCATTCCGCCTAAAGCAGCCAAGCATAAGAAAAGGCTACCTGAACATTTCAGGTAGCCTTTTCTTATTCAAGCAGATTGAATTACTTATTGATCTGGCTGCCGATAACGCCGCCCAGCGCCGCACCGCCCAAAGTAGAGCCGGTATCGCCGCCAATCAAATTACCGGCCACGCCGCCTACCACCGCACCGGTAGCAGCATTACGCTGGCTGGTCGACATATTCTGGCAAGCAGTCAAAGATGCGGCCACAGCCAGCAAGGCAACCGTTTTCGCAATTGCTGATTTCATGATTCAATCTCCTAAATTATTAATGGTTGTAGCAAACGATACATAACGATTATGACCGTTGGGTGCTATCATAAGCCAGTTTTATGCTTAAAGAAACACAGCTACACTAAATACTGATTAAATCAGGTTAAACCGCACAGGGAAACCCATGAATTTTTACAGCATTGCCCACATTATTCACCTATTTTGCGCCATCGCCTTTGTGGGCGGCGTATTTTTCGAAACGCTGATACTGTCGGCGCTACACTCCCCGCAAGTATCGCGCGACGCACGGCGCGAGGCCGAAAAGGCTCTTTCCCGCCGCGCAGTGCGCATTATGCCCTGGATTGTGGCCAGCCTGTTTTTATCCGGTCTCGCCATGGCTCATCGCTACGCCGCCGTATTTGTCCACCCGTTTGCCAGCGCCTTCAACACCCAGCTTTTCCTGAAAGTATTACTCGCCTTCAGCATTCTGGTGCACTTCGTTATTGCTGTTACCAAAATGCGCCGCGGTACGCTCACCGCCGCTTGGTCTAAATACATTCACACCGCCGTGCTGATACAGATGATTGTCATTGTATTGCTGGCAAAAACCATGTTTTACGTAGCTTGGTAAAATAAAGGCTACCTGAAACCTTTCAGGTAGCCTTTATTTGTACTGCGCTGCAATCTATGTTTTAATGCCCCTATACGAAACAGGGGTGCTGCCACACGGCGGCTGAGAGAGTACCTAATCACCCGATCAGGATAATACCTGCGTGGGGAGTTTCGGAGCCTATGCTTTTCAGACAGCTTTTTTGCACCATCCGTAAGGCTACCTGAATACCCTGCACACGCTCCTGTTTCCATTTTCACAACGAGAAACAGGAGCGATTTTCATGACCACCACCCACAGCAAACCCACCGAATCCCAGGCCCTAGACACCCTCAGCCAGGATTTGTCCATGCAATTTGCCTACCCCAATTCCAGCAAAATCTACCAGCAAGGCAGCCGTACCGACATGCGCGTGCCACTGCGCGAAATCCGCCAGGATGACACCATTACCGCACAAGGCAGCGAGCCAAACCCACCCATTCCCGTCTACGACACCAGCGGCCCTTATGGCGACCTCAACGCCCATATCAACCTCAAGGAAGGCCTGCCGAACGTACGCGGCACCTGGATTGCCGAGCGTGGCGACACCGAACAACTGGCCGGTTTATCCAGCGAATACGGCCTCGAACGCGCACACGACCCCAAAACCGCCCACCTGCGCTTCAACCAAATCACCCGCCCGCTGCGTGCCAAAACCGGACGCAATGTCAGCCAAATGCACTATGCCCGCCAAGGCATTATCACGCCGGAAATGGAATATGTGGCCATCCGCGAACGCATGAAACTCGATGAACTCATGCGTGATGCACGCTATGAAAAGCTGCTGCGCCAGCATGCCGGCCAAAGCTTCGGTGCCAATATTCCCACCCATCCCGATCAAATCACCGCCGAATTTGTGCGCAGCGAAATTGCCGCCGGGCGTGCGATTATCCCTGCCAACATCAACCATCCCGAACTGGAGCCGATGATTATCGGCCGCAATTTCCGCGTGAAAATCAACGGCAATCTGGGCAATTCGGCCGTTACCTCATCGCTCACCGAAGAAGTGGAAAAAATGGTGTGGTCGCTGCGCTGGGGCGCGGACACGATTATGGATTTGTCTACCGGCGCGCATATTCACGAAACGCGCGAATGGATTATCCGCAATGCGCCGGTGCCCATCGGCACCGTGCCGATTTATCAAGCGCTGGAAAAAGTGGGCGGCGTGGCCGAAGAGTTAAGCTGGGATTTGTTCCGCGACACCTTAATCGAGCAGGCCGAGCAAGGCGTGGATTATTTCACCATTCATGCCGGCGTGTTGCTGCGCTATGTGCCGCTCACCGCCGAGCGCCTCACCGGTATTGTGTCGCGCGGCGGCTCGATTATGGCCAAATGGTGTTTGGCACACCATCAGGAAAACTTCCTCTATACCCATTTCGACGACATTTGCGAAATCATGACAGCCTATGACGTGTCGTTTTCGCTGGGCGACGGCCTGCGCCCAGGCTGCATTGCCGACGCCAAC
>RRZU011547160.1_pt1 | contig 15758 bp, 16 predicted proteins | sample 2165561 | NCBI WGS metagenome assembly RRZU01 (sample SAMN10456909, study PRJNA506462) | wastewater metagenome | isolation source: wastewater sludge | place: USA: Moscow, Idaho
ACGGCGCAGGCAAAACGACCGCGTTCAACCTGATGACAGGCGTATATGAACCGACCTCCGGTGAGATGCTGTTTGACGGCAAGAGCCTGGTCGGACTGAAACCTTACGAAGTGACGCAACGCGGTATTGCCAGAACCTTTCAGAACATCCGGTTGTTTTCCGATTTGTCCGTTCTCGACAATGTTAAAATCGCCTACCATTTTCATGTGAAATACGGATTATGGGAATCTGTGCTCCGGGTGGGGCGTTACTATTCCGAAGAAGACATGATCGAGCAAAAAGCGATGGAATGTCTTAAAATGTTCAAACTGGACGATCGGCGCGATGAAATCGCCAAGAACCTTCCCTACGGTGAACAGCGTCGACTGGAAATCGCCCGGGCTTTGGCGGCCCAGCCCAAACTGCTGTTGCTAGACGAGCCGGCAGCCGGGATGAATCCGCAGGAAACCCATGAGTTGATGGAAATGATCCGCTGGATTCGCGACGAACTGAAACTGACAATCTTGCTTATCGAACATGATATGAGTCTGGTCATGGGTGTGTGCGAACGAATTTACGTGCTGGACTATGGCAGCATTATCGCAGACGGAACCCCTGCGGAAATCCGGAATAATCCCTGTGTAATCGAGGCATACCTCGGTGAGGAGGTTTGTTGATGCTTAAGGTCGAAAATATTAATGTATACTATGGTGCGATCCACGCACTCAAAGGGATCAGCGTCGAGGTCAAAGAAGGTGAAATCGTCACCTTGATCGGCGCCAACGGAGCCGGTAAAAGCACGATTCTGCGGACCATTTCCGGCCTGTTGCGGACAAAGACAGGGAATGTCTTGTTCGAAGGGAATTCGGTTGCCGCGATGGCGCCGGAGGAGATCGTCAAGAAGGGAATCAGTCAGGTGCCGGAAGGGCGCCGGATTTTTGCCAATATGTCAGTCGAAGAAAATCTGGAACTCGGCGCTTATATCCGGAGCGACAAACCGGGAATTCGCAAAGATATCGATAAGGTCTTCGAACGTTTTCCGCGACTGGGCGAGCGGCGCAAACAGATCGCCGGGACATTATCCGGCGGCGAACAGCAGATGCTGGCGATCGGTCGCGGTCTGATGAGCCAACCGCGCCTGCTGTTGCTTGACGAACCGTCGATGGGTTTGGCCCCGCTATTGGTAAAAGAAATTTTTTCGATTATCAAAGAAATCAATGCCAGTGGAACGACGATCTTGCTGGTGGAACAAAACGCCAATATGGCCCTGTCGATTGCCCATCAGGCCTATGTTTTGGAAACAGGCCGGATTACGCTGTCGGGATCGGCCAAAGAGCTCATGGAAAGCGAAGAAGTCCGCAAAGCCTATCTGGGCGGTTAAGTCCAATACAGTAAAAGAAAGTGAAAAGGGGCGAAGAAAAATGTTTGTTGCAAAGCGAATGACTCCCAACCCCAAAGTCATTGAATCCACTGCAACCATAGCCGATGCATCCGAAATGATGCGCAAATACAAAATCCGACGCTTGCCAGTCGTAGATAGCGGTCGTTTGGTTGGAATCGTGACAGACCGAGACCTGCGTTCCGTTTCGCCTTCACCGGCGACAACGCTGTCGATTTTTGAGCTGAATTATCTGCTGGGCAAAATGCAGGTCAAAGACATTCTGCACAAAGATGTCGTAACGATTAATGTTGGTGCGACGATTGAGGAAGCGGCCCTGACGATGTCCAATCACCATATCGCCGGATTGGTCGTGGTCGATGCCGGTGGCGCCGTGGTAGGGATCATTACTGAAACCGATATCTTCAATAGCTTTGTCGAAATCATGGGTCTAAAGGAAGGGAAAACCAGATTCACCTTCAGTGTTTCGGACCAAGTCGGCGTATTGCACGAAATTACCGGCGTGTTCAAGGACCTGAACATCAATATCAGCAGTTTGGCCAGTTACACCACCGATGAAGGTCCCGGCGAACTCGTTATCCGGTTCAATGCGCAAGATACCGGTGAACTGATTCAAAAACTCACAGCGATCGGATATCCACCCCAACACACCGTGCAAATTGGATAAACGCCGTTCCGCGTCAGCGTGTCTTGCTGCAGGTTCGTTTGAACCTGCAGTTTTTTTGCGAACTGGACAGGAAGTGTTGTACAATAAGAGGCGGGTTAGGATCTGAGTAATCAGCGAAAGGAGGCTGTCCGGCATGAAACTTACAGACTTCACCAAACGCGGCGGTTGAGCGGCTAAAATAGGGCCGGGCGCCCTATCCGACGTATTGGCGAAATTGCCGCAAATTCATGACCCGCGACTGTTGGTCGGGATTGATACTTCCGATGATGCCGGGGTATATCTGCTTAATGAGGAAACAGCGTTGATTCAGACGCTGGACTTTTTTACGCCCATCGTCGATGATCCCTTTTTGTTTGGCCAAATTGCCGCAGCCAACAGTTTGAGCGATGTCTATGCCATGGGCGGTAAACCAATCACTGCGATGAATATCGTCACTTTTCCAGTTTGTAAATTGTCGGCAGAAGTTTTGTTGGCGATTCTCAGCGGCGGACAACAAAAAATAGCCGAAGCCGGTGCGGTAATGGTCGGCGGACATACGATCGACGATGATGAACCTAAGTATGGGTTGAGTGTCACCGGTGTCGCGCATCCCTCAAAAATATTGACCAATGCCGGCGCCAAACCGGGCGATGTATTGATTCTGACCAAGGCCATCGGCACAGGAGTCCTATACACCGCGCTACGGGCGGAGCTGTTTCCGCAAGGGGTTGCGGCGGCGGCGCAGAGCATGGCGAGACTGAATCGTTATGCGGCGGAAGTCATGGAACATTATCCGGTGCATGCCTGCACAGACATCACCGGCTTCGGCTTGCTTGGCCATGCCTTTGAAATGGCATCAGCCAGCGGAGTCGACCTGGAGCTCGACAGCAAGGCGATACCGCTGCTGCCGGAGGCAGCTGAGGCTGCAGGTATGGGGCTGATTCCGGCTGGCGCCTATGCCAACCGCGAATACTTAAAATCCGTAGAATTTCATTCGGCGGTACCGGTAAATCTGCAGGATCTGTTGTTTGACCCCCAGACTTCCGGCGGCTTGCTAATCAGCTTGCCGGCTGAACACGCGAACGCTTTTCTAAAGCTGGCCCATGAAGCTGGTGTTGAAGTGGCCACAGCTGTCGGCAGGGTGACCAGGCAAGGAACGGGAAAAATTTATGTCGGATGAACAAAACAGCACCCCCTGCGAACTGAATTGCCAAGGGCTTGCCTGTCCGCAACCGGTCATAATGACCAAGAAGGCGCTGGATCAAAAACCTGCCGAATTAACCGTGGTTGTGGACAATCCGGCTGCCAAAGAAAATGTCGCCAAATTTGCTGCGAGTAGAGGTTACGGCGTGAACATCGAGAGCACGGACAGCGGTTTCCGATTGAAGCTATTGGCAAAACAGACTTCCGGCGGGGTAGTTTCCGCCGATGCTGCTTTTACAGACGCAACCGCGCCGGTGATCATGCTTGGCCGCAATACGCTGGGAACTGGCAGCGAAGAACTCGGCGCGATTCTGATGAAATCGTTCTTTGTCTCACTGCTGGAACTGCCACAGCGACCCCGGGCGATCATGTTGATCAACAGCGGCGTGTATCTGGCGGCAGCGGACTCTCCTGTCCTTGCGGCGTTACAGGAGTTGTCACGCCAGGGTGTTGCCGTGATGGTTTGCGGAACCTGTCTTGACTACTTCGCGCTCAAAGAAAAGCTGGCAGTAGGCAATGTAACCAACATGTACTCGATCTTGACCGAACTTGCCGGGCCCGGACGCATAATCTCACTATGAACGACAGGCTCATTGCGTTCGAATCGATTCATCAGGCGCTACGCGCGGAAAAAACACTGCTCAAAGCGGGCCTGCGATTTGAACTGGTTCCAACTCCGCGCGAAATATCAGCCAGTTGCGGGCAAAGCATCGCCCTGTCGGCAGCAGATTTGTCCGACGCCATCGAAATTATTTCCCGGGAAATAATCAACTATCGCGGTGTATATGCCGCGGATTTTCAACAACGGATTTTTGAAAAACTGGATTGACGGCAACTGTTGAAAGAAGGGGTTTGTGGTGCCGCTGAAACTGGAACTGGGCGATATCGCCAAAATGAAGAAGGAGCACCCTTGCGGTTCGGATCGCTGGGAAATCGTTCGCACCGGTATGGATATCGGCATAAAATGTCTCGGCTGCGGCCGCAGAGTCATGGTGCCACGGCCGAAATTTGAGAAGGCGATCAAATCGCTGGAACCGAAAAAGGAGAATCAAGCATGAGTACATCCCTGGAAGTGGGTATTGTCGGACTACCCAATGTTGGAAAGAGCACCTTGTTTAACGCCATCACCAAAGCCGGCGCCGAGGCGGCGAATTATCCGTTCTGCACGATCGAGCCGAATGTCGGCATTGTTGAAGTGCCGGATGAACGGCTCTGGGTTCTGTCCAAAATGTTTAACCCGCAAAAGACAACAGCAACCGCGATGAAGTTCGTCGATATCGCCGGACTGGTAAAAGGCGCATCGACAGGCGAAGGACTCGGCAACAAATTTCTTGCCCATATCCGTGAAGTCGATGCCGTGTTGCAGGTCGTGCGTTGTTTTGCCGACCCCAATGTCACCCATGTCGAAGGCGGCATCGATCCGATTCGCGACATTGAAATCATCAACACTGAACTGTGCCTGGCCGATATTGAAACGGTGGAGAAGCGGATTGGCAAATCGGGGCGGTTATTGAAAAGTGGTGATAAAAAAGTCCTCGGCGAGCTGGATTTATTTAAACGAGTGCTGGACGATCTATCAAACGGCAAACCGGCGCGTCGCCAAGGGCTGACCGACGAAGAGCTGGAGTCGCTGCGCGACATGAACCTGCTGACGCTGAAGCCGATCATGTATGCGGCGAATGTCGGCGAAGATGAAGTCGGCGAGGGCGTGGCCAACGCCGGAGTTGAAATTATCCGTCAGTACAGCCGGGAGGAAAATTCGGAAGTCGTGGTGATCTCGGCCCGGATCGAAGCGGAAATCGCCGAACTCGACGCCGAAGAAGCGGCCAGCTTTTTGGCGGACATGGGCTTGCCGGAAAGCGGGCTGACCCAACTGATCAAGGCGGCATACAAACTATTAGGGTTGATGCATTTCTTTACGGCCGGCGAGCCGGAGGTGCGGGCCTGGACGATCAAGCGGGGAACCAAAGCGCCGCAGGCGGCGGGGAAAATTCACACCGACATCGAACGCGGTTTCATCCGGGCGGAAATCGTCAGTTTTGACGACCTGGTCGCGTGCGGCAGCCAGGCGGCGGCTCGCGAAAAGGGACTGGTCCGGCTTGAAGGAAAAGAGTACGTCATGAAAGACGGCGATGTAGTTTATTTCCGATTTAATGTGTAACAAAAAGATTAAGCTTGCTTTCGTGAATTGCTTGTTATAAAATAAATAAGCCTGAACACTCGGGCATTTACTCCCCTGCCCCCAAGAGGGGGCCGATAGTCCAAAGGAGGAGGTGAACCTGTTGAAAAAGTATGAACTCGTATTCATCATCAAACCGATGGAAGAAGAAGCACAGCAAGCGGTAATCGCCAAGTTTGAAGCCATGGTGACAAACAACGGCGGCACGATGGAAAAAATCGACCGCTGGGGCAAGCGTCGCCTGGCCTACTTGGTAAAAGACTTTACCGAAGGCTACTACTGCATCTTCCGCTTCACCGGCACCCCCGCGACAGTCGCTGAACTGAACCGCGTGATGAAGATTACCGACGACATCTTGCGGCACATGATCGTAAAAGAAGATGAATAGTCGGGAGGCCTAAGCCATGAACAAGGTGTTTTTATTGGGAAGATTGGTGCGTGATCCGGAAATTCGGACGACGCAGAGCGGCAAGATGGTCACGTCGTTTACCTTGGCCGTGGATCGGTTTGGTGGCGGCAAAGACAATACCGACTTTATCTCTATCGTAACGTGGGAAAAGTTGGCGGAAGTTTGCGGCAACAACTTGGCCAAAGGACAACGCGCCATGGTTGAAGGACGTCTGCAAATCCGCAGCTACGACGGAAAAGACGGACAAAAACGCTGGGTGACGGAAATCATTGCCCAAACCGTGGAGTTTTTGGATCGTCGACCGGCCGGAGCAACTGGCGGAGGAGTCGGAGCAGAAAATCATGTTTCTCACGATGCGGCAGCGCAATTCGGTCACGATGTGGCGCCGGATGATGAGATTCCATTCTGATGTAAGGAGGGTTCAACATAGTGAGACGGGAAAAAGGAAGAAGACCCCGCAAAAAAGTTTGCAGCTTCTGTGTGGACAAGATTGAGTCCATTAATTATAAAGAAATTGGCCGTTTGCAACGCTATGTCAGCGAACGGGGAAAAATTCTCCCCCGCCGGATTTCTGGCAACTGCGCTAAACATCAGCGCCAAGTGACACTCGCCGTCAAACGGGCTCGCAGTATTGCGCTTCTGCCTTTCACGACGGAATAAGACAGAACGCAGGCGTACGCGACAATAAAATGAGAGGCCGTTTTCGGTCGCTCATTTTTTTTTCGATTGGTCTCGATAAACGGGGTGCAGACCCCTTTGCAGGAATGTTGCCGTTGGGTTGCGAATTCTTCCGTTAGTGAAATGAATGAGGTGAACCGATGACTACAACCCGTGTGCGGCCGATGGTGGAAGGCGGAATTTTATCCGCAGTCGCGATTCTGTTCGCGTTGATCAGCGTGTATATCCCCTTTATCGGCGCGTTCATCAATTTGATCTGGCCGGTGCCGATCATCCTGCTCGGGGTGCGACACGGTTATAAATGGAGCATGATGGCGACCGCAGTGGCCGGGATCCTGATTGCGATTCTGGTGCATCCGCTACATGCGGTGGCTGTGGCGATCGGCTTCGGCATGACCGGCATCGTGCTGGGACATTGCTTCCGCAAGCAACTGTCGCCGGTGTATACCGTGTTTTTTGGCTCGATTGCGTCTTTGACGGCGAAAATCATTGTGCTATCGATCAGCGCGGTCGTGCTTGGCATCAATCCGTTGGCCGATCATGCCGAAGCAATGGGAAAAGCGGTTGAACAAGCGATCAATGTGTATCGCGGCTTCGGCATGAAAGAAGCGGAATTGAATCAAATGGCCGAGAGTATGAAAGGCATGCTGGAAATGATGAAGCTCATTTTGCCGGCCGGTTTTGCTTTGGCTTCGGTTGTGGATACCTATCTGAACTTCTTGGTCGCCCGTGCGGTATTGCGCAAATTGGGACACCAATATGCCGCGTTCCCGATATTCCGGACATGGAGCTTTTCGCCGGTTCTGCTATATGCGTTTGTTAGTTCGATGGTGATGCTATATTGGGGAAAAAGCCGCGAGATCGAGATGCTGGCTACGGCCGGGATCAATTTGCAGGTCGTCAGTAGCCTGCTGCTGATGGTGCAGGGAATGGCAGTCGCAATGTTTTATGCAAACAGGCACGACGTGCCGCGAATCATCATCGGCATATTCGTATTCATGGTTTTCACCAACAATTTCATTATGCAGATTGTCGTATTTACCGGCGCGTTTGATATCGTCTTCGATTTTCGGCGGCTGCGCAGACCCGTGCCGCCGTCTGTGAATTCAGAGTCGGGAGAGTAATCGATGCAAGCACGGCGCTTCTGGAAAAACGAAACAACATACCTGATCTTGGTCGGGGCAGGCTTGCTGGTTTCCATGCTGCTACAACCGTCGCTGCTCACGGGAGTGCTGTTACTGCTGATGGCCGGACTTGCCTGTTTACGCTGGCTGCGCCCGGCTTGCGCCGTGGATTCCTTGGTAACGCAGATTGCTTCTGTTGCGACGGAGGCGACCGCGCCGGAAGTCGACCAGAGCTGCAAGCCGGATCCGCTTGGCGAGGAACTGGTGGATGGGCAGGATGCGGTGTTGGCGCTAATCCAGATCGATAACCTGGAAGACGTGTTGCAGGGACTTGACGAGACGCAGCGCAACGCAATCCAGAGCGAAACACACCAGCACCTGATGGCCTGGTGCAACCGGTTAAGCGGCTTTTTGCGAAAATACTCGGAAGGAATGTATCTCGGCGTCTTTTCACGCCAGGACCTGGGGCGGATGATCGGCGATAAATTTGATATTCTCGATGAAATCAGAGCGTTACGGGTGGGCAACCGGATTCCAGTGACGCTGAGCATGGGGATTGCCGCCAATGGCGCGACGATGAGCGAGCGGGGGCAAAAGGCACAGACAGGTCTTGACTTGGCGCTGGGACGCGGTGGTGACCAGGCGGCCATATATGTGAACGATGAAGTCCAGTTTTATGGCGGCAAAGCCAAAGTGGTGGAAAAGAATACGCGGGTCAAAGCGCGGGTAGTCGCGCACGCGATCAAGGAATTGATGCAGGAAGCGACCGATGTCATGGTCATGGGGCATGAAGGAGAAGATTTTGACAGCCTCGGTTCGGCGATGGGGGTTGCCCGGATGGCTGCCCATTTGGGCAAACCGGTAAATATCGTTGTCGGGCAAGTGGCGATGTCTTATGAAAAATTGCAGGAATTGTTGCCGGGGTACAGTGAATACGAGGGCCTGTTTTTGTCTGCTGCGCAGGCAGAGACGAAAATCAGCGCAAAAACGCTGTTGTTTGTCGTCGATACACATAGGGTGTTTTTGACGGCGGCACCGCAATTGCTGGAACGGGTCGATCGACGCGTCGTGATCGATCACCACCGAAGGGCGGAAGATTTTATCCCCAGTCCGATGATTGTTTACCTGGAACCTTCGGCGTCCTCGACCAGTGAACTGGTCGCTGAACTGCTAACCTATTTTGATGAAAAAATAGAATTGACCCGCCTGGAAGCATCGGCTCTTTATGCGGGGATTGTGGTCGATACCAAGAATTTTGCCGTTCAGACCGGAGTCAGAACGTTTGAGGCAGCCGCGTTCCTGCGTCGCTCCGGTGCCGATCCGGCTCTGGTCCGTCAGTTGTTCCGCTATGACATGGAAACGCTGAAACTGCGGGCGCTAATCCTGGGTAGCGCGGAAATTCTCAAGGGCGGCGTTGTGTTCGCGGTCTGTCCGTTTGAAGTGAAGAATGGACAAATCATCGCTGCGCAGTCTGCCGACACCCTGCTAAACATCGAAGGAGTCAGGGTTAGTTTTGTCCTCTGGCCGGTTGACGAAGGCGTGGGGATTAGTGCGCGTTCCAATGGCGACGTCAATGTTCAGGTCATCATGGAAGCGTTTAACGGCGGTGGGCACCAAACCGTGGCCGGCGCGCACATTGCCGGTGTTGATGTTGTCGAAGCGCGTCGCAGACTCGAGGCTGTAATTGCTGATTATATAGGGGAGGGAAAAGAACAATGAAAGTGGTTCTGTTGCAGGATGTAAAAAAACTGGGTAAAAAAGGCGAGGTCATGGAAGTGGCGGAGGGGTATGCGAGAAACTTCCTGATGCCGCAAAAACTGGCCGCCCAAGCGACCAAAGATACATTGAATCAGTTGCAACAACAAAAAAGTGCAACAGCCGACCGGCAGAAACGGCAATTGGAAGAGGCGAAACTTCTGGCGGCCCAATTGGCTACAATCGAGGTAAAAGTAGTGGCAAAGGCTGGCGAAGGCGGACGGCTGTTCGGCGCAATCACGACCAAAGACGTTGCTGATGCAGCCAAGGCCCAGCACGGAGTGGAGCTGGACCGGCGCAAAATGGAGTTTGCCGATCCGGTAAAAAACCTCGGTAGCGCGTGCGTGGTAATCAAGGTTCACCCGGAAGTGACTGCGGAAATCAAGATTCAGGTGATTGGAGAATAACTGGAAAGTGACTCGGAATAATAAGGAAACTCCGGAAACGGAAAATGAACAGCCGGATAAAATGAAAAAAAGCCGCAAAAGGCGAATCGTACGAAAGATTAGTGAGCAGGAACTGCAACGCTATGCGGAGATTAGCCTGGAAGCGGAAGCCGTGTTCAATATGTGCGCTTCGATTTGGGGAGCGGACAAATTCGTCCTGCGCGCCAGTAAATTTGGCGCGCTCGATTTGATTCAGTCAGGCGAATTGCCAGAGCGAGTCTTGGCGTTGCAACGGATGGTAAAGCAAGACTTGGCGATCGATCAACTGCCAAGTATTGAAGAGATTCCTGGAATCATGGAAGATATTCTGAATGAACTGGCAGAACACATTGCCCGCCATAACATGGAAGAAAATATCGAGAAAAAAATCTCAAAAAAAATGGAAGAGCGGCATCAGGAGTTCATACAGGAAATCCGCATGCAAATCCTCAAGGAAGAATCGAATGTTGAAACGCCGCAAAGCCAAAAGAAGTTGGAGAAGCTTCAGGCCCTTGACCAACGGGGTCTTTCGCGGGCGATGAACGATATTCTCAGACCGGCCAAGCTGGACGAAATCATCGGCCAGGAGCGGGCGATCGAGGTGTTGCGATCCAAATTGGCGTCCCCTTATCCGCAGCACCTGATCATGTACGGCCCCCCCGGCGTTGGAAAGACAACAGCCGCCAGACTGGTACTGGAAGAGGCCCGTTCACTGACGTATACGCCGTTTGCCGAGGACGCGCCCTTTGTCGAGGTCGACGGAAGCACTTTGCGCTGGGACCCGCGGGACATAACCAATCCGTTGCTCGGATCCGTGCATGACCCGATTTACCAAGGTGCGCGGCGCGACCTGGCCGAAACTGCCGTGCCGGAGCCGAAACCGGGCCTGGTCACTGAGGCGCATGGCGGGATTTTGTTCATCGATGAAATCGGCGAGATGGACCCGATGCTGCTTAATAAGTTATTGAAAGTTCTGGAAGACAAACGGGTGTTTTTTGACTCGGCCTATTTTGACGAGGCCGATCCCAATGTGCCGGCTTACATCAAGAAGCTGTTTGCGGAAGGCGCACCGGCTGACTTTGTCCTGATCGGCGCGACCACCCGTGATGCGTCGGAACTCAACCCTGCGCTTCGCTCACGCTGCGCCGAGGTATTCTTCGAGCCACTCACGCCCAAACAGATTGAACTGATTGTGACCAACGCGGCGAACCGCTTAAAAGTCCGTATGGAACCGGCAGTGCCGTCCCTGATCAGCGAATATACAGTGGAGGGGCGCAAGGCAGTGAACCTGCTTGCCGACTCCTACAGCCTGTCGATGTATCGCAAGGGGACAGCCAAAAAATCGAAACCGATGATCAGTCGCGACGATGTGTTTCACATCCTTCAAGTCAGTCGGATGACCCCTTATGTCAATCGCAAGGCCTCCTCCGACTGGGAAGTCGGTAAAATATTCGGTCTTGGCGTATCGGGATACCTGGGTTCGGTCATTGAAATCGAAGCGGTCTGTTTTCCGGCCGCGCAAAAAGGAAAGGGCGCAATCAGGTTCAATGACACGGCAGGCAGTATGGCCAAGGACTCGGTCTTTAACGCGGCGGCGCTAGTGCGGCAGATCACCGGCCAAGATCTGGCCAAATACGATGTTCACGTTAACGTGATCGGTGGAGGACAGATCGACGGCCCTTCGGCCGGGCTCGCGATTGTCAGCGTGCTGATTTCAGCGATCACCAACCAACCTTTGCGACAGGATGTGGCGGTCACCGGCGAAGTGTCGATCCGCGGCAAACTGAAAGCCGTTGGCGGCGTTTTTGAAAAGGCTTATGGAGCAAAACAAGCTGGCGTAACAACGCTAATCATCCCTAAGGAGAATGAGAAAGATATTCCGGTGGATCATCTGGGATTGTCAGTGAAACCACTTGAGAGGGTGGAAGAAGCCCTGGCAGTTTTGTTTGGCAAAGCGTACAACAAAGGAGAGGGCTTTCATGCTGGATAGGGTTCCGCCGCAGAATATCGAGGCAGAGCAATCGGTTCTGGGTGCGATATTAATTGAACAAAGCGCCATTGCAAAAATCTCTGATATCCTGCAACCGGAAGATTTTTACCGGGAAGCTCACAAACTGGTGTATCGGTCGGCGATGACCCTGTTTGAGCGGGGCGAAGCCATCGATTTTATTACCGTGATTGATATGTTGCGGCGGGAAGAGGCCCTGGAACGGGCTGGCGGGATTTCCTACATCACCTCGCTGGCCAACGGCGTTCCGACGGCGGCAAACATTGTGTTTCATGCGAAGATCGTGCAGGAAAAAAGCCTGCTGCGTCGCTTGATTCACGCGGCGACCGACATCGCGGCCATGGGCTATGCAGAAACAGAAGAAGTCGAGCGGGTACTCGACCATGCCGAGCAAAAGATTCTCGAAGTGGCGACCCGTAAAATCGGTCAGGATTTTGCCCCGATCAAGGAAATCATCTTCAGCACGCTGGACAAAATTGACGAGATGCACAAGGCTAAAGGCGGCATCACTGGACTTTCCACCGGCTTCACAAACCTGGATAAACTGACCGGCGGGTTCCAGCGTTCGGACCTGATTCTGATTGCCGCTCGCCCCAGTATGGGCAAGACGGCGTTTGTCCTTAATGTCGCCCAACACATGGCGACAAGGGACAAGAAATCAGTGGCGATCTTCAGTTTGGAAATGCCGCGTGAACAGCTGGCGATGCGGATGATGTGCGCGGAAGGCTTGATTGACAGTCAACATTTTCGCACCGGAGCGATGAGCAACGATGAGTGGAAAAACTTAGTTGACGCGGCGGACCGTTTGTCTGCATCGCCAATGTTCATCGACGACACGGCGGGAGTCAATGCGGTGGAACTGCGCAACAAAGCTCGCCGGATCAGCAAGGAACACGGATTGGACTGCATTATCATCGACTATCTTCAGTTGATGGACGGCGGGGCCCACAGCCGGATCGACAACCGCCAGCAACAGATTTCCGACATTTCCCGCTCGCTCAAGGCGCTGGCTCGTGAACTGAAAGTGCCGGTGATTGCTTTGTCGCAGCTTAGCCGAGGGCCGGAAAGCCGGACATCGCGCAAGCCGATGCTCAGCGACCTGCGCGAGTCGGGATCGCTGGAGCAAGATGCTGACATGGTGGCGTTTTTGTATCGCGAAGATTACTACAATCCAGAAACGGAAAAAAAGAACCTCACCGAACTGATTATCGCCAAGAATCGAAATGGCCCGACGGAAACGGTGGAGCTATATTTTCACAAGAACTTCACGCGCTTTACTGATTATTCTCCCCGCACAGATTGACCGAACAATTTATTGACAGACTAATAAAACATTCGGTTTTTAATTGACAGGGGTCGAGGCAGATAGTAAGATAAAGAGGGACAAAACAGAGCGTTTGTCTTTCTTTTTGCGGAAAATCGCTGAAATGTGGATTGTTTCGGGAGTGTGTGAGAATGAAACGGTATGATGCGATCATTATTGGCGCCGGACCGGCCGGGATTTTTGCCGCGCTGGAGCTGGCCGACACCGGCATGGATGTCTTGCTATTGGAAAAAGGCCGCGATATCGGTTCGAGGGCCTGCCCCATCCATACCAAGAAGGCAAAAAAGTGCGTGCACTGCAAACCGTGTGGAATTGTCTGCGGCTGGGGCGGCGCCGGTGCCTATAGTGACGGAAAATTGACCTTGACGACTGAATTTGGCGGCATGCTGGACTTGTACATGGAAAAACCGCAACTGATGTCGCTGATTGATTACATCGACAGCATCTACCTCAAGTTCGGCGCCACGCAGACCGTCTATGGCGATGACAACAAAGAGGCCGTTCGCAAAATCCAAAAAGATGCGGCGTCCGCCGACTTGTCTTTGATACCTGCCCGTATCCGTCACTTGGGAACTGATAAATGTTTTGAAATCCTGACGCTGATGCGAGATCATTTGAAGGAAAAATGCACGATCCGGACCAGTGACGGCGTGGCGGAAATTCTGGTGGAAGACGGCCGTTATGTTGGCGTTGAAACCACACGCGGCGAAAAAATATACAGCAAGTATCTGATTGCCGCGCCGGGCCGTGAAGGATCCGAGTGGTTTACTACGCAGGCTGGGCGGTTGGGCCTGGACATGATCACCAACCCGGTCGATATCGGTGTGCGGGTAGAAGTGCCCGCAGTGGTGATGGAACAGATCACCGATGTCGTATATGAATCAAAACTGGTATATTACACCAAATCCTTCGATGACCGCGTACGGACATTCTGCATGAATCCCTACGGTGTTGTGGTTGCCGAGAATAATGCCGGGTTGATTACGGTGAACGGGCACAGCAACGCGGAAAAAACCTCGGAAAACACCAATTTTGCGATTCTCGTGTCCAAGAGTTTTACTGAGCCGTTCAAGGAACCGATTACCTATGGCAAGTCGATCGCCAAGCTGGCCAACCTGCTTAGTGGCGGCGTGATCGTCCAGCGACTGGGTGACCTGAAGGCCGGTCGTCGGTCCACCGAAGAACGGATTGGGCGTGGCTTGGTCACGCCGACAATGAAGGATGCGACGCCTGGCGATTTGAGCCTGGTGCTTCCATATCGGCACCTCACGGCGATCGTGGAGATGCTGGAGGCGCTGGACAAGGTGGCGCCAGGTGTCGGTTCACGCCATACGCTGCTGTACGGCGTGGAAGTCAAGTTTTACTCGTCCCGTCTGCAGCTTTCCAACGTACTGGAAACGCAGATCCCCAACTTCTTTGCCATCGGCGACGGGGCGGGGGTTACCCGGGGATTGGCGCAGGCTTCCGTATCGGGGGTCGTGGTGGCCCAAGAGATCAAGCAACGTGAAAAATGCTGTGAGGGGGAAGCCAAATGATCGAACGCTACACCTATCCCGAGATGGGAAAAATCTGGACGGATGAGAATGAATTCCAGACGATGCTCGATATTGAAATCCATGCCTGCGAAATCATGGCAGAACTCGGCGAGGTTCCGGCAGCGGCGGTTCCCGTCATTAAAGAGCGAGCCAAATTTTCCGTAGCGAGAATCCGTGAAATTGAAAAAGAAACCAGACATGATATTCTGGCCTTCCTGCAGTCCGTGGCCGAAAATGTCGGCGACGAGGCGAAGTACATCCACCTCGGCCTGACCTCGAGTGACGTCAAGGATACGGCGCTCGGCGCGATGATGAAGCAGGCCTGCGACATCCTGATCAAAGATTTGGAACGGTTTCATGAAGTGCTCAAGCGGCGGGCCGCCGAACACAAACATACCGTCATGATCGGCCGCACGCATGGCATTCATGCTGAACCGATTACGCTGGGACTGAAATTCGCCCTGTGGATGGACGAGACGGAAAGAAACCTGGAGCGACTGAAGCGGGCGCAGGCGGCTGTCGCCGTTGGTAAGCTGTCCGGCGCAGTGGGAACCTATTCCAATATCGATCCACGCGTCGAAACCTATGTCTGCGAAAAAATGGGCCTGACGCCGGCAAGACTGGCAACACAGGTGATACAGCGCGACCGCCACGCCGAGTTCATGACGACACTGGCGATTATCGCCAGCTCACTCGACAAGTTTGCCACCGAAGTCCGCAACCTCCAGCGCACCGATATCCGTGAAGTCGAAGAGTTCTTTCACCCCGGGCAGAAAGGCTCCTCGGCCATGCCGCACAAACGCAACCCGATCACCTGCGAACGGGTGGCGGGACTGGCCCGGGTAGTTCGCGGCAATGCCCTCGCCGCCATGGAAAACGTGGCACTGTGGCATGAACGAGATATCACTCACTCCTCGGTCGAGCGGGTGATATTGCCGGACAGTACGATTTTGCTCGACTACATGCTGCGGATATTCACCAATATCGTCGACAAATTGTTGGTGTACCCTGATGCAATGCAAGCCAACCTGGAAAAAACCGGCGGACTGATCTTCAGTCAGCGCGTGATGTTGGCGCTGGTCGACAAAGGGGTG
>RRZU010072128.1_pt1 | contig 15756 bp, 15 predicted proteins | sample 2165561 | NCBI WGS metagenome assembly RRZU01 (sample SAMN10456909, study PRJNA506462) | wastewater metagenome | isolation source: wastewater sludge | place: USA: Moscow, Idaho
AACTGAAAGCTCAGGGTTGGAATTCGCTTAAATAAACCACTACATTAGCGGACTGAATAGACGTGCAAAGGATTCTTTCATCTTTTGTTTTCGTTTCCTGTTGTTCCAGTCGCTTAGTTTAATCTCATCCGATTTTTGAAGGTCGCGTTCAAAAAGTTGTTTAAGCGTAAGTGCCGTTTTCTGATCGTAAATAAAGGCATTTGCTTCGAAATTCTGATTAAAACTGCGTTCGTCGAGGTTGGCCGAGCCTACAATCGATACATAATCGTCAATCACTATGGCTTTACTGTGCAGAAAACCTTCACGATACCTGAAAACCCGTACGCCAGCCTCCATTACATGCCCCAAATAACTCCAGGTGCACAAGTCGGATAAGCGTGAGTCTGAACGCGTGGGTATCATTAGCCGGATATCTATGCCGCTCAGGGCTGCCATCTGAATGCTACTGTTCACTACCTCGTTGGGAATGAAGTAAGGTGTGTGGATGTATACGTATTTTGTAGCCGACATAATAGCCGACGAAATTCCCTGCATTATGCTTTCCCAATCGGTATCAGGCCCGCTGCTAACGATTTGTACCAGGTTTTTTTCAAATTTTTTTGGAGTCGGATAGTATTTCAAATCGGTAATAAGTTTGTTTTCCACAAAATACCAGTCGTTTACAAAAAGTTGTTGTAAACCATGTACTGCCGCACCCTCAAACCGAACAAATGTGTCGCGCCAATGTCCCAGCGTATTGCCAAAAATATAACGATCGGCTACGTTTAATCCTCCTGTAAACCCTACTTTGCCATCCACAATTAATAATTTGCGGTGATTCCGGTAGTTGATTTTACTACGCCCAAGTCGGAGTCGAAGAGGAAAAAATGGACGAATATACACGCCAGCATCGCGAAGCGACTGCAAATACAAACGCGAAAGAAAAAAACTACCCCAGAAATCATAAATCATTCTGACCCGAACGCCTTCCTTCGCCTTTCTGATAAGCATTACGCGTAATCTGTTCGAAATTTTATCGTTTCCAAATATAAAAAACTCAATATGAATGTGGCTGGTGGCTTTTTCAATAGCATTGAACATAGCCTCAAATGTGCTTTTCCCATCCGACAGAATTTCAATTCTATTATCGGGGTAGGTGAGCGCATCACTGTTTTTATGAAGCAATTTAACCAGATTTAGCTGGTTGTTATCCATTAAATCGGTGTTTAGCTCGTTTATGCTTTTTGAAACATACCCGGATGATGCCCGAAAAGTTTTTTGCGAAATTAGTTTTTGTTTTCGCATATTTTGCCCGAAAATCAGATACAATACCAGCCCCACGAAAGGCAAAAAAAGCAACATCAAAACCCACGAGAGCGATTTGGCCGGGTTTCGGTTCTCAAGCAACAATACCGATATGGTGGTAGTTGTTGTGTATACATAAAGCGCAATAAGGGATATGGTCAAAATACTATGCATACAAAAAATGCTTATGTAAATTGTTTTTTCTGATTGATATATCTCAATAAACGATGTCCTTGTACCATTTTTTGCTCTTCGTGAGAGTATGCCAGTTTTGGGGCTTTTACTCCATCCTCAATACATGTTGTGCCTATTTCAACATGTGCTTCATCCCACAAACCTTCTGTTATAAAACTTTGTAAAAGTTTGCTGCCACCTTCTACAAGTACTGAGTCAATTTGTTGATTGTAGATAGAGTGTATTATGCTTTTCAAACAATCATTATCAAAAGTTGTTTGAATAAATTCAACTCCCGGAAATGCTCGGTTGGTTGAGGTAAATACAATTGTGGGTTGTTTACCGTCAAATATCTGATAGTCATCCGGTATCCGTCCTGTTCGATCGATGGCAATCCGAATTGGACTTTTTCCTGTCCAATGGCGTACTGTTAACGATGGATTATCAAGCAATACAGTATTAGTGCTCACCATAATGGCCTGATTTTCGGCCCTCATCTTGTGTGTAATCTGTCGGGTTAGTTCGTTGGAGATTAGCAGAGGTTGTTCTGCTTTCGAACTTCTCACTCTATCAATAAAACCATCCTGCGTTTGAGCCCATTTCAAAAGAATGAAAGGTCTTTTTTCGCGTTGAAAAATAAAGAATCGTTTATTTAGTTCGTTACATTCTTTTTCAAGTACTCCTACAATTACTTCAATACCGGCTTCTCTTAAAATATTCACACCTCTGCCCGAAACCTTCGGGTTTGGATCCAAAGTGCCAATTACAACCCGTGGTATGCCACTACGTACTATCAGATTCGCACAGGGGGGTGTCTTCCCGAAATGTGAGCAGGGTTCAAGATTAACATACAAGGTGCATTTTTTTAATAGTTCCTTGTCGTTTACCGCATTTATTGCATTGGGCTCGGCATGTGGTTCGCCGTAGTTCCGGTGATATCCTTCGGCAATAATTCTATTTTCGACTACAATAACGGCACCCACCATCGGGTTGGGGGCTACATAACCACTGCCTAAAGCGGCTAACTCAAGGCAGCGCTGCATGTATTTCAGTTCATTGTTCACGTCGAACTCCATGATGTGTGTTTTTTATTGTTAGCCCCTTTACTCCCGAACTTTTTATATCTTTGCAGCAATGCAACAAACAATTCAATATATAAAAGATTCGTTATCAGGCATCTATTTGGCTGATGAGTTGGAGGTAATTACCTATCAATTAATGTCGGAAGTGACAGGGTTAACCCGAACAGCTATTTTGATAAACAAAAATACTAAAATTTCGGAAACTCATGCGCAGCTTATCAAAAGATTTGTAAATGAGCTTAAAAACTTTAAACCTTTGCAATATGTAGTAGGAAAAACCGAGTTTTTCGGGCTGCCTTTTAAAGTGAACGAGTACACACTAATTCCCCGCCCCGAAACAGAGGAATTGGTTGAATGGATAATTGACGATTACAATGCAAAAGTTTTTCCGGTTACAATTTTGGACATTGGTACTGGAAGTGGATGTATTCCGGTGTCATTAAGAAAACATTTAGCTTTAGCGCGTGTCGATGGTTGCGATATCTCACCGGATGCATTGAAAGTGGCAGCCGAAAATGCTCAAATTAATCAGTTGGATGTTAATTTTTTTGAGATCGATATTCTTTCATCGCCGGTAATGGAACAAAAGTGGGATGTAATTGTGAGTAATCCTCCCTATATACCTATGTCTGATATGTCGGAAATGTATGCTAACGTGTTGCAATATGAACCTCACGTTGCATTGTTTGTGGCCGATGAAAATCCACTAATTTTTTACAGGGCAATTGCCCTTTTTGCATTGAAACATTTACAACATGAAGGGAGTTTGTATTTTGAGATTCATTATAAATACGGAGCCGAAGTGCTTGAAATGTTACGTAATTCAGGATTTGTTAATGTGCAATTGCGGAAAGATTTATCCGGTAATGATAGAATGGTAAAGGCTCAAAAGCCTTAAAAAACCTCAAATTGTGGGTTGTATATTAAACTCTGACAGTGATTTCAGGTCAGAATGCATAGTTTTACAAAATATAATACGTGTGATTGGCGCTAAATGAATATACCTGACGAAGATTTATTGGAGCAATTATCCGACCCTAAAACAAAGGGCCCGGCTTTTAGTAAATTGGTTCGCCTCTGGCAAGAGCGGATTTACTGGCATATTCGTAAAATGGTACTATCGCACGACGATGCCAATGATGTGATGCAAAATACATTTATGAAAGCCTGGAATGGCATCGATAGCTTTCGGGGTGACTCGCAGTTTTCGACATGGCTTTATCGTATTGCTACAAACGAAACACTTACCTTTCTGACATCGAAAAAATTGAAGAATATACACTCGATGGAGGATGAAGAAAGTGTTTTACTGTCGCAGTTAAAAGCCGATAGCTATTTTGATGGTAATGAGGTGGAATTAAAATTACAGGAAGCAATACTGACTTTGCCCGAGAAACAACGTCTGGTTTTTAATATGAAATACTTTGACGATTTAACTTATGAGCACATGGAGGAAATTTTGGGTACATCTGTAGGCGCATTAAAAGCATCGTATCATCATGCGGTTAAAAAAATTGAGCGTTTTTTTGAGGAATCAGAGTAAGGTCTGAAATGTTAAATATCAAACATTTGAAATGGTCATTTAAACGTATTGTAATTTTGTAAGTCAAAAGAAGTGTTATGAGTAAGAAAATAAAAATAGATGAAATCGGAAACAGGGTGCCATTTAAGGTGCCTGAAAACTATTTCGAAGATTTTGCAACTCAGTTTGAGTCGCAGGTAGTGTTGAAGCCTGTTTCTGTTTATAAAATTATACGTCCCTGGATGTATATGGCGGCTATGTTTTTGGGTGTTTTTTTTATGAGTAGAATTGTATATACAGTGTATTCAGAAAAAAAACAACTGGCATCTGCCGAAAATTATGAATTGTACGTGCTTACACAGGTTAATGATGTGGAGAGCCTTGATACGTACGAGCTATCAACAGCTCAGGAATAAAGTTAATAAGTAAAACCGGATAAATGACTGGAGTTTAAATCAAAGATGTTTTTTGTAGGTTTTATTGTGTCGAAAATTAAAGCATAAATGTATGAAAACTAAGTTATTAACACTGTTGTTGCTTTTTGCGGGGTATTTGCTGGCTCAGGATGTAAAGCGTCCGTCGGTAGAAGAACTGCATAATCGCAAGTGGAATTATATAGTTGAAAGGGCAAAATTGACGCCGCAGGAAGCTGCGAGTGTAAAACCCGATTTTCTGGAATTTGAGCAAGATTTGTGGAAGATAGCAGAGACAAATAAAGACTTTTACAAGAAATTTTTTAAAGAGAAAGAAAAAAGAACTGAGGCGGATTATGAGAATATGAATAATAAGATGTTAAACGCTGAAATTCAGCGTGTACATCTTATGAAATCCTATTATTCTAAACTAAAAAAGCATCTTACTGCCGAAACTATTTTCAGGTATTTTAATGCCGAACGTTCATTCAAAAAAGAATTGATAGACAATTGGCAGGGTCGACGAAAGGGTAGGCCTGAAAATTAAATGAAAAGCACAAAAAAAGCGAAGTATATATCTTCGCTTTTTTTGTGCTTTATAATGCGCATTTGAAGTCTTAAAATGTGAATTAGATGAATTCTTTTTTGTATATTTGTGTGATTTTTCCGATACAATATACCTTTTCTGAGGGTCGATTTGAAAGTGTATCGGGTCTTTATAGACTTTTGTGTTTAAATTGATTACAATAACTGATGAGCGAAGAAATTAAAGCAAATAAAGGAAATGAGTACGGTGCTAGTAGTATTCAGGTTTTAGAAGGATTAGAAGCGGTTCGTAAACGCCCTGCTATGTATATTGGCGATATTGGTGTAAAAGGTTTGCACCATCTTGTTTATGAAGTGGTTGATAATTCAATCGATGAGGCGCTGGCAGGACATTGTGATACAATTCATGTTTCGATTAACGAGGACAATTCGATAACTGTTGTCGATAATGGTCGTGGTATTCCGGTAGATTTTCACGAAAAAGAAGGCCGCTCGGCACTTGAAGTTGTAATGACTGTGCTTCACGCCGGAGGTAAATTCGACAAGGATTCCTATAAAGTTTCCGGAGGATTGCATGGTGTAGGGGTGTCGTGTGTTAATGCTCTTTCTACTTTATTGCATGTAGAAGTTTCGCGTAACGGCAAATTGTATATGCAGGAATACACTTGTGGTGCTCCAAAGTTTGATGTAAAAGAAATCGGCACATCAACATCTACCGGAACTTCTGTTACCTTTCATCCCGATGGAAGTATCTTTACCGAAACGGTTTATAAATACGATATTTTAGCCAATCGTTTGCGCGAGTTGGCTTATCTGAATGCCGGAATAACACTAACGCTGACTGATAAACGTGTTGTAAATGAAGATGGTACACACAAGTCGGAAACTTTCTTCTCGAATGAAGGATTAAAGGAGTATGTAGAGTTTATTGACGAAGCGCGCGAAAAACTCATTGATTCTGTGATTCACATCACTACCGAAAAAAATGGTATTCCGGTAGAAATTGCCATGACTTACAATACATCGTACAATGAAAATATCCATTCGTACGTTAATAATATTAATACTATCGAGGGTGGCACGCACCTGGCCGGTTTCCGTCGTGGTTTAACACGTACGCTGAAAAAATATGCCGAGGATAGTAAAATGCTCGAAAAACTGAAAATTGAAATTAGTGGCGATGACTTTCGTGAAGGATTAACAGCTGTTATTTCTATTAAAGTTCAGGAGCCTCAGTTCGAAGGACAAACAAAAACAAAACTTGGAAATAATGAAGTGATGGGTTCGGTTGATATGGCCGTGAGCGAAGCTCTGGGTAATTATCTGGAAGAAAATCCCAAAGCTGCGAAAACCATTGTTGAGAAAGTTATATTGGCTGCTACAGCCCGTCACGCAGCCCGTAAGGCTCGCGAAATGGTGCAGCGTAAATCGCCTCTTGCGGGTGGTGGTTTGCCGGGTAAACTGGCCGACTGTGCCGATAAAGATCCTGCAAAATGTGAGCTTTTCCTTGTCGAGGGTGACTCGGCAGGAGGTACTGCCAAGCAGGGACGTAGCCGTCAGTTTCAGGCAATTTTGCCTTTGCGCGGTAAAATTCTGAATGTGGAAAAAGCCATGCAACACAAAGTGCTTGAGAGCGAGGAAATTCGCAATATATATACTGCTTTGGGTGTGACTATTGGTACCGAAGATGATAGCAAAGCGCTAAATATTGCGAAATTACGCTACCATAAAATAATAATTATGACCGATGCCGATGTGGATGGAAGCCACATTGCAACACTGATTATGACATTCTTTTTCCGTCATATGAAGGAGTTGATAGAACAGGGTTATTTGTATATTGCCACCCCACCTTTATACCTATGTAAAAAAGGTAAAATTGAGGAGTACTGCTGGAACGATTTACAGCGTCAGGCGTTTATTGAGAAACATGGGGGTGGAAACGAAGGCGCAATTCATACGCAACGTTACAAAGGTTTGGGAGAGATGAACGAAATTCAATTGTGGGATACCACAATGAATCCTGAAAACCGCACACTACGTCAGGTAACCATTGAAAATGCAGCAACTGCCGACCATATTTTCTCTATGCTGATGGGCGATGATGTAGCTCCTCGTCGTCAGTTTATTGAAGAAAATGCCACTTACGCAAAAATTGATGCTTAAGAATAAATTCTGTATTCGAAATTGAGTAATTGTAATAAAATACTCATTTCAAATATTCAAGTTCAATAATATTCAAATTAATTGCATGAACGTTGCCGTTTATTGTTCTTCGAGCAATCATATAGCCACTAATTATCTTGATACGGCGCGGGCATTGGGGAACTGGATAGCTGAAAACGAACATGTGTTGGTTTTCGGAGGGGCCACCGGGGGGTCAATGACGGCTGTTTCTGAAGGAGCAAATGCAGCTAATGCTGAAATTATTGGCGTAGTTCCGGAGGCCGTTATTCGTATGGGACGAGAAAGCAAGCATTGCACAAAGCTGTATAGCGTAAAATCTATGGACGAGCGCAAAGCGCTCATGAAACAGTTGGCGGATGTTTTTGTAGTTCTACCCGGAAGTTATGGCACGCTTGATGAGCTTTTTGATGTAGTGGCATCAGGGGTGGTTGGTGAGCACAAAAAGCCGGTTTTTTTATTGAACGAAAACGGCTTTTACGATTTTTTGCTACAACAGGCACAAAAAATGAAGGATGAACTGTTTATACCGGTCGAAAATTATAAATATATTGTTGTAAATTCGCTGAACGATTTATTCGGTAAGTTGAAATAAAGTCCAAAATATTAAAATAGTGTATATATGAATCTGTTCTGGAAAAACCTATTTGGAAAAATAACGCCAGCAGCAATTCTCGAGAAAAGAGAGGAAGAGTTGGTTGTCGCTTTGGAGCGTTACGAAAAAGTGTCGAAATCAATAGAGATTGAAGAGTATAACAAGCTTTTTCACGAAGTGAAATCAGCCACGTTTATCGAAAATAAAAAAACACTACAGAACAGAAAGTACAAAGATACCGAAGAGTTCCGGACCCTGAAACAGTACAATAAATACCATCATTCACCTTCGATAAAAACGTATTTCGAAGTATTGAAATCGCAGGAATTGGCTAACTTTTTAGAGTTTAAAGCTACACCTGAATACGAAAAACTGGGCGACAAAAAAGCATTGGCAGCTTCGGTTAAACTGCAGAAAATGAAAGACTTTGAAAAGTCGGAGAAGTATAAGATTTATTGTCGTTATCACGACTCGTATGCCATTAAGGAATACACAGAGTTAAAGAAAAAAGTTGAAACCGACGACTTCAAAAAGAAAAATGCCTTCTGGGAAAAAGCCGATCGCTGGCATACTACACCTGAATATAAAAAAGAACAACGTTTTTACGAACTGTCTAAAAACCCCGATATTGTTTTTTATATTAATGAAAATCCGGAGCGTTTTGAAGTGTACAAAAAACAACAAATTACTTTTGAGGATAAGTTTAACTGGAACTCGCTGAGTAAATCGGCCTGGAATATCGGATTTCATTACCCCAATGCAAATACTATTGCCAATCACTCATTTGCTAACGAAAAACAAGCCAATAACGATGGTAAAAACACAGTAGTACGCGATGGATACTTAACGATTCAGACCAAAAAAGAATCGGTTGCGGCTCGTGCATGGGATTCCGAAAAAGGCTTTTTGATGAAGCAGTTTGAGTATACATCGGACGTAATTCAAACAGCCAATGTATTCCGTCAGAAAGGCGGTGTTTTTATGGCTAAATTGCGTTGTAGTGGTAATGTGAATCATGCTTTTTGGTTAGGTTCTGAAGGTAAATTACCTCATGTTAATATCTTTCATTTCGATGGGAAAAATGTAAGAGTTGGAAACGGTTATCAAAATATTATTGATGGCACCAAAATTAAAGGTATCAATCCGGCAAATTTTCATATTTACACTTTCAAATGGTCAAAGAAAGAATTAGTGTGGATGATTAACGATGTAGAAGTTTACCGTACAACCGCTAATATACCTCAAAATGAGATGTATATGGTGTTGAATTCGTTTATTCCATCAAAATCGACCGGTTCGGAAGGCCTGTTCGAAATTGATTGGGTAAGAGCTTATAGATGATATTAACTTGAATGCTAATGCTATAACAGCTTGTATCAAAACAGAGACAAGCCTGTTTTTTTTATACTAAAATGCATAAAACGACTATTTTATTGTTGTTATTGGTTTTTTTTGCAGTTACATCCTGCGAGAAAAACGAATCGCCATACCCTGATATTACATTTACTCACAACACATCTTTTCCGGGTGCAAAGCGGGCTACAGCTTCAGGTTTCGTGTTGCAGGAAAAAGCCTATGTATTGCTGGGTCGTAATGAGTTTCAGCCGGTAAAAGGGTTGGTAGACTGTTGGCAATATAATCCAGCAAACAGTATGTGGACACAGATGGCTGACTTTCCGGGTATAGGGCGGGTTGGTGCCATTGCCGAGGTAGTCGATGGAAAAGCATATGTGGGATTTGGATACGATCCTTCTATGTCGGTTTACAGTAGCGACACCACAATTTTTGCTGATTTTTGGGCATATGATCCCCAATTGGATAATTGGGAACGAAAAGCTGATTTCCCGCGTAATGCGTACACTAATAAGCCCTATTTAAATTCATGTGCCAGCTTTGTATACAAGAAATGGGTGTATATAGTTGGAATGTCGAACAATAGAGAATATATAAAACAAGTTTGGCGCTATAACACATTGGACAATACATGGGAGCAAATGAATGATTTCCCCGGAGATGCACGTGCTGCAGCAGTGGCCTGTACCAATGGCGATCAGGTGTTCTTTGGCTCCGGTTATCTACGCTATTTTAAAAATGACTGGTGGCAGTATTATCCTGAAAATGATACCTGGAAAAAAAGAGCATCTTTTCAGGGAGGGCGTGTGAATGCTGTTGCGTTCTCAGTTAACGACCGTTTTTTTATTGCCACAGGCAGGCTTATTGGGGGTACACTAACCGATGATTATTTTTATGCTGATGTGCTTGAATATGACAGTTCAAAAGATTGCTGGTACAATCGGGGTAAATTACCATCGGGAGGACGCGAAAACGCTTTGGCACTTGTATTGCAAAACAAGGTTTTATTGGGTTTGGGCGAAACTGATAATGCAGTACTCAGCGATTTTTGGATTTTTCAACCTTAAACGGGGTTTTAAATAGAAGCAGTATACTAAGAAGTTTTTAACGACATGGAAATTGATTTTGTAATTACATGGGTTGATATGAACGACCCTAAATGGCAACAGGATTTTGCACAGTACTCGGGCAAAATAAACAACAGCAAAAACGAAGTATCTGAAGCCCGTTTCAGGGATTATGGATTACTGAAATACTGGTTTCGGGGAGTGGATAAATTTGCGCCCTGGGTTCGGAAAATCCATTTTGTAACTTGCGGTCAAAAGCCTGAATGGCTGGATGAAACTCACCCAAAACTTAATTTGGTGAATCATTCCGACTTTATTCCGGCACAGTATTTACCGGTTTTTAACTCAAATCTTATTGAAATATACATGCATCGTATTCCGGATTTATCTGAACACTTTGTCTATTTTAACGACGATTTTTTTATCATCAATCATTTGCCAAAAGAACGTTTTTTTGAAAACGGATTGCCTAACGATATTGCGGCTTTTCGTACAAATTTTGGATGGTCGCAGTATGGAAAAATGTTGCAAAACAACATTCGCCTTATAAATCGGTTTTTCGATAAGAAAGAAGTATTAAAAAGAGATGCTGATAAATGGTATTTTAAAGGTTATGGCACTAAAGCCCGAATGAACCACCTTTTACGTGCATACCCCAAGTTTATTACATTACGTACCCCGCACAATGCACAACCGTATTTAAAATCAACTTTTTACGATGTGTGGAAGCATTGCGAAAGGGAACTTAGTGCCATGTCGGTAAATCGCTTGCGTTCTGACTCCGACTTAACGCCTGAATTGTTTAAAACATGGCAAATTTGTCGCTCAAATTTTAATGCTTATAATACGTACCAAAATACAAAAATGTTCCCGTTAGTTTTAAAAGCGGGTAAGGCTATAAAAGCTATCAGGGAACAATCCTATCTGTTAGTTTGTCTTAACGACAATGTTCATATCCGAAATTACGAGAACACTATACGTGAAATAAATGAGGCGTTTGCCAGTATTTTGCCTGAAAAATCGAAGTTTGAAAATGCTTAGCAGCAAGAAGTAGGGGCTAAATGCAGGCCCTACTTCTCAAATGCCGATTTTTCCGGATAGAGTTTTTCCAGAAATGGTTTTATTAGTTTTCTGTGGCTGTCTTTCATTTTCTGGTTATCGTTTAGACAGAAAAAGTACGGATTATACCTAGCAATATATTTATTGAGGTCGTGACGGTAAGCAAGTAATCTGCTAGAAGTTTTACGATGAACATAGCACAGAATACCTTCTTTTTTTGCTAATGCATAATAAGAAAAAGCCGATCGGTGAAGGTCACCATCTGTTCTTACATGATTTATGCATGAACGTTTTACTTCTTTGTTAAATACGTTTTCCACACATTCCTTGTACATTGATTTTCGATAGGCATCTATGTTGTGGTGTGGTATTCCCGAAAAGTATTTTCCTGTAATTTTATAAACTAACTCCGATGATGCAATAAGCATTTTGCGGTAATGGCCAATGTTTTGCCCGATTAATGTTTTGAAATGATGGTGCCACCTACCAAACACTTTGCGTTTTAGCCTTATATAGGGTAGCCCATTTTCATTAAAGAATGATTCAGGACTAACAGGTTTGTTGATAAACATATCGTCGTTAGAGAATAAAAAATACTCTGAAAGACCCGGAATGTTGTGCAGATAATACTCTATTACACTCGAATTATAACATGGTAATGCCTCCTTGGCTAATATCTGAGTATGGTCAACTATTTGTACTCTCGCATTTTCAGTATTTAACCATTCGGGTATTTGGTTGTCCGTAACAATAAATACTTTTCGTATCCAGGGCGCATTTTTTTCCAAAGCCCTCAAAGAATACATTAGTTCATTGTTGTTGATATACCTGCCTTTACAGTTTTGTTCGCTGTTTTCATTGAAGTTGCCTGTTAATTGTAACTTTCGTCTAAGCCAGTTTGGATCATTACCATCAACCCACAGGTATACAATGTCTATTTCTAATTTATGCATAATTTATTTCGATATTTTAAAACTTATGTAGCTTGTTTTTTTACTTTTCAAATTCTGATTTTTTCGGAAACAATGTCTTCAGAAATGGCTTTATTTTCTTTCTGTCCTCATCAGTAGTGTATTGTGTGTCATTCAGGCAAAAAAACATGGGCTTGTATTTATTTATATAATACATGTAGTTGGAGTTTTGCAAGCGTATCCGACATGATTCATATCGTGAAACGTACCGGAGTCGTCCTTTTTTAAGAGTCAGCGTGTAAAATGCATAAATTGCCCGCTGAATGTCAGATGAGTGTCTGACATGGTTTGTGTATGTTGCTTTTATTTCATTCATGAATATGTTTTCATTGGCCTGTACAATAACTGATTTACTGTATGCATCCATATTATGATGCGGTAATGCACTAAATCGTTGCTTTGTGTGTGATTTAATCAGCTTTGCTGCATTTGCAATGGATTGCCGATAGAAATTGTTTTGTTTGTTTAGTTTTCTTTTTACCAATGAAATTAAACTGTCAAAGGGATTGTAAATAGCTCTGATTATTGGTTTTCCGGTATTATCAAAAAAATCATGCGGAGCTACGGGCTTATTGATAAACATATCGTCGTTTGCAAACAAAAAATACTCAGATAAACCGGCTATTTTGTGTATAAAATGCTCAATAACAATGGCATTGAAGCAGGGAATGGCTTCTTTGACCAGAATTTCTGAATGATTAATAATGTTTATTTTAGGATGGTTGGTGTTTAGCCACTCCGGTTGCTGGTCATCTGTTACAATAAATATCTTCCGTATCCATGGCGCATACAACTCTACTGAACGTAATGAGTATTTTAATTCATTATTATCAAGATATCTGCCTTTGCAATTAGCCTCCGTAGCATCATTCAGACTTCCTGTTATGGAGATTTTCTTTTTTATCCATTCCGGATCATTACCATCCACCCAAAGATATACTAAATCAATTTCCAGATTATTTATACTCATTTTGTTCAACCGAATTATTCGAGGATTTGTTTTGTTTGCTTACAGCGCACAAAAATACAAGAAAAACCAGAAAACGCATTATCCCATCCAGTCGCGACAGTGGCTCTTCAATCATCATAAACAGAAAATAGAACCCAAGGTATAGTAAAAGATAGAAGTTTTTATTTTTTATGCCAAAAATTGTTAGTGCAAGGAATACGATTGTTAATACCAATGCGCCCCAAATTCCGAACTGAACCATATTGCCCAAAAACTGATTGTGAACATAGGGTATTGGTGTATATACATAGGGCGAATCGGGGTAGAGTTGTTTCATTAATGGATTAAGTACTTCAGGTTGACCTCCATAACCTGTTCCCCACCATGGATGTGAGTAAATATATTCATAGCTTAATTGTCGGTAAATTGTTCTTATTTCATCATTTACAAAACCCGTAATGGCATCGTTAAAAAAGTAAAAACCAGCAAGCGATATAAATATGTAAATGATTAATAACAGATTAAAGTACTTCGATTTGGATTTAGAAACATATAAAGTGCCACTAAAAACAATAAATATAAAACCTACCATCCCGATACGACTCTCCATTAATGCTTCTATTACAAAGCATAACAAAACATAAGCACCCAGTTCAATTCGGCTAAACGATGTTTTTAAAGTATTCTCCTGATACAAATAAAAAGCAAGAATAAGCCCGCTACACAGTACCACACTAATATAACTCGGGTGGAAATAACCCGACCATGAATTCACAAAAAAGTAGGCAGAATAGTAGTTGCTGTTAAGCATATCTTTAAACTGTTCTTCCCAGCCAATCATGTTCACCGGGAAATTCAGTTTGTGGGTTGTCCATGTAATAAAATCGGTTTCAAGATAATAATGATTGAAACTCCAATAAATAATCGAAAATGACATATATAACATCATTATGCGAACGAAGACCATCGTAATCCGCAGCAAATTATCTTTTGATAATGAAAAAAGATAAAGTGACAAAGGCAAAATAAAAAAAGGAGTAATTTCAAGTGGAAAACGAAAACCTTCGGCGCTGAATATGGTACCTGCCAGTAAAAAAACACCGTACCCAATAATGACAGTTGCAATCGTGTATGACCAGTAAATTTTACGCTGATATCCGAAATGTATTACTACTACTGCACTAAAAAACAGCATAGCTACAAATGTTATGTCTTCGTGAAAAATGGAAGTACATAGTAAAATACCAAGCATCAGAGCAACTAAACTATCATAGGCGAAAATATGTGATTTGCTAGTAAATGAATGCCTGAAATGATAAAAAAGTAAAGAAGTGCTACAAATAGCAAATGCTATTCCGAGCAAATGCCGGATGTGAGGTTCGTAATTTATCAATGTTAGGTCGTTGATATTGAGCAGGTAAGTGATGCCTAGTCCAACCGACAAAACAATGATAATTAAGAAAGGGAAATAGTTTTTCATGGCAATTTTTAATGCTGTAAAGATACAATTTTTATGACAAATTATTTTATAGTTAAAAAAAGTAAAAATACAGAAAATAGATATTATATCGGATAGTATTTAAGTTAGCCCCGATTAAAAGTTCTCACATGTACAGAACCTTGATCTGACTCAATGTTAGTGCTTCTTCTGTAGTTCAATGGTTTCTGAACGAGTAAGGTCGATTAATGACAATTTTTTAGGCATGGTTTCATCTGCTACTCCATGATGTCTGAGCGCAGGAAATAGAATAAAAGCCAGGTTTACATTGCATATTATTTGATGCTATAAAGACACATTTCCTGATAAGTAATAACTATTTGTATTGATAAAGTTTTGGTAAGTGAAATTATGAATAGACTATTTATATATTTCTTTCAATGCAATAATGTTTGTATTGGTCCGAAACGAAAGCTGAAAATAAAAATTTGTGTAAAGTATTGTGTATTTAAGAGCCGAACAATTTGTAATGAATTTTGAATATGTAATTCTGAAAAGCGTCAAAAAAAACATAAATATTAATGAAATGAACAATCAGAGTTGACATTTAGGTATTATTTTTTCGTAAAACTGTTGTACTTTTGAATCGCAAAATAGTGTGTTGTTTTAGGTAATCTATTAATAATTAATAAAATAAGACGTTTTTAGGTCGGAAATAATTCAAAAATTCATTCAGTATTTATATTCAATGTCAATAAATTCACGTTTAAAAAAATTATTTGCAGAAATTATTGCGGGATTTATCCCATTTAAAATGGCACGGAACAGGTGGCGCGGAATTCTGCGTTTTGGGCTTTTTAAAGCTGCTATATTAACAGTGCGGATGAAGTACACAAAAACAACGCCTCAGTATTACCTGGCCGTTTGTGCAATTGCAAAAAACGAAGGCCCATATTTTGAAGAGTGGATTAGCTGGCACCAAAACCAGGGCGTTGAAAAGTTTTATATTTATGACAACGAAAGTACTGATAATACCCGGGAGCTATTGGAACCATATGTTAAGTCAGGGCTTGTTGAATATATTTACTTTCCGGGGCAGCGACAACAGCTAATTGCTTA
>RRZU010681562.1_pt1 | contig 15756 bp, 10 predicted proteins | sample 2165561 | NCBI WGS metagenome assembly RRZU01 (sample SAMN10456909, study PRJNA506462) | wastewater metagenome | isolation source: wastewater sludge | place: USA: Moscow, Idaho
ACCACCAACTTCATCCACGGCCTTCCGCAATATGCGGTCTCGATTGCGCTCGCACACCGCGGCCAGATTACCCAGTCGGTGGTGTATGACACGGCCAGGAACGAGATGTTCACCGCCAGCAGAGGCAGCGGCGCCTTCCTCAACGAACGCCGCATCCGCGTCAGCAAGTGCCTGAGACTCGAAGACGCGCTGATTGGCACCGGTTTCCCCTACCGTATCTACGATCACATCGACGCCTACCTGGCGATCTTCAAGGAACTGGCACGCAAAACCGCCGGCATGCGCCGCCCCGGCGCTGCTTCCCTCGATCTGGCCTATGTGGCCTGTGGTCGATTCGACGGTTTCTGGGAATTCGGCCTCTCGCCCTGGGACATGGCCGGTGGTGCGCTGTTGATTTCCGAAGCTGGCGGTTTGATCAGCGATCTCGCCGGTAATGAAAACTACCTGCAAACCGGCAACATCATCGCCGGCACGCCAAAGGTCTTCGCGCAGTTGCTACAGGTGATCGACAGCCATCGGACGGCGGGTCTGGCGGCGTGATGCACGATATTACCCGATATAGCAGACGACTTCGCCAGGTTCGTCGATGTCGCGCGCCCTCAACGGTCTGCCACTGATCATTCGTACCCTCGACTTTTCCAGGCACCCCCGATCACGACCTCGGCCGATCCGATTTTTGCCGGCCTCGGAGCAACGATTTCGCTTTCAAACCCCGGCTGGGGGATTTTCTCGCAAGGATGGAATCCGACCGGCGGCGCGAGTTGCTTGGGGGGCCTGAGCAGCGGAGGTTGCGCAGTGATCCGGGGTAACTGTGGGAATACTTACCTCAATGGGCCATTGAACGACACCTACCTTCCCACTGCCGATGGCGAGCGCCTGCTGGCGAACGAACTCTTGCAGCTTACGCAAGTGCCCGAACCAGCATCTCTGGCTCTCTTTGGCCTCGGCCTCGCTGGCCTCGGCTGCAGCCGCCGCAAGAAGGCGTAAGGCCGCAACACGCTGAGCAAACCCCGCTTCGGCGGGGTTTGTCTTTTGTGAGCCCGGTGGCCTGCGCCCGACCCTTCAACGCCGCAGATACGACAGCGCCTTCGGCAGCACCACGTTGTTGCCGAAGCCATCCTCGCCGTAGCCAACCCTGGCCAGGGCGTCCACATCGGCCAGGACGCGCTTGTCGCCGATGAAGGTGACGGTCAGGTCGGTGCGGATGTCGAGTTGTCCCGTGGCCTGCAGGCGTGCGATCTCGGCGACGGTGTTTTCGAGGACGCCGCCCTCACGGCGACCGATCTCTTCGGAGATCTCAAGCGGCTGGCGGTAGAGAATCACCTTGCCCTCCCCGGCCAGCCGATGCACGATGGCCAGCACGGCGGCAGCGATGGCCGAAGGTTCCAGAGCGCCGTCCTGGTCGGGAGGGACGCGGGCGATTTCCGCCGCCAGCCAGCGCCGCTTGCGCGCATTGATGGTTTCGTTGGCGCGGAAAAGGTCGAGCGGCGAGCCGGCGTCAAACAATTTGCCGTCCAGATCCATCTGCACCTCGCTGCCGTAATGCGCGACGATGCGCGCCACCAGATTCGATGGCCGCACGTGGAAGCCCCGGTAGCTGGGCACCGGAACCTCCAGCCGCCCCGGCTCGGCGTAGCGGCGCAGGATGTTCTGGCTGAGGCGCTGGCCGCCGTCGAGAAAATCGCTCGAGAAAGCCATGGCGTAGGCGAACAGGGTGGCCATGATGGCGTCGGTATCGACCACCGGCCGTTCGCACAGCAGACCGTCGCCGGTCTGCGGGCTGACGTGCCGTTCGTAGTAGTGGGCCAGGTCAGTGGCGATCTTGAGCAGATGATAGATGACGCTGGCGTGGCCGCGCAGGAACGACAGATCCGGGTCCAAGGTCTCGACCCAGGTTCTGGAAACGTGGGTATCGTACAGTGACTGCAGATTGTGGAAACGGAAGCCGAGCTGGCGCAGACGTTCCTCGCTGACCGGATCCGGAAAACAGTGCGCATAGTCCTGCGGCGGCACGCGGGCCGAAGTGCGCAACAGCTCGCTTTCCGCCGCCAGATTGAGGAACTCCGTTGCCAGGTAGGTGACGGTGATGCTCACGTCGGCGGTGATGCGGTCGTCGCGGTTGCGGGCCAGGCGACCAGAAGGCAACTGTTCGGCAAAATCCTCTGGCGTCGGAGCGATGTCGGCGATGTCGACGCCGAGCAGCCGCGCTTCCTCCAGCAGACCGGCAGCGACCGCAATGACGACGCCACCGACCAGGCGCAAGCGTTCGCCAGTCGCCGCGTGGAAATCGGCGTCCACCGTCAGCAAGCTGTAGGTCGGCAGGCGACGCTGCACGTGGGCCAATACCCGGCCGATGCGCGCGAAGTTGCGCAGCGCCGCGACGATGGCCCGCAAGCGGCTCCAACGGAGGTTCTGGGAAGCACCGTACTCGTCGAGCAGCTCTTCCATCTGGCCCGATTCGAGCAGCAGCCGACCACTCAGCAGCCGCGTCAGGGCGACCTCGCCGACACCCCTGGCAGTCAGGCCGCGGGCGAGTTCGAGCAGTGTCCGGCCGCGTGCGCGGATCAGCTCGCAAAACTGCTGGTCGTCGATCAGCCGCTCTCCCGTCTCCGCGGCGGAGAAGTCGCGACCGCTTGCATCGTTCATGATGAGCTTTCCCTCTGCTGGCGCGGGAGTACGCGCGAATGTTCGGCATTTTCCGGGTTTCGCGCCAATGGGCAAGTCGCTTCAGCGCCTTGGGTGCGTAAGATCTACGGCGAACTGTTTCTCGGCAAGCCACACCCTTCTGCAAACGATTGCATCGCCGGACAATGGATACGGGAACGATCTCGTTTCGTTCTCGGCATCCGGCATTTCGTCGATCGAGATTACCAACCCCTTCGGTGGATGGTTGTTCGCCATCGACGATCTGAAGTTCAGCGTTCCGGAGCCAGGATCGTTGGCCCTTCTGGGCTTGGCCCTGGTCGGGATCGCCGGTTCACGCAAGCGCAAGGCCGCTTGAGCTGTTTTCGCCCATTTCGCCCCGGTCTTGTGCCGGGGTTTTTCTGTGCCGGGAACTGACGCTGCACGCAAAGCAGTCAGGCAGCCACCTCACGCTGCCTCCGGCAACTTCGAGCAGCGACGCCACTGCAGTCGGCGTGCGCGCCTCATAGACCGGACGTACCCGGAAGAGCAGGTTCGTCAGCGCTGTCTGGTGTGCCAGGTCTTCTCTGGCGCTGCACGGCAGGCTCGTCACGCGCCCGGACGGCGCCAGCCAGCCGGCAGCCCTGTACTCTTCGCCCACTGTCGTCGCCAATGCCAGGGCCAAGGGTGCCGAGAACCCGATCATCCTCGTTTTTCTGCCGAAGGGACATGGCTACGCGCTCGGCAATGCCATCGTGACCCTTGAAGCGGCCAAGAACACCTTCAACCGCAAAGGGACGTCGAACACCGAAGAAGGACGCGACGTTCGATGGAAAGACGTCAGCGCAACGCCAAGAAAGAAATATTGCCCCGTGAACCCGTACGGCCGGCCCACAGAATCGCAACGCGACACCCGATAGCCTGACAATTGACGCTGGATTACGTGCGGCACATAATCCATAATGAATTCCTTGCGGGTCGTCGCCCGACAGAATCGGCAGGCAATGGCTCTCCACGGTTGATCATTTGTTTGCACCACGATGGCGCGACTCTCCCATTCATCAACACCAGCCACACCCATTTTCGTCCAGCAGGAGCCGCCATGAGGCCTACCCCATCCCCCTTCCCCTCTGCAGATCGGGCTTTCAGGTACACACTCGCCGGGCTGGCCGGAGCGCTGCTTCTGGTCAGCACGGCATGCGAGAAGGAAAAGGCGGCGCCGCCAGCGGCGCCGGCCGTAGAGATCGTCACCGTCTCGCAAAGGGACGTACCGATCTACCTGGAATGGATCGGCTCACTCGACGGCAACGTCAATGCCGTCATCCGTCCGCAGGTCACCGGCTACCTGATCAGGCAGAACTACCGCGAAGGAGAGCTGGTGAAGCAGGGACAGCCGCTCTTCGAGATCGACCCGCGCACTTTCGAGGCTGCCGTCGAAGAGGCGAAGGGACTGCGTGCCCAGCAGGCGGCCCGTTATGAAACGACGCGGGCGAACCTGGCCCGCATCAAGCCCCTGGCGGCGATGAACGCCGTCAGCCAGAAGGATCTCGATGACGCCACCGGTGCCGACCTCTCGGCCAAAGCCTCGCTTGAAGCCGCCGAGGCATCGCTCAAGACGGCCAGGCTGAACCTCGGTTTCACCCGAATCACTTCGCCAGTCACCGGCATCGCCGGCATCGCCAAGGCCCAGATCGGCGACCTCCTGAGCCCGAGCATGACGACGGAGCTGACGACGGTGTCGACCGTCGATCCGATCAAGGTCTACTTCAACATCAGCGAACGCGAATACCTCAAGGTCGCCGCCGCCGCAGCCGCTTCCGGCAAGAAGACGGAGCATGTCCCCTTGCAGCTCATCCTTGTGGATGGATCGATCTACCCGCATCAGGGCAAGGTCGCGGTGCTCAACCGGCAGGTCGATCCGACGACGGGCACCTTCAAGGTCGCAGCCCTGTTTGCCAATCCGGACAACCTGCTTCGTCCTGGCCAGTACGGCAAGGTCCGCGCCACGATGTCGGTGGACAAGGGCGCGCTGCTGGTTCCCCAGCGGGCCGTCACCGAAATGCAGGGCAAGTACCTGGTGGCGGTCGTCGGCGCCGACAACAAGGCCGATGTCCGGCCGGTGACGGTCGGTGAACGGATTGCTTCGGAGTGGATCATCAGCAAGGGCCTGCAGCCAGGCGACAAGGTGATCGCCGAAGGTACCCAGAAAGTCAGGCCGGGGATGACCGTGAATCCGAAGCCCTTTGTCCCGGCAGCGCCAGCGGCCGCAGCAGACCCGGCCAAGCCCACCGAGAAACCGGCAGCCCCTGCGCCAGCCGCCAAGGATTAAGCGACCATGTCCAAGTTCTTCATCAACCGGCCGATCGTCGCCATGGTCATTTCGATCCTGATGACCATCATCGGCCTGGTCGCCATGGCGGGCCTGCCGATCGCGCAGTTCCCGAACATCGTTCCACCGACGATCCAGGTCAACAGCACCTACACCGGCGCCGACGCGCTGACCGTCGAGCAGGCGGTCGCCACGCCGATCGAGCAGCAGATGTCGGGCGTCGACAACATGGACTTCATGTACTCGATCAACGCCAACAACGGCCAATCGACCCTGTATGTCACCTTCGACGTGGCGACCGACGCCAATACCGACCAGCTCCTGGCCCAGATGCGGGAGGGCCAGGCCGAGTCACAACTGCCATCCGACGTGCGCAACTACGGCGTCACGGTACAGAAGTCGACCTCGTCGCCGCTGATCATGTTCGCGCTCTATTCGCCGAACGGCACCTACGACAACGTTTTCCTGGCCAACTATTCGTACATCAACATCAACGACCAGATGACGCGCGTCAAGGGGATCGCCAGCGTCACGGTCTTCGGCGCCGGCCAGTACGCGATGCGCCTGTGGGTGCGGCCCGATGTCCTCGCCAAGCTGAACATCACGATTCCCGAGATCGTCAACGCCATCAACGCCCAGAACACCGTCAATCCGGCAGGCCAGGTCGGTGCCGAGCCGGTACCGGCAGGTCAGGAGTTCACCTACGCGGTGCGTGCGCAAGGACGCCTGGTCAGCGAAGAGGACTTCGGCAAGGTCGTGCTGCGCGCCAACCCCGACGGCTCGATCGTTCGCGTCGCCGATGTCGCGCGTATCGAGCTCGGCGCGCAGACCTACAATATGCAGGGCCGCCTCAACGGCAAGCCGGCCGCCCTGGTGGCGCTGTACCAGATACCGGGCGCCAACGCGCTCGACGCGGCGAACGGCGCCAAGGCTCTGATGGAGAAGATCAAGCAGGGCTTCCCACCCGACCTGGACTACGTCATCGCTCTCGACACGACGCTCGCCGTCACGGAAGGCATCAAGGAAATCGAGCACACGCTGTTCGAGGCGCTGGTCCTGGTCATCATCGTCGTCTTCATCTTCCTCCAGGGCTGGCGTGCGACGCTGATCCCGCTGCTCGCCGTGCCGGTCTCGCTGGTCGGTACCTTCATGCTCTTCCCGATGTTCGGCTTCTCGATCAACACGCTGTCACTATTCGGTCTGGTGCTGGCGATCGGCCTCGTCGTCGATGACGCCATCGTCGTCGTCGAGGCGGTCGAGCACCACATCGAGCACGGCCTTTCAGCCAAGGACGCGACGCTCAAGGCAATGGACGAAGTCACCGGGCCGGTGATCGCCATCGCCGTCATCCTCGCCGCGGTTTTCGTGCCGACCGCCTTCATTCCCGGTATCACCGGCCAGCTCTACCAGCAGTTCGCGGTGACCATCGCCATTTCGGTGATCATCTCGGCGTTCAACGCACTGACCTTGAGTCCCGCCCTGTGCGCGCTGCTGCTCAGGCCGAAAGTCAAGGGCAGCGGTCCGTTACAGAAATTCTACGACGGGTTCAACCGCGTCTTCGGACGAATCACTAACGGCTACGTGGGGACCTGCCGGATCGCGATACGCAAGAGCCTGGTCAGCCTGATTTTCCTGGTCGGCGTCGCCGCAGTCGCCGGACTGTTCGGGAAGACCCTGCCGACCGGCTTCCTGCCCGACGAGGACCAGGGCTATGTCTTCGCTGGCGTCCAGTTGCCCGACGCCAGCTCGCTGCAGCGCACGTCCGAGATCGCCCGTCAGGCCGAGGAGATGATCATGGGCGTACCCGGGGTCAAGTACGTGACGACGGTCGTCGGCTACAGTATGCTGAGTCAGGTGCAGAACACCTACAGTGCCTTCTTCTTCATCACCTTCGAGGATTGGGCGCTGCGCAAGAAGCCCGAGGAACAGTACGCGGCGATCAAGGCCGAACTGACGAAACGACTGTCGGGCATCAGCGGCGCGATCGGCTTTGCCTTCCCGCCGCCGGCGATCCCGGGCGTCGGCGTCTCCGGTGGTGCGACCTTCGTCCTCCAGGATCGTGCCGGCAAGGATCTTGCTTTCCTCGCCGAGAACACGACCAAGTTCCTGGAAGCCGCGCGTAAGCGCCCCGAACTTGCTGGCGCAACGACCACCTTCCGCCCGGTCGTGCCACAGCTATTCATCGAAGTCGACCGCGACAAAGTCCTCAAACAGGGAGTCAACATCAGCGACGTGTACAAGACGCTGCAAAGCTTCCTGGGCAGCGGCTTCATCAATTACTTCAACCGCTTTGGACGCCAGTGGCAGGTCTACGTCCAGGCTGAAGGCGACTACCGCACCAACATCGAGAATATCGGCCAGTTTTACGTGCGCAACAAGGACGGCCAGCCGGTCCCGCTATCGGCGCTGACCTCGGTGCGCAGCATTGCCGGACCCGAGTTCACGATGCGCTACAATCTCTATCGGAGCGCCCAGATCAACGCCTCGGCGGCGCCCGGTTACAGTTCGGTGCAGGTGATGCGAGCGCTTGAGGAGGTCTTCGCCGAAACCATGCCGAGTGAAATGGGCTACGACTACATGGGTATGTCGTTCCAGGAGCAGAAGGCGCAGAAAGGCATTTCGCCGGTCGTCATCTTCGCTTTCTCGCTGCTCTGCGTTTTCCTGATCCTGGCGGCGCAGTACGAGAGCTGGTCGCTGCCGTTCTCGGTCCTGCTGGGCACCCCGATCGCCATCGCCGGCGCTTTCGCCGCGCTGCTCTTGCGTGGCCAGGAGCTCAACGTCTATGCGCAGATTGGCCTGGTAATGCTGATCGGCCTTGCCGCCAAGAACGCCATCCTGATCGTCGAGTTTGCCAAGATGGAGTACGAGAAAGGTGAGCTGTCACTGGCCGATGCGACGCTCAAGGGTGCGCAGTTGCGCTTGCGACCAATTCTGATGACTTCTTTCGCCTTCATCCTCGGCTGTGTGCCATTGGCGATTGCCAGCGGTGCCGGCGCCATTTCGCGGCAAGTGATGGGCGGCGCGGTGATCGGCGGCATGCTGGCAGCGACCGGCATCGCGATCTTCCTGGTCCCGGTGACCTTCTACGTCGTCGAGAAACTCGGCCACAAGGGGGAAACCGATGTCTCTCACGCCGAGAGTGGAGAAGCCACTGCCCCGCACGCGGCCACAGAAGAACAGCCAGCCAGCACCGGCAAGGAGGGTAAGGACCATGCGTAACATCATGATTGCCCTGCTGGCGCTGTCTGCCAGTGGCTGCATGGTCGGACCCGATTACCTGCGCCCGGCCGTAGACACCCCCACCGCCTGGCGCCTGAGCGATCAGACGGCTCTTGATCTGGCCAATACCGCCTGGTGGGAACAGTTCGGCGATCCGGTGCTCAATGATCTGGTCGGCACGAGCCTGCGTGAAAACAAGGACCTGCTGATCGCCAGCGCGCGCATCGACGAGTTCGTCGGTCGCTACGGCATCGTTCGTGCGCCGCTGTTCCCGCAGGTCGGCGCCAGCTTCGAAGCCAGTCGGCAGCGGAGTTCGATCTCGGCCCTGGACGCCGGCAGCAGCACCTACAACAGCTACCAGGCGGTATTCACTGCCAGTTGGGAGATCGACATCTGGGGCCGTATCCGCCGCCAGAGCGAAGCCGCGCGGGCACAGCTCCTGGCCAGCGAGGACGCACGGAGCGCCGTCATCCTCTCGCTGGTCGGCAGCGTGGCGGGCGCCTACGTCAACCTGCGCGACCTCGATCGCCAACTGGAAATCGCCAGGGCGACCGCGAAAAGTCGCGGCGATTCCTACGACATCTTCAAGCAGCGCTACGCCGGAGGCGTCATCTCGCTGCTCGAACTGAGCCAGAACCAGTCCCAGTACGAGGAAGCCCTGGCCACCATCCCGAGCATCGAAAAGTCGATCGCCCAGCAGGAAAACGGCCTCTGCGTGCTGCTGGGTCGCAACCCTGGACCGATCGCCCGCGGCAGGAACATCGATCAACTGAGCGTGCCTGCCATCCCGGCCGGTTTGCCATCCGATCTGCTCGAGCGCCGCCCTGACCTGCAGCAGGCCGAACAGAACCTGATTGCCGCCAATGCCCTGATTGGCGCCGCCAAAGCGGCCTATTTTCCGACGATCTCGCTGACCGGCCTGTTCGGTTATGCCAGCAACAGTCTTGGCAAGCTGTTCGACAGTGAGTCGAAGGTCTGGCAGTACGCCGCGCCGATCAGCATGCCGATCTTCACCGCCGGGGCCATTGCCGGTCAGGTGCAGGCCGCGGAAGCGCAACAGCAGCAAGCACTGTTTGCGTATCAGAAAGCCATTCAGCAAGCGTTTCGCGAGGTCAATGACGCGCTCGTCGATCAGGATCGGACCGGTGTGCAGTTACAGGCGCAGAAACGCCAGGTAGGCGCGCTGCAAGAGTATGCGGGAACGGCCCGGCTGCGTTACGAGAATGGCTACACCAGCTACATCGAGGTTCTCGATGCCGAACGTAGCCTGTTCAATGCCCAGCTACAATACACGCAGACGCAGCAGACCCGCTTGCAGGCAATGATCAACCTCTACAAGGCCATGGGTGGCGGCTGGGTGGTCGAGGCGGACCGGATGGCCAGCGTGGGCAAGGCACAATGAAACGGCACCCCGGGGTAAGTGTTCACCGAGCAGCAGGCCGCTTGCCTCGTGATTGGCATCTTGCGGAACCGTGAACGGTATTGCAGGGCTCGACCGAACGTTTGGGGATTCTCCGGCGCAGTGAAAGCAGATATCTCGAAAGGAATGCGAAATGGGCAAAAAAGGCAAGTCGGCAAAGAAAAGCAGGACCGGGCGGGTCGTCAATCCGGACATGCCGTCCGGGACGGTGGCGGAAGAAACGCCAGAAACGACCGAGACCCCGGAAAAACCGGTGAAGAGGATGTCCAACAAGATTTACCTCAAGGAACTCGAAAAGCTCGAGGCCGAACTGGCCCATCTCCAGTCGTGGGTGATCAAGCAGGGCCTCAAGGTGGTGATCGTCTTCGAAGGCCGTGACGGCGCCGGCAAGGGTGGCACGATCAAGGCCATCACCGGCCGCGTCAGCCCGCGCGTCTTCCGGGTCGTCGCCCTGCCGGCGCCGACCGAGCGCGAAAAGAGTCAGATGTACGTGCAGCGCTACCTGCCGCACCTGCCGGCCGCCGGCGAGGTCGTGATCTTCGACCGCAGCTGGTACAACCGCGCCGGTGTCGAGCGCGTCATGGGCTTCGCCAGCGAAGAACAGGTGGAGGCTTTCCTCAAGGGGGCACCACTGTTCGAAAAGCTGATGGCTTCGGGGCTCAACAATATCCTCCTGCTCAAGTACTGGCTGGAAGTCGATATGGACGAGCAAACACGCCGCCTCGAAGCGCGTATCACCGATCCACGCAAGCAATGGAAGCTCTCGCCGATGGACCTCAAGTCCTACAGCCACTGGTACGACTACTCGCGCGCCCGTGACGAGATGTTCAGGGCGACCGATACGGAGTGGGCACCGTGGTTCGTTGCACGCTCCAACGACAAGAAGCGTGTGCGCCTGAACATCATCAAGCACATCCTGAGCAGCATTCCCTACGAAGTGGTCAAGCAGCCGAAGATCACCTTGCCCAAACGGCAGAAACCGGGCGATTACCAGGAAGTCAAGCTGCCGCTCAAGTATGTCCCGGAGGCTTACTGACGCCGGCCTGAGGGGTCAGAGAAGGACAAACATCGAAGAAGCCCATCCATCCCCATTACCGACAGGAGATAGCCATGACCGAACCACTCAACGATCCCGATGGCCCGGCGCTACAGCCGATCGGGATTCCTCGACAGCCGCTCGCCGGCAGGAAGGCGCTTGTCATCGGCATCGCCAACAGGGACTCGATCGCCTATGGCTGCGCACGCGCCTTCCGCGCCTGCGGGGCGGATCTGTCGATTACCTACCTCAACGACAAAACGAAGCGCTACACCGGCGAACTCGCTCAGGCACTGGGCGTTGACGACGCGCTTTACTTGCCGTGCGACGTGCGTCAGCCGGGCCAGCTCGAGGCAGTTTTCGAGACCATTGAGCGGAAATGGGGCAAGCTGCACGTCGTTTTGCATTCAATCGCCTTTGCACCCATGGAAGACCTGCATGGCCGGGTCGTCGACTGCTCGCGTGACGGTTTCCTGATGGCGATGGACGTCTCGGTGCACTCGCTGCTGCGCGTTGCGCATCTGGCCGAGCCGCTGATGGAGAAGGAAGGTGGCAGCATTTTCACGATGAGTTACTTCGGTGGCGAGAAGGTCGTCCCGCACTACGGGATCATGGGGCCGGCGAAGGCAGCGCTGGAGTCGGCTGCACGGTACCTGGCTGCAGAGTTGGGACCGAAAGGCATCCGCGTCAACGTCATCTCGCCGGGACCGGTCATGACCCGGGCGGCATCAGGAATCGATCGCTTCGACGAACTCCTGGCCAAGACCAAAGAAAAGGCGCCGACCGGAAAACTGGTTACCCCCGATCAGGTTGGCCTGGCGACGGCCGCTCTGGCGTGCGACTTCGCCTCGATCGTCACCGGCGAGGTTCTCTATATGGACGGCGGTTACAACATCATGGGTTAGTCGTTTCGCCCCTCCCGCCTCCACCCTCCAGCGCAAAGAGCACACAGATGAGCCCGGAAACCCTCCAGAACCGCTGCTTCGACGAAATTCACATCGGCGATACGGCGAGTATCCGCCATACGCTGACCTTGCAGGACGTGCAGCTTTTCGCTGCGGTTTCAGGCGAGATCAGTCCGACCCACCTCGACTCCGAACTGGACAAACAGCTCGGCCCCGGCGATCTGAGCGCGCACAGCATGTGGCTGGGCGCCCAGGTCTCCGGACTGCTCGGTAATCAGCTCCCCGGCCCGGGCACAGTGTACGCCGGGCAGGATCTCGAGTTCCACGCGCCGGTCACCATCGGCGAACAGATCACGCTGAGTATCACGGTGCGTGAGAAGCATGCCGAAACCCGCCGCGTCACTTTTGACTGCCGCTGCGTCAACGCCCGCGGCGAGACGGTGATGACCGGTACTGCCCGTGTCATCGCGCCCAAGGTGAGAATCACCATGGAACGCCCGGACGCTGCACAGGTATCGATCCAGAGCCACGACAACCTGGAGAATTTTGTCGGGCGCTGCCGGCAACTGCCGCCGGTGGCCGTCGCGGTGGTACATCCCTGTGACGAATCTTCTCTTGGCGCCGCCCTCGAAGCCACCCGCGAGGGCCTGATCGAGGCCATCCTGGTGGGTCCGCTGGCGCGCATCCGTACGCTTGCCGAACAACAGGGTTTCGACCTCACCGGCATCCGCCTCGAAGACGTGCCGCACAGCCATGCCGCGGCCTTCCGTGCCGTTGAACTGGTCCGCCTCGGACAGGCTGCAGCGTTGATGAAGGGCAGCCTGCATACCGACGAACTGATGGCCGAAGTGGTCAGCAGGGAAACCGGCCTGCGTACCGAACGGCGCATCACGCACGCCTTCCTGATGGACGTGCCGACCTACCACACGCCATTGATCGTCACCGATGCGGCGATCAACATTTCTCCCGATCTCGACACCAAGCGCGACATCTGCCAGAACGCGATCGATCTGGCGCATGTCCTCGGCATCGCCCGCCCCAAGGTGGCGATCATCTGCGCGGTCGAAACGATCAATTCCCGGATGGCGTGCACCACCGACGCCGCCTCGCTGTGCAAGATGGCCGACCGCGGCCAGATCTCCGGTGCCATTCTCGATGGGCCGCTGGCACTCGACAACGCAATCAGCAAGGAAGCTGCACGGATGAAGAAAATCGATTCCCCGGTTGCTGGCGATCCGGATATCCTGGTCGTCCCTGATCTCGCGGCCGGCAACATCCTCGCCAAGCAACTGACCTTCATGAGTCATGCCGACGGCGCCGGCATCGTTCTCGGCGCGCGTGTGCCGATCATCCTGACCAGCCGTGCCGACAACAAGCGGACCAAGCTGGCTTCCTGCGCGGTTGCCTGCCTGATGGCCAGCGTGCCGATGGTGGATGGCTTGACGAAGGGCGGAGGCTGAAATGGAACAGGTGATTCTGGTCATCAACGCCGGCTCGTCAAGCCTGAAGTTCTCGGTTTTCGAGCTGCCGGACACGGGTGAGATGCGCGTCAGGGCGGTCGGCCAGGTAGAAGGTCTCGGCACGGCCCCGCGCCTGAAAGCGAAAGATGGCAGTGGCCGGAGCATCGCCGATGTGCGCTGGCCAAACAGCGAAATCACGAACCATGAAGAGGCTCTGCAGGAAATCGCCACGCTCCTGCGTTCACGCTTCGCGGGACAGGTTCTGGCCGGTGTCGGCCACCGCGTGGTGCATGGTGGGCCGGATTATTCGGCACCGCTCCTGATCACGCCACAGGCGATGGACGCGCTCGCGGCTTTCGTGCCGCTCGCGCCCTTGCACCAGCCGCACAATCTCGCCGCGATCCGCGCGGTGCAGGCCGTGCAGCCGGAGTTGCCACAGGTGGCCTGCTTCGATACCGCCTTTCACCGCACACAGGATATGGTCGGACAGTTGTATGGTCTGCCCTACGAATACTACGAGCGGGGTATCCGGCGTTACGGCTTTCATGGTTTGTCCTACGAATACATTGCGGCAACCCTGCCGACGATCGCGCCTGAAATCGCCAGCGGGCGGGTCGTGGTGGCGCATCTCGGCAGCGGTGCGAGCATGTGCGCGCTGCTCAACGGTCGCAGCGTCGGCAGTTCGATGGGCTTCACCGCGCTCGACGGCCTGATGATGGGTACTCGACCGGGCAACATGGACCCCGGAATCGTCCTCTACCTTCTACAGCAGGAGGGTCTCTCCGCCAGACAGATCGAAGACCTGCTCTACAAGCGCTCCGGCCTGCTCGGCCTGTCCGGCATCGGTAATGACATGCGCGTTCTGCTGGCCAGTGAGGAACCGCGCGCCAGATTGGCGATCGACCACTTCATCTACCGCATCAAGCGCGAACTCGGCGCGCTTGCAGCGGTGCTCGGCGGCCTCGACGCCCTGGTGTTTACCGCCGGCATCGGCGAGAACAGCGCCCGCATCCGGCAACTCGTCTGTGAGCAGGCGCAATGGCTGGGAATCGACCTCGACCCGGCAGCCAATGAACGGGGAAGCGCACGTATCAGCAGCGCCGGCAGCAGGGTATCGGCATGGGTGGTACCAACCAACGAGGAACTGATGATCGCGCGCCATACCCGCAAGCTCCTCGAACTGTGATCCACCTTCGCCAGGCAAGCACGAAGTAACGTCATTTTTGACCCCCACGCACTCAGTCGAGACAAAGGACTCGCATGACCACCTCACTTCCCCGACATAACGGTATTCTCTTGCATCCCACCTCGCTGCCCGGACCGCATGGCTCTGGCGACCTCGGCCCGGCGGCGTATCATTTCGTCGACTGGCTGGTTGGCGCCGGCCAGTCGGTATGGCAGGTACTGCCACTCGGCAGTGTCGGGCCAGGCAACTCGCCGTACATCAGCCCTTCAGCTTTTGCTGGCAATGAACTGCTGATCGATCTGTGCCAGTTGCGCGACGCCGGCTGGATCAGCGAGGCCGATCTCAGGTCGCTCCCCGCTTTTTCTACAGGGCGGGTCGATTACGACGCGGTACGGCACTTCCGGATTGCCCACCTGCGACGCGCCGCCAAACACTTCTTCAGCCACCAGAGCGTTGGTCAGCGCCTGGCTTTCGAAGGCTTCTGTAGCGCTGCGCGCGACTGGCTTGACGACTACGCCCTGTTCATGGCGCTCGACATCACCCACGGCGGTGATGGCCGGATGTGGCAGGATTGGCCTGCGCCGCTGGCTCAACGCCAGCCGGCAGCGCTCGGTGAAGCCCGGCGCCAGCACGCCGAAGAAATCGACTTCTGGAAGTTCTGCCAGTGGCGCTTCTTCGAGCAATGGTCGGCGCTCAAGCACTACGCCAATGCTCGCCACATCGAACTCGTCGGCGACCTGCCGATCTTCGTCGCCGCGCACAGCGCCGATGTGTGGGCGAATCCACAGCTATTCGACCTCGACAAGAAAGGACATCCACGCGTGGTGGCTGGCGTGCCCCCGGATTACTTCAGCGCCACCGGGCAGCGCTGGGGCAACCCGCTGTACCGCTGGTCGGCACACGCGGCTGAAGATTATCGCTGGTGGGTCGAGCGGATGCGGCAAACGATGAGGCTTTGCGACGTCGTGCGCATCGATCATTTTCGCGGTTTCGAGTCATTCTGGGAAATTCCTGCCGCGGCCAAGACAGCCGTCAACGGGATCTGGCGGCCCGGCCCGGGCGAAGCCGTGTTCAACGCCATGCGCCGCGAGCTGAGCGACGCGCAAGGTCGGCTGCGCATCATCGCCGAGGATCTCGGCATCATCACCCCCGCAGTCAATGCCCTGCGCCTGGCCATCGGTCTGCCCGGCATGCGCATCCTGCAGTTTGCTTTCGACGGCGACGCCAAAAACCCCTACCTACCGCACAACTACGAAGCCAACACGGTGGTCTATACAGGCACCCATGACAACGACACCAGCCGCGGCTGGTGGGAGTCGCTCAGCCACCCGGAGCAGGATTATGTGCGCTCCTACCTGGGTGTCGGCGACGAAAGCAGCGAAGAAATACACTGGCAACTGATCCGCCTCGCCTGTTCCTCGGTCGCCTCGCTGTGCGTCATTCCCATGCAGGACGTGCTCGGCCTCGATTCGACACACCGCATGAACGCGCCGGGCCTCGGCGAGGGATCCTGGGAGTGGCGCTTCAGCTGGCAGCAGGTCGATGATACGCACTCCAGACGCCTTGCTGAACTGGCGCG
>RRZU013597999.1_pt1 | contig 15755 bp, 16 predicted proteins | sample 2165561 | NCBI WGS metagenome assembly RRZU01 (sample SAMN10456909, study PRJNA506462) | wastewater metagenome | isolation source: wastewater sludge | place: USA: Moscow, Idaho
CCGATATTTCTGGTTCTCTCTAACGGATATTCTCTTCCAGCCAAGTTTTTTCCCTCCTACTAGAATCTGTAATGAGCAAAAGCCTTGTTTGCCTCTGCCATCTTGTGCATGTCTTCTTTTCTCTTAACTGCAGATCCGGTATTGTTGGCTGCGTCAAGAATTTCGTTAGCAAGTCTGTCTTCCATGGTCTTCTCACTTCTCTTACGAGAGAACATGGTCAACCAACGAAGGCCCAGAGCCTGACGTCTCTCAGGTCTGACCTCGATAGGTACCTGATAGGTAGCACCACCGATACGTCTTGCTTTTACTTCCAGAACAGGCATGATGTTGTTCATAGCCTCTTCGAATACTTCCAGAGCAGGCTTGCCGCTCTTCTCTTCAACCTTAGCAAATGCTCCGTATACGATCTTCTGGGCTACACCCTTCTTGCCATCCAGCATGATATTGTTGACAAGCTTGGTAACCACTTTGTTGTTGTATAAAGGATCTGCTAATACATCTCTTTTCTGAATATGTCCTTTACGTGGCACGGTTCTTCCCTCCTTAACAAATTGTTCTCGTGAGATCCGTTATCTCGGCATCAAAGATGCCTCGATGTCGGCTGTTCGCCGACCAATCCCTCCATAAAAAGTTCGCTCGTAAGCAAGCTTACGCTCTCTTTTCATGTCGGTCTTGCCTTCTCACTAGTTACGTTAAATCATCGGTACTCACATGTGTTTCCCCAAGTGTTCGCGCTGTTATATCTGTATCACAGAATTCCAACACTTTTCTTAGTTTCGTTTTTGTGGTACAAAGATGTCTCACTGACATCTCCAAAAATCCTTGCGGATTTTCATCGGACTCTCGGTCCGACGTTCAAAACGCCCCGGATACTACTTATTTCTTAGCATCCTTAGGTCTCTTAGCGCCGTACTTGGAACGAGCCTGTTTTCTGTTAGCGACACCGGCGGTATCAAGGGTACCACGGATGATGTGGTATCTGGTACCGGGCAGGTCCTTAACACGACCACCACGGATCAAAACAACGCTGTGCTCCTGCAGATTGTGACCTTCACCGGGAATGTAGCTGGTAACTTCGATTCCGTTGGAAAGACGTACTCTGGCGATCTTTCTAAGAGCAGAGTTAGGCTTTTTAGGAGTTGCTGTCTTAACAGCGGTACATACACCACGCTTCTGGGGAGCAGAAACGTCTGTTGCTTTCTTGTGAAGAGAGTTGTAACCCTTCTGGAGAGCAGGTGCAGTAGACTTCTTAACAGAAGTCTGACGTCCTTTTCTTACTAACTGGTTAAATGTTGGCATTCTGTTTCACCTCTTTCTTAATAGTATAATAGACGCACCTTTTCTGGCACGCTTTAACAGTATACTTGTTCCGACTTCCGTTGTCAACAGGTTTTTCGTGAAATTTACAGGGTTTTTCATGACTTTTTCATATATTATAAGTCGAGCAGGCTGGCTCCTACTCGATTTGTATACTTTGTACACCATCTCGCTTAAAAGCTCGATGATGTACATTCGCCAAAATGGGAGCCGTACCGTTTCCGATACCGCTCCCTGAAGTATTTCCCGTTATTTTCCTGCTTACACAAAGTCTGTTTACAGGATTTCTTTCAGATATCTCTCTAACGCATCCTGCCAGGAAGGAAGCCTTACGAATCCGTTCTCTGTCAGCTTGGCTTTGCTCATGCGGCTGTTCTCCGGTCGCTTGGCTTTCGTCGGATACTCGGAAGCCGGTACAGGAGCCACATCCACTTTCATGCCAGCCTGGCGGAATATCTCGCAGGCAAATTCATACCAGTTACAGATACCTTCGTTGGTAGCATGATAGATACCGTATTTATCCGTCAGGATCATATCCACCAGAAGCCTTGCCAGATCATAAGTATAGGTAGGAGATCCGAACTGGTCATTCACCACTGTGAGATGATCATGGGTCTTGCCCAGATTCAGCATGGTCTTGATGAAGTTCTTGCCGTTGACTCCGAATACCCAGGAGATTCTTACGATAAAATATTTCTCCAGTGTATTCTGTACTGCCAGTTCTCCTTCGTATTTGGTCTGTCCGTATACATTCAGCGGATGACGCTCGTCCTCTGGCTCCCAGGGTCTGGTGCCCTCGCCGTCAAACACATAATCGGTACTGATATAGACCATCTTGCAGTCCAGCTTCTTGCAGACATTCGCAATGTTCTGTGTGCCGTCCGCATTGACCTTACGGCAGATTTCCACGTTATCCTCCGCTGCATCCACTGCGGTATAGGCTGCACAGTGTACCACAGCGTCCGGTGCCGCCTCTCCGATCACCTTTTCCACGCTGGCCGCATCTGTGATATCCATCTCCTGAATATCCACGCCGACAGCCTCAATTCCGCGCTTTGTCAACTCATTTACCACATCATATCCCAACTGGCCTTTTACGCCTGTTACCAAGACTTTCATAGATTGCCTTCCTTTTCTTTCCTATGCTTGTGGCACAGGTCTCTGAACCGGCCACATACATGATTATAACATTCCCGGCAGACATCAGCAACGAAATACTTCACTTTTATAAATCTGGTGTAAAAAATCCGGGGATGATCCCCGGATCTTTCTGATTAAATTTAAACAGTCATATAGCTTTGTGCTGCCCGCCGGATATCCTCGACAATTCCTTCTGCCTTTTTATCCTCCAGTTCGGTTACCTGCTTTCTAAGTTTCCACCAGTTCCAGCCGGGATGTGCATTTTCCTGCAATTCTATGATTCTTTTCTGGTATTTTCTGCATAATATAAAATAAATCACCAAGAGTAATAAAACACCAATGCCCAGCATTCCGGCTACTGTGTCACCGTAATATCCACTCTTTGCTGCCTGTGCAAGCGGTGTCGCTTCATCTTCAATTTGTACGATTCGATAACCTGTCAAAATCACAGGTATGGAATATAACATGCCGCTCATCTCGACCGCCTCCGTTATTTCTTAGTCTCTATCTATAAAGACTACTTATCCATGAAAAACGGCTCACATTTTTCGATATTTTTTTCAGGAATTCCTACCGGTCTGCTTCCGGAAATTTTTATCGCATAAATTTACTTTTTATGGGAAATCCGATATAATGGTGATATAGATTTTCACACGGCTATTTGTGCTGCAGGCGTCACAAAGCAGCCCTTATCGCAGAATCAAATTTGAAATTTGATTCGCGATTTCTCCGACGGAAGGAATCGTCTGCAGAATGGAGATTATTATGAAAAAAATTTTCATACGACATATTTTTGCTGTAAGTATATTGTCCTGTTGTCTGTTATTCGGAGGATGCAGTCAGAATTCTGACGGAGAGGAAACATCATCTGCCACGACTGCTTCCACCTCCCCGTCTGAGACTGTTGCCGCCCTGCCTGCCGATGTTTCCCCGGATTCCGAGTCGTCTGCCATAGAATCCACTTCGGAGGATACCAGGGCACTCACCCTGTCGGTAGTCAATATGTGTGGCATCGAAGTCGGTATGGTAGCGGTCATTGATCCCGTGACCGGGGAACAGGTAAATCTGGATTCCCTGTCGGATCAGGAATCGATCTCTATGGAAGCAGACTGGCCCTCCTCTGTCAATGAGTTCCAATGGGCTCTCTACAATACTGACGGTGAATTATGCGTTGAGGGGACAACCGATATCAGCAGTGCCCAGGCCACAGTGACTCTTCTTCTGACCGGAGACGGTGATCTGGAAAAAGTTGAAGAGCTCTTCGAGTAATCCGCTTTCCAAGGTCTAAAAAACGACATCCACCGGGGAAATCCCAATGGATGTCGTTTTTGTTATCTTTTATTCTTCGATATCTCCTGCATTTTCTGCCTGAGCCTTCAGCTTCTTCTCATTGTGCTTCTTGTACATTTCATATCCGGTTGCACCGAGGATCAGAATGATCAGCCACCACCACCAGGACATCTTTGCATGTTCGCTTTCCACAGCTACATCTGCCAGGGGAACAGCCTCTTCTTCGATATTTACGGCTTCCTTGGTCTCTTCCTTATCGGAACCTGCCTGAACGGTTTCCTGTGTATTTGCAGGAGCTGCTTCTGCAAGAGGTGCTGCTTCGTCAGCGATCTGTACAACGGGTGCTGTTGCCTGGTTCTGTGCAACTACGGTTGCCTGTGCTGCGGGTGCTGCTGTCAGTGCAACAGGTGTAACAACTGTTGCTGCCTCTCCGGCGCCACCTTCCTCTGTATCACCAGCACCCCCGGTCTCACCTTCTCCACCTGCAGGTGTTCCGGGTGTAGGTGCAGGAGTCAGACGATCGATCACCTTATCCAGCTCTCCGCCTGCCTCATCCAGGCTGCCCAGAATCTCCTTCAGAGTATCTTCTGCATCCTTTTTGTTCTGTTCAGCCACGGCCAGCTTTCCTTCCAGTTCCTTCAGAGCTCCAAGGTTACTGGTTCTGTTACTCTTCAGAGCTTCGATCTCTGCCTTCAGCTCATTGACCTTAGCCTGCGCTGTTTCCACGTCTTTCTGTGCGTCCTGTGCATCCTGTAACAGCTTCTGATACTTTTGGGTCAGAGCCTTGGCATCATCTACGAACTTACGATATTCAGTATCCTTCTGGGTCAGTTTGATGTTGCCCTGAATGTAATTCAGGTTCTGGATGATCTGACCGGTCAGCACCTCTGCATTTGCATAAGTCTCAGTTCTGACAGCAGTATTGGTTGTGGTCTCTCCGGTTTTCTCCAGATAATCAATCTCATAGGAATAGCTGGTATGAGCAATGGTATCGGTATCTGTAGTCTTCACATTGTACACACCGGTTGCGCCACTTGCTTTTGCCTGTGCCAGTGCTGCATCCTGTACCGCATTCTGTGCCTCCGCTGCGGTGGTCTTCTCATCGGTCTTGACACTGACACCTGCTACATAGCGGATGGTTGCCTTGCCAAGCTTCCAGTCATCCCAGTTAGCGCTGACGAAAATACCGCCATCTGCCTCGACTGCCTTTCTGGCTGCATCTTCCAGTTTCTTGTTCGTAGTTTCTCCATTACCAAACAGAGCCTTGATGTCATTCCAGAGGGAGCCGAAGGTACTCTGGTCTACTGTCTTCTTAGTGACCTTTGCATAAGTTGCGGATACAGTGCCGGATACGAGGAAGTCGGAATCATCATACCAGTGATCTTCTGTATAGCCGGTTACCTTAAGATCACTGCTTACACCGATCAGGTATAAGTCGTCATCATCGTTAATCTTATTGCTTAACGCCTTCTCCTGCTCTTTCGTAACCTTTGCTACTGCTTCTTCCTCTGTTCTTACACCATAATCCGTCTTTTTATCTGTATGCTTCCATTCAACCTCTTCATCCTTCACATTCACAGTCTTCGTAAAGGTAGGAATGTAGGTTCCGTTACCGGTATAAGTATAATCCGTTTTTTCTGTTCCTGTAACGGTTACATCCTTGCCGGCAGCGTCCTTCAAATCCTTTTCCTTTGCAGCAGCTGCAGCATCTCTCTCTGCCTCTGTCTGATACTGTTCGGTAGAAGTGAATTTTGCATCGGTATAGGTGATGGTGGTCACATCAGCGGTCACGGTCTTGATCAGGTTGCCGTTCTCATCCAGTTTCCAGGATTCCTTCTCGGTAGCCTCATTTACATCAGTATCAACCTCGCCGTTTTCGGTCTTCTGGTTATTGTCAGAAATAATGATACTCTCGGTTCCGTCGTTCTTGATCACTTTCTTTCCATCTACTGCAATAATAGTTCCGTCTTTCAGACCTTTTTCCACTTCGGAAACAGTGATAGTATCCCCATTTTCCTTCACATACTGATCCGGATTGGTCTCCTGCGCCGTCTTCCAGTTTACTTCCTCAATTCGCTTCTCAAAGATCACGATATTGTCCTTGGAAGTCTGTTTGTCATCCATCACATAGTTGTAAAACTTTGTCTGCTTATTACCATTCTCATCGGTATAGGTTACTTCAAAATAATTCTTGGTATTATTGTCTTCACCCTGTCTGCGGACAACCTTAATATCATCGGCAGTGATCTTCTGTACCTCGGGCAGATAGTAGTTCTGCATAATGGAAATGAAAAGCTGATCCTCATTTTTCCAGTTCAGTCCATTGTCTCCCTGGGTCAGAGTTTCCTTATCTGCAATATCCAGAGCACCTGCTGCAGACTTATCCACTGCACCCTTGGCAGCTTCCAGAGCCTTTGCCAGTGCTTCTGCATTTGTCTTCGCTGCTTCCAGTTCAGCTGCTGCTGCCGCAGCGTTAGCATCTGCACTGTTTACAGCCTCCTCATAAGCCTTTTCATAGGCTGCCACCTTCTGTGCTGCCTCTTCATAAGCTGTCTTGGCGGTATTGTACTCCCCAAGCTTTGCATCGAAATCAGCCTGCGCCTGATCCACGGTAGTCTTTACTTCTTCATAGGCAGCATTGGCATCGGTGATAGAAGCAGCATCCTTGATATTCTCAATCTGTCCATTTACCTTATCCTGGGAAGCCTGCATGGCATCCTTTGCTTCTGCCGCAGTCTGTCCTGCATTTGCCGCAGCATCAGCTGCCTTATTCAGTTCTGCGTCGGACAGCTTGTCATTGGCTTCCGCAACCCCCAGCGCAGTATCTGCATTCTCTACGGCAGACTCTGCGTCCTTCAGGGATGAACCGTCTTTAACAGTCTTATCCTCTACTTTGGCATTGGCATCCAGAATGTCCTGAGACAGATCCTTTCCCTCGGCATCCTTCACATCTCCGGCTGCCACCTTGTCAACCACTTCCGCCTTCACATCAGCGGCACTCTTTTCGGCGCCCTCTACAGCCTTGTCAGCATCTTTTGCGGCTGCTTCCGCCTGATCGCATACACCGGCTTCCGGTGTCACTGTAATGTTCTTATCCTCGTTTCCTTCGGAAGAATTCCCCTCTCCTTCTGCTGCCAGTGCAGTCAACGGTGAAGATGCCATCAGCATTGCGGAAATGCCGATCGCCATAGCACGAATCACTTTTTCGTTCTTACTGTTTTTTCTCATATGATTTTTCCTCTCCATTCTATTTTTCAACAATATGTTCAAATAAATACTGCAGCACCTCCGGCGTGAACTTCTTTGCCGAAATAGCTACTTTAAAATTTCCGTCTTCTTGCTCCTCCTGTCTGGTGACATCTGCATACATGATCATCGTATCCGCTACGATTATGATGTCTTTCCCCTTAAGGTCAGGAGATCCTGCCGGCATCGTAAAGGCTATGCCCAGCGGACTGACATTCCGGGTCTCCACAAAAATGCTTTCCCCGGTATCACATACCACGATAACACTCTTTGCCTGGTAGCCCACACGGTCGATCCGTCTTCGTTCTTCCATGTCCCCTTTTGCTCCTTTCTTCCAGAGATGCCTGTTAAAACGCCCCTTTTATTCTGTCTTATCTATTAAGACTCTCCGTCTCAGAAAAAAGGTTCAGAAAAACAGAAATATTTTTCTTTTTTTTTACATTTTTTTCAAAACATTGTATTCTTAGCATTTTTCCCATCCCTTTTCCTTACACTCACCTCCATGGCCAGCAGATCCGCAAGCAGGATCATCCCTCCCAGCACCGCCGCCAACGGTTCTCTCCACCATCCATATCCAAACAATACCACGGCACCGGTCATTCCTACCCAGTTCACCCGGGTTCCATGCATCTTCATTCCACCTCTTCTGCCTCTCTTTCTAATACGCATCCGCATGCTTTAACAACACTGTCACCGTCTTGCACAAAATCCGGATATCCTCCATCAGTGACCAGTTATCAATATATTCCACATCCAGCTCCACGATCTTTTCGAAATCCGTCACCAGACTCCTGCCGTTCACCTGCCACATGCCCGTCAAGCCCGGCTTGATACTGATCCGCCGCCACTGCCTTGTGCCGTATTTCTCCACCTCGTCCGGGGTCGGCGGTCTCGTTCCCACCAGACTCATGGAACCTCCCAACACATTAAAAAACTGTGGCAGCTCATCAATGCTTAAATTCCGCAGGATCCTGCCCACCCGGGTGATCCGGGGATCCTCCCGGATCTTGAACATTACGCCCCCCGCGATCTCATTTTGCGACAGCAGCTCTGACTTTCTCTCTTCCGCATCCACATACATGCTACGGAATTTATAGATCTGAAATGTCCTGCCGTTTTTCCCGACCCGGGTCTGCCGGAAGATCACAGGACCGGGGGAATCCAGCTTAATGGCCAGCGCCGCCAATAACATCACCGGAGAAAACAAAACGATCCCTGCCAGGCCTCCTGCCACATCCATGATCCGTTTTATCACCTGTTCTCCGGTATTCAACGTCACCGTATGGTAGGTGATGACCGGATAGGTTCCCACACAGCTTACATAACTGTCGGCTCTGCGCCTCTTATAGAAATCCACCACCATCCGTACCGTCACCCCCATATCAATGCACAGATCCACATATTTCTGCATGGAAAAAAGCTGTTCCTCGCGCTTTTGCAGAATATAGATCTGATCCAGATGGTACCGGCGGATCAGCATTTCCAGATCTTCCAGACTTCCCAGATATTCTCCTGCATCTCCTTCTGAAATCTGTGCCAGTTCCTGTGCCGATGCCGCAATATACCCCACAAGCTCCATGGGGATGCTGGTCTTCTTCAAAAAATACCGAAACTTGTTGTACTGCGCCCTTCTTCCCACAAATGCGGTACGCGGCACTTCCCCGCGATTTCTTTCCATGTCTCTGCAGCATCTGCCGTGTCGCAGCAACGGTACGCTTTCCAGACTGTACGCCAGGATCAGAAACAGAAAATATCCCCTCTGATCCTCTGTAATATATGGCAGCAGGACCACGGTTGCCGCTGTTGCCACCAGAAACGATCCTGTTCTGCGCCGCTGTATCCTGTCCGGATAACCGAACAGGGTCACATTATACAGATATTGCTCTTCCTTTCCCAATACATAAAGCAGCACGAATATCGCTGCCAGCCCTGTCATACCCCCAAGTGTCCGAAGGCTCCATGCTCTTCCCATAAATAACACAGCCACTCCATAAGCCACCAGAAGCCGCAGCATATCCTTTACTATGTGTCCGATATCCTTATTTGCACTCGTATTTGACCGATTCATTTTTCTCCCCCTTCTCGTGTCACTTTTTCATCCGGTCTGTCGTTTTCCGCTGTCCTTTGTCTCTCTCTGTCGACCTTCCTTTGGTGACAATCGTTTTTCCCCCATGCTAAAATAGCACCAGCAAAGGAGGTAAGATAATACTATGTTCAAGCTTGTGCTGATCGATGATGATGCCGAAGTGCTGGCGATCAATCAGAAATATCTCACCGGTGCGGGATTCACCGTGTATACTGCCATCTCCCCCCGGGAAGGCGTCTTATCCATTCGAAAGAATCTTCCGGATTGTATCTTACTGGATGTTATGCTGCCCGAAGCCGACGGTTACCGGGTGTGCCGTTACATCCGCTCTTTTTCCTCTGTGCCGATCCTGTTTCTCACTGCCAGAAGTTCCGAGGAAGATGTGATCCGGGGACTTACCTGCGGCGGGGACGATTATCTGGTCAAACCCTACAGTCTCCGGGAGCTGAAAGCCCGGGTGGACCTCCTGATCCGCAGGCGCAGACAACTGGCGCAGGCTTCTTCCGATCTGGTACTGACGATCGGAAATCTTTCCATCGACAGGGTAGCCCACAAGGCCTTCTACCGGGAACAGGATCTGTGTCTCGCCAACCGGGAATATGAAGTCCTGCTGTATCTGGCAGAACACCCGGACCGGGACATCACCTTCGAGGAACTGGGAACGGCTCTCTTCGGTGTCTACCGGGAAAGTGACAGACGCAGCGTTATGGTCAATGTCAGCCGTCTCCGCAAACGTTTCGAGGGCAATTACGAATTGGAGAACCGCATCGAGACCGTCTGGTCCAAAGGGTATCGTTTTCTGAAAGGAGGTATCTGACCATGGCACAAAATTCCCGCCCCGTTTTCCGTTCTCCCTCTCTCGAACAGGAGACCGTGGAAGAACTGTCCCGCAGGCTGCTGGAAATCACCGCGCAGTTAAATGCCAGCAATCGCTCCCTGCAGCACCTGCAACAGGAACGTACGGAAATGCTGGCCAATCTCTCCCATGATCTGCGGGCTCCCCTCACTGCCATCCGCAGTGCCGTGGATTATCTTACTTCCGGACAGTCTCTGTCTGCACAGGATATCGAAGGTGCCCTCACCCTGATCGATCACCGGACTGGGACACTGGAACATCTGATCCGGGATATGTACGAGTTGTTCACTCTGGAGGATCCTTCCCACGCCTTTTCCTTTCAGGAACTGGATGCCCCGGCCTTTCTGGAAGAATATTTCTATACCGCACTTCCGGACAGCCACTATGCCGGTCATCTTCTCTGTTTATCTGTATCGCAGGATCTCCATGCCACCCTTTTTGCAGATCCCGGAAAACTGATACGGATTCTGGACAATCTGCTCAGCAATGCCGCAAAATATGCTCCCGCCGGAACGAAAATCACTCTGTCTGCCGCGCCTTCCGCTGACCTTACTTCTCTCCGGATCTCCGTGACCGATGAGGGGCCCGGCATTCCGCCGGAGGACCTCGAGCGGATCTTTAACCGCACCTACACCGTCTCCTCCGCCAGAACTCCCGGTTCTGCCACCGGCAGTGGTCTGGGACTGGCCATTGTAAAGACGATCACAGAACGTCACGGCGGAACCGTGTCCTGCGAAAATGCCTCCGGTGCAGGCAGTATCTTTTCTGTGACACTTCCTGCAAAATTCTTACAATCATGATACATTTCTTTACTTCCGCCCCTGTGTTCCCTATGCTGTAGTCACACAGGGACTTTCCCCGTGTACATCTCTGCATAAGGCAGACGGAAAGGAGAATTCTTATGAAGCATTGGACACAACCTGAACTGATGGAACTGAAGGTATCCGAGACCGCCTGTGGATGGTTTCCCTGGTACCCCGGACATCCCGGCGGAGGAGGACATCATCCCGGACACCATCCCGGTGGCGGCGACTGTCAGCCCCCGCAGCCTTCTGAGGAACCGGAAGAGTTCTTAAGCTGACACGACGTTTCGCAGTGCGTGTACTTCCGCTGCCACCTCGGCAGTGGAATCACCTGCTGCCGGTCTCCTTATCCAAAAGACCGGTATCTGCTCCGCTATTTTCAGGCAGTTCTGCCAGATTTCCATTCCCGGATCCTGTTTTTTCCACAGATGTCTTAAGAACAGATTGTCTTTATACACGATCATGCTGTCGGGGCCTGTGATTTTTTCTGCTTTTATCTTCCCGGACTTATCTTCCGCCTCTTTTTTCCATCGGATTCCCAGAAAAACAAATCGTTCCAGTCTGGCCTTTTCCCTTTGAAATACCCCGGTACAGGGCACCAGAAATTTGTCCTTTTTTTCATCAATATACAAAAGTTCTTCCGGGGGATATCCCTGCCTCAGCACCACATCCCTGCACAGCTTCATATAAGGAAAAGCCGGATACACCCACACCCCTTCTTTTCCGGAAATGTCCACCACTGCCATATCGTCTGCCAGAAAACGATACCCCCGTTTCAGCAGTTCTGCCGTCAGTGTGGACTTGCCCGCGCCACTCTCTCCGGCGATCAGGATCGCACCACCTTCCGGAGTTGCCAGCGCACTGCAATGGATGGGAAGTTTTCCCTGCTGAATGCTGAGCATTGCTATTCCAAAGCCCAGCAGATAGGTTCGTACCGCTCCGGGATCTCCTCCCTTCCGGATGTGATACCGGATCACCTGTCCCCGCTCCACACTCATGGCCAGCGTACGATTACACAACCAGCCTTTTTCTGTACCTAAAAAACTTCCGCAGACGCAGTCTCCGTGTTCTTTCCGAAACTGTGCTTCCTCCTCTTCGTCCATCGCCCGGATCCGGACCTTTTCCCGTCCGAAGTCCCTGTCATCCTCCGGTAAACGCACCGGATCCAGCTGTACAAAGTCCAGATCCGCTGTTACCCTCATGCCGTACAGATAGTAGTGGTACTGCATTCTTCCGTCACACTCCCTTCCCGGATGCAAAGTTCTCTGTCACAATATTTTAAAACACCCTTCCTGTGGGTGATAAGCAGGCAGGTGGGTCTCGGTTCTAATGCCCGGAGCCCCTGCAATACAGCGACCTCCGTAGCTTCATCCAGCGCCGAGGTGGCCTCATCCAGGATCAGAAACGGTGCTCTCCGCAAAAAGGCTCTGGCAATGGCGATCCGCTGCGCCTGTCCTTCCGACAGGCCATGCCCTCTTTCCCCGATGACGGTATCCAGCCCCTCCGGCAGTGACCGGACAAAATTTTCTCCGGAAGCCAGTTTCAGGGCCGCCCACAATTCTTCCTCCGAAGCATCTTCTCTGCCCATCTGCAGATTTTCTCTCACGGTTCCGCTGAACAGAGTATTCCCCTGGGGGACATAGGCAATAAACTTCCGGACGAAAGCTCCGGTCTCCTGCCTCTGTCCGCTGCCATTGTAGAAATCCACCGTTCCCGCTCCCGTTTCCAGAAAGGCCATCAGAATGCGGATCAGTGTTGTCTTGCCGATACCGGACTCTCCTACAATGGCGACAAATTCTCCCGGACAGATCTTCAGATTCACCCGTTTCAGCACCGGTTCCCTGGTATATCCGAAGCATACATTTCGAAGCTCCACTCCGATCTCCCATCCACGGATCTCTCCGGCTGCCCTTTGCTCCCCGGGAATTCTCTGTAACTCCATGATCCTCCCGGCGGAAGTCAACAGGGCAATGATCCGGGGAATCTGCTGGGCCAGTCCCAGGATCGGCGCCTGTACCCGGTTCACCAGTGTCAGAAATACCGACATAGTACCGTAGGTGATCTGTTGTCTCGACAGCTGCCATGCCCCGTAGGAAAATGCTATCAGATATCCTCCCTGAAAAGCCAGTGACATCACCGTGGAACTGGCGGTTCCCAGTCCGGTCTTGCGGTATACCCAGTAGAACCGTTCCTCCCGCAGCTTTGTCAGGCGCTCCACCGCCCGGTCCTCTCCGGTAAAAGCCTTTACGATCAGAAGGTTGGCCAGACTTTCCTGCAAAAAGGAACGGTATTCCGACTCACTCTCCTGCACTTTCCCCTGTAACCGTTTCAGGCGTTTTCCCAGCCACCAGGAGCACAGGGCTGCCACCGGTGCCACCAGCAGGGCAAACACCGCAAGGAGCGGGGAATAATAAAACAACATACAAAACACCAGTACCAACTCGATCCCCAGCTGTAAGATATTAGGGATCGTCCCCACAATACCGTCCGCCACATTTCCCGCATCGCTGGTCAGTCTTGTCATGAGATCACCGGTATGATAGGCCGTCACTTCCCGCCAGCCAGAATGCAGGATCTTCTCATAGATCTGCCGTCGGATCCCGAAGGAAAACCGCTCCGTTACCAGTGCAGTAAGCAGTGTCGACAACACCGAGATTCCCTGCATTCCCAATAACAGCAGCACATAACCCGTAAGCAGCCGTCCGAAACCGCTTCCCACTGTGGCATGATCAATGATCTCCTTGGTGATCTGCACCATGGCCAGCGAGGCAAAAGTCTCCAACAATCCAAACAATAACAGCAGACCAATCCTGCCCGCATAGGGAGCGGTATATTGCCACAACCAGGAAATATAATCTCTTCCTCTTATTTTTCCCATATGTGTCTACACCTCTTCCAGGATCCCCGCCTGTTCCAGTTTGTCCAGAAATGCCAGCACCTCTTTTTCACACACCTCTTCCATCACTTCATATTCTTCCATCAGTTTATGTAAGATAGCCTCCACCGTTATGCCGTCTTCGCCTTCCTGCCCGTCCAGCATATCCCAGATGTCGTTTCCCACACCTTTGATGCAGAAATATTTCCCCTGTTCGAAATCCACCATGACCTTTTCTCCCGCCAGGTCCGTCACATTCCTTTTCGCTTTCATTCGGATTTTTGCCGTTTTGTCCATTTTCTGTTCTCCCTTCTTTTACACGCTCTGTCTCCGTCTGTTAATCGAGCAGGCGGACTCATCGTATACACCAAAAAAGCCCATGTAAACATGAGCTTCCCTGATCCATTCTGGCATTTTCCTCTCATACAGTCCAAAAACTACTGTACGTCTACGGTAGGTTCTCCGGAATTGCCGGAAGAAGGACCGTAAGTGGGGATAGTATACTTACCGTCATCGGACTGGTAAACGCCGTCCTCGATCAGACCTCCCTTAGGGCTGTAAGCCGTTGCTCTTACGTTCAGTTCCTCCATTTCGGGCTCGCTCCATACTTTCATTTTCCATTCCTCCTTATTACATTTTTATGATTTCTTACATTTCTGATTATAATAATTTCCCTGTAAAAATACCCTCTTTCTAACAAAACTGTAAGATTTTCGTTACGACCTCGTGGAGTGTATCCTTGTCCGACTGCCTGATCACTTCATAGATTCCGGCCTGCCCTGCGATCCGGACCAACTGTTCCATCAAAGGATACGGAATCCCGGTACTGTACCGGTAGGTATCCGCCAGATACAACTGGCTGCTCAAAGTCTCCAGTGCTTTCTGCCCGGTGAGCTTTTGGATACTCACTGCCTCTTCCCCGGTATTCTGCACCGCATCCTGCCACCCGGCCACAGCATCCTTTCGCAGCAAAAAAATCTTCCCGAGGAGCGCCGCCTCTTTCCGATAGCAATCCTGTCTGCGCCAGGCATATTTGTCCCTCTCTTCGTCAATATAGATCAGTTCTTCCAGCGGCTTCCCGCATTTCAGCGCCATATCACGACAAAGCTTCTGCTGCGGGTAGGAAGGCTCCGCCAGCATCCCCATAGTTCCCGGATGCACCCTCACTGTGTCATCCGCCAGAAATCCAAGCTTTCTTTGCAACAATTCCATGGCCACCGTAGACTTCCCGGCCCCGCTCTCCCCACAGAGTAAAATGGCCTGTTCCCCGGTATACAATGCACTTCCGTGAAAAAAGGGTTCCCCCCTCTGCAGACAGACCAGTGCCATCCCGGCACTGAGCAACAGGGAAGTGATCACAAGCAGTTGCGGTTCCTCCGAAAGCTCCACGGTGATCCTACTGCCCCCTTCCACATAGACCTGTGTTCCGTCCCGGATGCGGAACCAGGCCGATACAAAGCCGTTTGTCCAGGTCCCGTAGCCCTTCTGTCCCGCTTCCAGCAGGAAATCCGGCATCCTTCCGAATACAATTTTTACCTCTGCCTCTCCCGCCGTCTCCGGTACTGCCTCCGAAAAGGGGATCTGCGACTGCACCCGCAGTCCGTAGATTCTGTAAAAATATTCCATCATACCTCAAACCTTCTCCGATATTCCTGTGCCAGGCCCACATAAAAGCCACGCACCATGTCTGCTTTTGAGTGCCCGTTTTCCCCGGACATCGTCTCACCCGGAATCCCCGACAGTTCCTCACAGATCCGTTCCCACTGCAAGGCGAGCAGTTCCCCGCTTCCCACGCCCTGTCTTCCCTTGTGAAATTCATCCGCCAGAATCTCTTCCGGGATCTTCCCCTGTAAATACTGCCGAACCAGGCGTCTCTCCTGCCCGGCATGGGTGAACTGTTCCGCCGGGAGACTTAGCACCAGTGCGATCAGCCGCTTGTCTCTGGTGGGATCTCTGGGCACCACTCCGGTGGCCAGAGACAGCTTTACTTCATATTCTCCGATCTGCCGCAAGGCACTTTTGTCATACATATACCGGGACACCGCTTCATGATCCCCACCGGCTTCCGCCGTGAGAAGATCCCGCCAGATCCACTTGCGGCTCCTGCGGTATTTTCTGCTGTAGACATTGATCTCCCGCACC
>RRZU013333570.1_pt1 | contig 15743 bp, 14 predicted proteins | sample 2165561 | NCBI WGS metagenome assembly RRZU01 (sample SAMN10456909, study PRJNA506462) | wastewater metagenome | isolation source: wastewater sludge | place: USA: Moscow, Idaho
ATAAAACGACACTCTACGACCACTATAAGGAAACTGTAGGCTTTGTAAAAAATGATAATAAATTGAGAGATAGGTTGTTTTTATACTCTTTAATTATAGAAATAATGATTTTATTTCAAATATTTAGTAATGATTACTTTAATAGTTTAACAAATGAGATTGCTAAAGAAAAACTAGGAATAAAACTAACTTTAGATTCTACTATCTTGTCTAATGTATTAATGCTATTATTATTTGTATTTTTAGTTAGATATTACCAACTTTTAGTTTCTATAGAAAGGACTTATGCATATATACATCACTTAGAAGATAAATTAAACAATTTGTTTTCAGCTAATTTTATTACAAGAGAAGGTATATCATATCTTAAAGAATACCCTGTATATTCAAATTTAATCGATATATTCTATAAATTTATTTATCCTGTACTTATTTTATTTACATGTATTTTAAAGATAATATACATACATTTTAATTTTAAAAATATGGATTTAGGGCATTGGGTATTGTTAATATTTATAAGTTTAAATATGTTAATAGTAATTTTATATTTGTCATCAAATATAAATACTCTTATAAAAGAACAAATTGCTTGGAATCTTTGTGGAAATATATTTGACGAAATAAATAGAGAGCTAGATGTGAAAAAAATTTTTTACAATAATAATGGAGGAATTCCAAAATATAAATTAAAGAAGTATAAAGAATTTTTGAAGTTTTTGAAAAAGAGCTAAAAATGGTTTTTTTTTCATTTAAAAGAACTTTCCATGCAAATAAAATTCAAAACGATTTCACTAAGCATAAATGAATAATGCTGAGATATAAAATAAAACTTGTAATAAATTCCATTACTCGAAGTTAGTAAAGTGGTAAAAGGTTAGTCAATAATAGTCAAAGTAAGTAGATAAAAGAAAAATAGGAGTGAAAAAAAACTTCTATTTTTCTTTTGATAGTATTGTAATGCTTATCTAATTTAGCTATACTTAATAGTATGTTAAATTTTGGGAGAAAACTATGAATGAATATATAAAACAATGGAATGAAGTTATCTGCAACGGAAGTGTTGACAATACTTATAAGATGGCATGGGCTAGAAGTATTGTAGAGCTTTGTGTGGAGAAAGATAATCCTCAAAATGAGGTAGTTTTTGATTTCAAGGAAATAGCAAAAAAGTATATTAAGTTCTATTGGAATCAAGAAATATTTTTTGGACTTATACAGAGTGGAAATATAAAAAAATCCCCTGTGGTTCTCCAGAAAGTCCAAGATATGATTGAAAAATTTTATAACAACAGTAGCGATAGAATCCCTTTGAGGTTTGAACGGGTAGAAAATAAGCTTCCACAAGATGAACTTCAGAAGCTTATAGAAGCAGTTGCAAAAGACCTACGTGGGAATGTTTGTTGGAGATTTCTTAATGTAGGGAAAGAAACTTATGAGTTATACAGACTTGATGATAAAAAAGAAAAAGTTTTTATGGATTCAAAAAAAGTAATACTTCTTAAGGAATATAGTGATTTACTTTTTCAAGTTATCAATTATAGATGGACTCAAATTCTTGAAAACTTTAATACAAGCCCCAAAATATCAATGAAAGTAAGAGCTGTAAATGGAGATAAAGAGATTAACAGAAAAAATCTTAGGGAGTTCCATAAGTACTTAAATTATGAGTTTAAAGATGGGGTTATAAGATGTTTTCATTGTGGAGAAAAAATTGAAGAGGGGCAAATTTCTATAGACCATGTAATACCTTGGAGTTTTATGTTTTCAGATGACCTTTGGAATCTTGTATATTGTCATAGGTCGGAAAACTCCAGTAAATCCAATAGTGTTATAGGAGAAGAGGGAATTAAAAAACTTGAAGAGAGACATAGAAGGCTTCTGGAAAGTTTTGAGATAGATAGCATAGACGGAAAAATTATTGATGAGTTTAGGCTTGCTATAGAGAAGGATTATGTAAGGCAGTTTTGGATTGGGGCGAAGGGGTAGGGATGAAAGTTATCGTGTTAAACAAATCAAATCAAGATGAAATATTAAACTTATTAAATCACTGTAATGATTATTTTGAACTTGTTGAAGGAGAAAAACCAAGTATAAATAATGTTAATGAAATACTTGAAGATTTTCCTCCTGAAAAAGATATAAGTGATAAAAAAGTACTTGGACTATTTGATAATCAAGAGTTAATTGGTTTAGTTGATTTTATAAAAGGATATAAGAAACTAGACGAAGGAATTATTGGATTATTTTTAATAGATGAAAGAAAAAGAAAATTAGGAATAGGAAAACAATTTCATGAAACCATAGTTCAAAAAGCTAAAAACTATGGAATAAAAAGATTAAGAATAGGGGTTGCAGAAGTCAATATAAATGCTCTATTATTTTGGAAAAAATTAGGATATGAAGAAATAGAGAGAAAAACTATGATGATAGGAAAGAAAGAAAACATTATTATTGTAATGAACTATGTATTTTAGGAGTGTTTGGATTGAAAAATGAAAAAACATATAATAAATTAGTTAGAGATAGAATCCCTGAAGTTATTGAAAGTACTGGGAAATTTTTTAGTAGTCATATAGCTAATGAAAGCGAATATAAAGAGGAGCTACTTAAAAAAGTCTATGAAGAGTTAGAAGAATTTAAGGAAAATCCTTGTGCTGAAGAGATGGCAGATATTTTTGAAGTGTTAGAAGGACTCATGAAAGTTTATGCTATAGATGTAGATAGAATGTTTGATGTTAAAGATATAAAAGCTAAAGAAAAAGGTAGTTTTAATAAAAAAATAGTACTTGAGAAGGTTTGGGAGGAATGATGAAAAAAACACTAATTTTATATTTTTCAAAAACAGGTAATAACAGATTTGTTGCAGAAAAATTATCAAAAGATTTAGCTGCTGAACTTATTGAAATTAAACCAAAATTAAATAACTTTTTTCTTTTGATTCTAATGTCAGGTTTAAAAATACCTAGTGGTTTTAAAAAACTTTCAATAGATATTAAAAATTATGATAGAGTTATTCTAATAAGTCCCATATGGATTGGAAGGCTTCTATCACCAGTGAGGGGTTTTGTAAAAAAATACAAAGATAGTATAAATGATTTTACGTTTATAAGCGTTTGTGGCAGTGGTAGTGAAGATAAAGATGGAAAATATGGATATGAAAATATTTTTAAGGAAGTAAAAAACTATTTTTCAACGAATAAAATTCAATGTTTTGAAATTTCTACAAAAAGTTTAAATAAAACCAGCCAATCACCAAAGGATTTGCCTATTATTTCTGAAGATAACTTTAATGGTGAAATTAAAGAAAGATATGATGAGATTTTAGAAATACTAAAATAGAGAGATAAAAAAACGGTGGTGTTGTTATGAAACTAGTAATTAAGCAAAAAGTATTTTCTTGGAAAGACAAGTTTAATGTGATGGATATTATGGGAAATACAAAATATAGAGTTGAAGGCGACTTTAGTTTAATGAAAAAATTAAGAATTTATGATTTAAATGATAATGAAGTGGTATTTATAAAACAGAAGTTGTCCTTCCTTAAATATAGATTTTCAATACTTCAAGGGGATAATCAAATAGCCGAAATAGTTAAAGAATTTTCTTTTTTCAATCAAAAATATACAATAGAGGGGCTTCAATGGGAAGTTGAAGGGAATTTCTTTGGGCATAATTATGTAATAAAAGAAAAGGGATTGCCCATAGCAACTATTAAAAAAGAGTTGTTTTCTTGGGGTGATTGTTATGTCCTTGATATTTCTGAATCTGTAAATGAGATTTTGGCACTTTCCGTAGTTATTGCGATAGATTGTGTACTTAGTTTATCAAATAATTCTGATTAAGAGTGAAAGGATTTAAAATTTTTGAACTTTTTTTCTAAAAAATGTCAAGATACATGCACAAAAAACTTGTCTTAACAGGAAAAATAGCATATAATTACAATAAGAACTTTAACTGTAAGAAGGTGAAAAAATGAATATAGCTTTGGAACTGAGGAATAGAATAGAAGGTTTTAATCCCGGGCTAGTCATAAAATATAGTGATTTAGAGGATATTACTGATAATGCTATAGCCCTATCAAAGGCACTAAGTAGAATGGTAAAAGCTAATAAACTTGAGAAAATTGAAAAGGGTGTTTTTTATAAACCTAAACTTAGTAAATTTGGGAAAATAAATCCAAGTATTAATGAAATTATCAAAAAAGAGTGTAAAAAAAATGGTGAAATAATAGCCTATATTACTGGGGTAAACCTTTACAATAAATTAGGATTAACAACGCAAATTTCTAATGTAATCGAGCTAGCTTCAAATAAAAGAAAACCCACAAAAGAGATAATGGGAAACAAGATGAAATTTATCCAAACTAATTCAACTATAAGTATTAGTGCTATTCCTTTATTGCAAATTTTGGACGCACTTAAAAATATCAAAAAAATTCCTGATGGAAATTTAAAAGAAAGTTATGAAATTTTGAAATACAAAATAAATGAGTTAAATTTTGATGATAAGGAAAAGATTAGAGATTTGGCGTTAGATTATTCTCCTTTTACAAGAGCTATAGTAGGGTCAATTTTGGAAGAAGTATCTAATATTAATTTATCTAAATTAGAAAAATCTCTGAGCTCTTTTACAACTTTTGATTTGGATATTGAAATAAAAAATAAAAAAAGGTGGAATATAAACTAATGAAACTTCACTTAAATAAAGAAGATTTTACAGATTTGATAAGATTAACAGCACAAGATATGAACATCTTGGAAGTTTATATAGAAAAGGATTATTGGGTATGCTATATCCTAAAGAACTTAAGTAAATCAGAGTATTTAGAAAATATTGTATTTAAAGGTGGGACATCTCTTTCAAAAGCTTATGGATTAATAGAGAGGTTTTCGGAGGATATTGATTTGCAACTGCTGAATTTTGAAGGTGGAGACAGTAAAAAGAAAAACCTTATTAAAAAAATTGAAACAGAAATAAGTAAAGGTTTGAAATTATTAGAGGGGCATCCAAGAGAGAGTAAAAGTGGAAACATCAGAAAAACCATTTATTCTTATGAAAGACTTATAGAAGAGAATGATTTTTTCCAAGGAAGCCAAGAATTAGTTTTAGAAATAAATGCTATGTCAACTCCTGAACCTTATGAAAAACGTGAGATAAAAACTTATATTTCTGAATTTTTGGAAAAAACAAATAAAGAATATATAAACGAGTATGAACTAGAGAGTTTCACTGTCAATGTGTTGGACAAAAAGAGAACTTTTGTTGAAAAAATTTTTGCAGTAATGGATTTTTCATTTGAAACTAATTATATTGAAGAACTATCTAATAAAATCAGGCATATTTATGATTTATATATTCTTTTTAAAGATAAAGAAGTCTATAATTTTTTTAATTCCAATGAATTTTTTCAGATGGCAAATAAAGTTGTTGTGGAAAATGATTTTTTTGGAAAAAGAAAAGATATAAAATACAGTGAATCGGTTTTATATAAAATAGATGAACTTGACAAAGTCAAAAAAGTTTATGGTGAAGTTTTCTCAAAATTTGTATTTGGACAACTTCCGGAATTTGACTTGATAAAAGATATTATAAAAAAAATATTAGAAAAAGTTAGCTTATGGGAAAAGGAATACAGAGAATATAAAAAAATTGATACTAAAATATAACATTTATTAAATCAATCAATGAAAAAATATTTATTCTAGAAAGGAAGTTAATATGGAACTACAATCTGCAAGTGATTTTAAATCAACACTTGAGTTAAATCCACCCCAAATTATTCAATATTTAAAAAATAAAAATTCACCTTTTCTTTCAAATATATTTACAGTTGCAAAAATAATTGAACCAATTTTGAATAAAATATCTGAAATTTTTCCTGAATATACTTTACATGATATAAATCATTCTATTAGAATTTTGGACTATATTTTTGACTTAATAGAAGAAAAAATTGAAAATATTTCTAATCTAGATTTAGCAATAATAATTTATTCTGCATTGCTTCATGATATAGGAATGTATGCAAATACTAAGGATATTAAAGAAATTAAAGAATTAAAAAAAGATAATTCTAATGAAGTCTTTTCATCTATATTAAAGAAATATGGAGATGAAAAAATTGCTTTGCAAGATTATATTCGTAGAAATCATGCAAATCGTTCAAAAATGTTTATTACAAGTAATGAAATTCAGAATTACATGGTTATTCCCGAAATGCCTACTATTTCTTTTAGTAAAGATGTTGCCGATATCTGCCTAAGCCATACTGAAAGTTTTAATTGGATTGAAAAAAAACTTAAAAAACAAAATAAAAAGGGAAATTATGATTTTAATCCTCAATTTATTTCCATGTTACTGAGAATAGGAGACATTCTTGATATTGACAGTAACCGAACTCCTTTAACACTTTTTAATCTTATTAATCCAGAAGGAATTAGTAAAGGTGAGTGGGAACAACACTATAGTATATATAATCGACAAAAAATAGGGAAGAATAACTATCAATTTGAAATTACTCTATACGGAGAATGTCAAAACCCAGATGTTCATAGAAAATTATTGAAATATGTTGAATGGATAAACGAAGAAATTAAAAATTTCAATAACTTAACATCTTCAATGGAAGAAAAGTATAAAATTAATATTAAATATCCTCTTATAAATAAGATTGAACCTATTGGTTATAAAATTTCTGATATGACATTAAAAACAGATTATAGAGCTATTAGTAATTTATTAATGGGAGAAAATATTTACGGAGATAAAAAATTAGGATTGAGGGAACTTATTCAAAATTCAATTGATACATGTAAAGTTAGATATGAATTGGAAAAAATTGGAAGAAAATCTTGGGAAGAAAAATATCAACCTGTTATTCAGATTATTTTAGCAAAAGAAGATAATCAAGTAATTATTAAAGATAATGGTGTAGGAATGTCTCTTTCTATAATACAGAATTATTTTTTAAATATAGGTGTTTCGTATTATAAGTCCGATGACTATTTGTTTCAGGGCTTAGATTATAAATCAATTGGAAATTTTGGAATTGGGTTTCTCTCGTGTTTTATGTTATCAGACGATGTTATAGTGAAAACAAAACATATAAAAGATGCATATAAATATGAGCTTAACTTAAATAAAGAAAGTCAATATATTTGCTTGAATGAAGTTCTTGATTCCCAATTTCAAGGAACAGAGATAATATTGAATTACAATTCTTTTATGACTGTATTCAAAAATGAATTTAAACAACTTTCAGAATTTGTTTCAAAACATTTTTTAACTGATAATATAAATATAAAAATTATTGATACGAATGATTTGGAGAACAGTCTTGTTATAAAAAATGAATTTTTTGTGGAGTCTTCTAAAAGCAAGAAAGACCATGTTATTAATTTAGAAAAATACTGTAAGAATATAAGTGGATTTATTGAAATAAGCAATCTTAATAACTTTTTTAAAACTTCTTTTAAAGAATGGAATAATTTTGATGATGTTTTAGTTTATTCTAATAAAAAACTTATTAGTTCTGAAAATTCAAATCACAAATTTATTGACTTTTTTTTAGAAAATAAATTTCAATTAATTAAAGTGTCAATTGTAGATGAAGATAAGATAGATAGATTTGAAAAACATTATTTAGCAATTGAAAATTATTATGAAGTGTTTGATAGGATAGGTAGTGAACTTACAAGTATATATATTTTTATAGAAAATAGTGTCGAACATTCTCTTTATGATAGAGATATCATTGAACCAAGCCAATTTCTTTTTGAGGATATAAATGTTAAGGCATTAGAACCATTTGGACATGATGTTAGCTTCCCAATTCAAGTTTTTATAGAAGATAAATATGCTATTTTAGAAGAGGTTAAAAACACGGTTCTTTTATATAATGAAATAGAAAACTATAGTCATTACAGTTATTATAATACACATTATATTTTTCTAAGGAATGTTTTAGTAAATCAATTTTCATTTACCAGATTTCCAATGTTGTATGGATTAAATATTAAAAGTATAAAAATGAATATTTTAGATGAAAGAATTTTCCCAACTGTTTCAAGGACTGCTTTAGAAAAAATTTCAGAATCAGAAATATCTTATTTAGTTTGTAAAGTCATTATTTTTTACATAAAAGAAATATCAAATTTTTCACCCGTTGAAAGAGAATTATTTGAAAATTTTATAGATTTACATTATTCAAGAAAAAGTAAGCTACTAATTTCCGACATTTAATATAAAATATCATCAATTGATTATGAAAATCAAAAATGGAATAAATTTTGTTGTTTAAAATAGAAAATAAGAAATTAAATTATAAGAAGTAGAGTCAGCAGATAACATTAATGATGAGTGTAAGGAGAAAAAATGGGAAAAAGACATATTTTAATTGAAAAAGCTAATTTATTTTCAAATAAAAGAAAAGAAAACAATTTAGACTTCCATCAATATGATTCAGACAAAGGGTATTGGAAAAATATTAAAACTGATTTAGCAAGTATAAATGATGCACTTTTTATGAGGCCAGCAACTAAGAAATGTGATATAGAAACTGGAGAGGATAAAAAAGGTGAATAAGCTAGATGTTTTAATAATATCAAATACTCTTGATTTTGGAATAGATTTGATAACGTTTGGATTAGAAAAACGAGGAGTGAAATATTTTAGACTCAATAGAGACAAATTTCAAGAATATAAAATAACTTTAGATATCCAAAAAAAGGAATTAACTATAGTTCACAATAGTAAAAAATACTATGTTATTGAAAAACATATAAAGTCTATATACTATAGAGCTCCTATATATTTGAGAGACATATATAAGCCAGGACTAAGTGAAATAGAGCAGTTATACAGAACACAATGGAGTGCATTCGTTAGAAATTTAGCATTTTTTGAGTCACCCATTTGGGTTAACAATCCTGAAAATACTTTTAGAGCGGAAAATAAATTTTTACAATTGAAATATGCAGAAAAACTAGGATTTTCAGTTCCAAAAAGTATAGTAACAAACACTATTGATTATATAAAATTTGAAAAAATGATTATTAAGTCAGTAGATACAGCACTATTTAGAAGTGGGGCGAATGAAGCATTTGTATATAGTAATATCGTAGAATACAATGAACTGTCACATGAGAATATGAAGGAATTACCAGTAATTGTGCAAGAACTAATAGAGCCCAAAATAGATATAAGAGTAACAGTTATTGGAGATAGAATATATGCAGTGAAAATTTTAAATAAAGGGGAAGGAATTTCAGGAGATTGGCGTATGTTAAAAAATCAATTACAATACCTAAAAGTAGAACTTCCACATCATATTGAAGAAAAATGCATAAAATTAACAAAATTAATGAAATTAAATTTTTCAGGAATAGATTTGGCTAAATGTGGAGACAAATATTTTTTTATTGAATTAAATCCAACTGGAGAGTGGGCATGGATGACGCAAAATAAAGAAATTGCTATAGATGATGCTATTTGTGATTATTTATGTGAATTATAGGGAGAGATATGAAAATAGAGAAATGGTCAAAACTTATAGACATTTATAAGGCGAATAAACGTTTGAAGGAAAAAATTGATAAATTATCCCTTAAAGATGATGATAGTCTTTTAGAATATGCAAAGAATTATTCTGACTTATCTGTTGAAGAACTAAAATTGTATCTTGCAGATACTAATGATATAAAAAAGGTTTTAGAATCTAAGTCTCAGTATAGTTTAGTAGCAATTACTGTATCAACGTCTTTAATTATTGGTCTATCATCTGCTATTTTAAAGATGTCATATACTAATTCATTTTACAAGATAATGGGAGCTATCATCACGATATGTAGTTTTTCAGCAATTTTATATCTAATACTAGCAGGAATATTAGCTCTAATTTGTATAGGTGATTACAATGTAATATATAAAGTATCACCTGTTGAACTAAAAGGGGATGATTTAAAAAGGACGTTATCTTATGATATTGAATTGAACAATAACTATAACACTATTAGAAATAATTTAATGAACACGAGCTATTCATGTATTAAGAAAAGTCTGATTTCCTTGGGTGTATTATTCTTTTTTATTCTTATTTTAAGCTTGCCAAATTACATAAAGAATGAATCTTTTGACGACATAACTGAAAAGAGGATAATCATTCTGGAAGAAAGTAATAAAAATATCAGTGAAGAATTAAATAAAATAGAAGATATATTAAATAAAATGAGAAATGAAGAGGACTTACAAAACGTAAAAATAAGTATAATAGATGGAGATAATACCGCTAATAAAGAGCTTTTATTAGTAATGAAAGATATAAACTTTGAATTAAAGGAGATTAAAAAGGCAATAAAAAAATAAATAGTGTTAAATAAAAATTTAAAAAAATAAAATATATAAATTATAAGTATAATTATTAAAATAATTTGGAGTTGGAAATTATGACAAAAGAAAAATTAAAAGAAGAGATATTTAAGGTTTCAGAAGAAGGAAATGGTATACTCAAAACTCTTGAAATAGAAGAAAAAGGTGATGCGTTTAGAAAAGAATACCAGAAATGGTATACTAAAACACTAAAAATTGTAGAAATTTTAGCTAAAGATAGACATGTTGAATTTAAGGGATATTATGATATAGATTTAAAGAGAAAAGAGTTTTCGTTAATAACTTTTGTTATACAAGATTTCATAAATGGAATTAGACCAGGGAACGTATCAATACAAGATGCAAAATTAAGAGTAAAACGTAGTATGTTTAATCAACTTACAATACTGGATTCTCTTGTAGGTAGGATAGATAATGTATTGTCCAATATAGAAGGAGAACTTTATATAGAGATTCAAGATGCTGAACTATCAACAGCAAAAGAATTGCTAAAGATAAGTCCTAGAGCAGCAGGAGCATTAACGGGAGTCGTAATTGAAACTTATTTGCAGAAAGTAATAAAAAATAGAGGTCTTTCTATAAATAAAAAACATCCAACTATTTCGGATATGAATGACCCTTTAAAAATTGGTGAGATTATTGATATTCCAACTTGGAGAAAAATATCATATTTGGCAGATTTAAGAAATTTGTGTTCTCACAAAAAAGATTCTGAACCGACAAAAGAACAAGTTATTGAACTTATAGATGGTGCAAACTGGTTAATAAAAAATGTATTTTAAAAGAACGGTTCTCTCTCTTTTTTCGATACGTGATATTCTCAAGTTTAATTTCATATATGCATCTTTTATTTTCAATAAACTCTGGTATCTCATTAAAAGATTTTGAGGTTTAAAGACTGATATCCTTAGTCTTAGCTTCGTAATTCCCAAAATGAAAAAGATAAAAATGAAATAATAATAATATTCAATAAAAAACTTTGAATAATCGGCTCGTTATTCTAAGTTTTGGATTTTGTATAAAATCGATTATTGGAATTTTTAATCTAGTGAAGAAATTTAAATTTTGATTTTGAGAAAAAAAAAGGTAACATTAGAATTGGAATGTCATAAATAGAGGGAAAGCTAAAATTAGATATTAATTAAAATTTAATTTTATTATTAAGCTAAAAGGAGCAACTAATGAAAATATCATATGTAGAAATACAGAATTTTAGAAAGCTTAAATCTTGCCGTATTGAGTTTGGTGAAAAGGAAACGATATTTGTAGGAGCAAATAATAGTGGAAAAACTTCTGCAACAGATGCACTAATTCTTTTCTTAAAAAATGAAAGAAGAGGGAATATTTCAACAACTGATTTTACATTGTCTAATTGGAAACAAATTAATGAAATAGGTAAAGAGTGGATAAGAATTAGTGGAAATTTATCAAATTCTGATTCCTCTGAAAAACCAAATCTTGATATAAGCCAATGGTATCCCTTTTTACCATCAGTAGATGTATGGATAGAAATTGATTCTACAGAAGTTCATTATGTGGTGCATTTAATACCATCACTTAGTTGGAACAAAGAATTATTAGGGGTACGATTAATTCTTGAACCTAAAAATTTAGAATTGCTATACAAAGAATTTGTTGAAGAATATCAAAATTCTAGACAATTGTCAAAATCTCTTAATTTATGGCCAAATTCACTATCTAACTTTATAGAAAAAAGACTTCACACACATTTTGGTATAAATTCATATTGTTTAGACCCAAAACTTCAAAGAACTCCAGATAATAAACCTCAAATTCTTTTGGAAAATAGGCGTTCGCTAGGTTCAGACCCATTCTGTGGATTATTTAAAATTGACATAATTAACGCACAAAGAGGTTTTTCTGATGCTAAATCAGCAGAATTAAATAACTCTGGAACTACCTTATCAAGCCAATTAAGAAGTTATTATGATAAGCATTTAGATTTATCAGAATCCCCTTGTTCAGAGGATATTTCTGCTTTAAAATCTTTGGAAACAGCTAGACAAATATTTGATAATAATTTGAAAATACATTTTGAAAAACCAATTAAAGAACTTGAAGACTTAGGTTATCCTGGATTTACTGACCCCAAAATAAGTTTATCAAGTAGTATAAAGATACAGGATACGTTGAATCATGAATCTGCTGTAAAATTCTCTATTTTAGATAAGGAAACGCTCTTTGAACCTACATCACTTCCAGAAAAATATAATGGATTAGGATATCAAAATTTAGTATCAATGGTATTCAAACTTATAAAATTTCGTGATGAATGGATGAAAGTAGGAAAAGCAGAAAAAAAACAAACTGGCGAAGACTCAAAGTTTGAACGACTTCATTTGGTATTAGTGGAAGAACCTGAAGCACATCTTCATGCTCAAGTTCAACAAGTATTCATCAGAAAAGCTTATGGAGTTTTACGTAATCACCCCGATTTAAAAGAATCAAAAGAATTATCAACTCAAATGATAGTAAGTACACACTCAAGTCATATAGCACATGAAAGTGATTTTTGTAATCTAAGGTATTTTAAAAGAAAACCTTCAAATGAAAAAAAGGAGGTTCCAACAACAGAAGTTGTTAATTTATCTGAAACTTTTGGCACAAATAACGTTACCTCTAGGTTTGCAACAAGATACCTAAAAACAACACATTGTGACCTTTTTTTTGCAGATGCGACAATACTCGTAGAAGGACCTGCCGAACGTATGCTTGTTCCACATTTTATTAAAAATAATTTTGAAGATTTAAAATCAAGGTATATTACAATATTAGAAATTGGGGGAAGTCATGCTCATACATTAAAACCATTAATAGAAGACCTTGGTATAATAACGTTGGTTATTACTGATATTGATTCAATAAATAAAGACACTATAGGGAAAGTTATACCCACTAGAGGAAAAGGGCTGAGGACAGGAAATACTACTCTTAAGACATGGCTACCTAAAGAAACAAATCTTGACTTACTTCTTGATATGGCTGACGATAAAAAAATATCTAATAATGAACTAATAAGAGTTTCATATCAATATCCTTTTAAAATAAAATATAAGAGTACAGATAAAGCTAAAAAAGAAATTATTCCATATACTTTTGAAGATGCTCTGGTTTTCAGTAACTTGGATACATTTAGACAAATGACAGATTCAAAAGGACTAATAAAAAAAATGCATACCGCTCTTAATGAAACTACAGCACTTAAAGCTTCTATTGAAATGTGGACGGCTTTAGATATTGGTAGTAAAAAAGCAGAAATGGCTTTAGAACTTTTTTATATAGAAGAACAGACAATTGAACCACCAAAATATATAAAAGAAGGACTTGAATGGTTACAGAGTAAATTAAAAGATATTAATGAAAATAAAATGATGGTGAGTGCTAATGAGTAATTCTGAGATTGAGTTGAATGATGAAGAACAAATCATGTATTCGTGTTTAGATTTAAAAAATCAAAAAAGTTTTTTCCTATTCGCTGGTGCTGGTTCAGGAAAAACTAGGTCACTTGTTCAAGTTTTAAAAAAAATAAAAATGAAAAACAGAAAACACTTAGAAATGAATTGGCAAAAAATAGCAATAATAACATATACAAATGCAGCAAGTGATGAAATAAAAAGTAGACTAGAGTACGATTCCATTTTTGTAGTTTCAACAATACATAGCTTTTCTTGGGATTTAATAAAACCATTCCAAAATGACATTAAAGAATGGTTAAGAGAAAATTTAACAAATGAAATAATGGAATTAGAAGAAGCTGAGAAAAATGGACGTGCAGGCACAAAAACATCTATTGATAGAATTGCTAAAATAAAATCTAAAACCAAACGTTTGAAGGGACTAGATAATATCATAACCTTCTCATATAATCCTAACGGGGCTAACAACCAAAGGGATTCATTAAATCACTCGGAAGTAATTAATATCACTTCTGAATTTCTTTCAAAAAAAACCTTAATGCAATTAATACTTACAAAAAAGTTTCCAATACTATTAATTGATGAAAGCCAGGATACAAAAAAAGAATTAATTGAATCATTCTTCAAAGTTCAAAAATGTTATGAAGATACTTTTTCACTAGGATTATTTGGAGATACTATGCAACGTATATATAGCGATGGGAAAATAGATTTAGGAAAAGATATTCCTCCTACATGGAGTCAGCCTAAAAAAACAATAAATTACAGATGCCCATCTAGAATAATTAAGTTGATAAATAAAATTCGTTCTGTTGTTGATTCACAACAACAAATACCAAATAAGACTAATGAAGGTTTTGCAAGAGCGTTTATTATCGAAATAAAACAAAACATGAACAAAAGTAAAATTGAAGAAAGTATTGGTAAACAGATGAGTATAATAACAAGCGACAGTGAGTGGAATGACCTAGAAAATCAAGTAAAAAGATTAACTCTAGAACACCATATGGCAGCAAGAAGAAGTGATTTTTTTGATTTTTTCGAACCACTACATGGGATTGATTCTACTGGAATACTCGATGGAACAGCTGAAGGAGTTTCTTTCTTAATTAACCAAGTACTCTCATTATATAGGGCTTTATATGAAGATAACGATTTTGAGGTTGCAGGTATCATTAAAAAATATTCTCCTTTATTAGAAATCAACATATTAAATAATTCGAAAAATCAGTATAAAATGATTTCTGACGCTAATATCGCTGTTGGAAAATTTAAAGAAATATGGGGGGAAAACTTTGAAAATAATCCAACTCTTTTTGAAGTATTAAAATTAGGGGAAGAATTAAAACTTTTTAAATTGCCTGAAACTTTATCAATTATTATAAATAGGGAAGAGGTTACTGTTAAAGAAACTCTTGAAGAAGAAAATTATACAGATGAGAAAATATATGCATGGGAGACTTCACTAAAAACACCATTTTCACAATTAGAGAAATATTATGAGTATATCTCTGGCAAATCTCTTTTTGGAACTCACCAAGGGGTAAAAGGTTTAGAATTTCCTAGAGTTATGACTATTCTTGATGATAGTGAATCTCGTGGATTTTTATTTAGTTATGATAAACTTGTTGGTGCAGCAGAACTCACGAAAACAGATTTAGATAATATAACTAATGGAAAAGATAATAGTGTTGACAGAACTCGTCGTTTATTTTATGTAACATGTAGTCGTGCTGAAGAGAGTTTAGCGGTAGTTATATATACAAAAAATCCAAAAGAAGTAAAAAAAAGTATCTTAGCAAATGAATGGTTTGAAGAAGAAGAAATAATCGTAATATAAGTTTCTTTATTACAATTATTGCTCTTTCTTTTTTTTACTGGGGGATATCAGAAGATATTGATATTAAATAAAATATA
>RRZU010325914.1_pt1 | contig 15742 bp, 11 predicted proteins | sample 2165561 | NCBI WGS metagenome assembly RRZU01 (sample SAMN10456909, study PRJNA506462) | wastewater metagenome | isolation source: wastewater sludge | place: USA: Moscow, Idaho
ACCGCCGGCAATTGCAATATCATTGACATTAAGTTCTACCGAGGCTTTTTCCAGTTTATCCATCAAGATTTCAATAATTGATTTCTGAACAGAGGCACAAAGGTCATTCAGATTATCCTTAATAAAATCCGGATCTTTCCTTACTTCCTTCTGGATAAAATATAAAACAGACGTTTTTATTCCGCTGAAAGAATAATCATAAGCTTCCATTTTCGGTTTGTTAAACTTGAAAGCGTCGGGATTTCCATCTTTAGCTAATCTATCCACAATTGGTCCGGCAGGATAATCGAGATCGAAGATTTTTCCGATTTTGTCAAACGCTTCGCCTGCGGCATCATCAATGGTTTTTCCGATAATTTCCATATCGAAGTAATCCTTAACCAAAACAATCATTGTATGACCACCGGAAACTGTTAAACATAGAAACGGAAATGTGGGCGGTGTAGGATTAGCATCTTCAATAAAATGGGCGAGAATATGCGCCTGCAAATGGTTGACTTCTATCAGCGGAACGTCCAGACTCATCGCAAGTGATTTTGCAAAAGAGGTTCCGACCAAGAGTGAACCCAAAAGTCCGGGACCCCGTGTGAAACCAATCGCACAAATCTCATTTTGTTGTATATTTGCTTTTGAGAATGCTTTCTCCACAACAGGGATGATGTTTTGCTGATGCGCTCTGGAAGCCAGTTCCGGAACCACGCCACCATATTCATTATGGATTTGCTGGTTGGCAGCGATGTTGGAAAGGATTTTATTATCCTGGATTATTGCTGCGGACGTGTCATCGCAAGACGATTCTATACCTAAAATAATTGAACTGCTCATAACTAAATGGCAAAGTTAGAAAATAAAAATACAAATAACCAAAATCCAAAAGCTGACCAACCTATCAGCAAGAAGAAAAGCCCGCTTCTCCTCAGGATTATCAGCTATATATTTTTCACAATTCTCGGTCTTATCATATTGATATTGGTCGCTATTAATCTTCCTGTTACAAAACGGTACATTGCCAATCAGGCCATTGATATGCTGAACAATGACTTTAAAATGGGAATGAGGATTGAAGATATTGATGTTAATTTCTTGGGTGATGTCACCATAAAAGGACTGACGCTAAAAGATTACAAGAATTATGATTTTGTAAAAGCAAAAGAACTTAGGGTGGCGTCTGACTGGTTTGCGTTGGCATTCAACACCAGAGATATAAAATTCAATCAGGCAGTTATTATAGATCCTGTCATCAGAGTCATCACTTACAAAGGGGACAGCATCAGTAATTTTGTTCGTTATGTGGACAATTTCGATGATGGGAAACCTCGAAATCCAAATAAAAAGCCCTTTAAAATGGGGATGAAAATTGATCTGATTAACGGATTGGCAAGTATTGTAAATGAAAATCATCCGGGGGAAGCAGGCCGATGGCTGGACGCCAGAAAAGTGAACTTGAATGTTACCTCTCTTCGAGTGGAAGGTTCTAATGTTTTTGCTGATATCAGAAATTTTAACTTTATCACCAAACGTTATGGTAAAGAACACATTGTCGATACTTTTTCTACCAATTTTGAACTGACAAAAAAACATCTCAAGTTAGGAAATCTGACCTTCAATACCAATTATTCCCTTTTGCAAGGTGAAGCGACTCTTAATCTTGATTCGAAGACAAAATTTGCAGATTTTGGAAATAAGGTCAATTGGGATCTGAAAATGATTCCCGGAAGCCAGATCAGCGGCTATGATTTGAGCTATTTTGTTCCGGACTGGGACAATTATACACCCATCAATATCTCCGGAACGATGACCGGTCCATTGAATAATTTTACATTAAATAATTTTTTGATTCGATCCCAGGAAATCAATCTCAATACTAATAAAATGAGTATATCCGGTGTTTTGGATAAGAAATTTTTTATTGAAAGTAAGAATTTTTCCGCAGATTTTACCTACAAAGGTCTGAAAGCGACTTTGCCGAAATTTATCTCTTCCAAGCTCGGAAATATTGCGGATGATTTCGGAAGGCTCAAATATAACGGATCTGTAAAAGTTAATCCGAAACAGATTTTTGCCAGTGGTAATCTAATCACCGGAATTGGCCAAGCGAAGATGAAGGATTTCAATTTGGTTGATTATAGCACAAAACGCCCTAGATATAAAGGTTATGTTGAGGTTAAAGATCTGAATGTAACTGCACTGACCAAAAATAAGCAGGTTGGGCTGATCTCGGGAAAATTCAATATTCAGGGTGAAGGTTTTGATGTGAATACAATGTATGTTAAAACCTCTTCCAGTGTTAATCATATTGATCTGATGGGCAAGAGTCTTAACAATATTTCTATAGACGGTGTTCTCAATAAAAAAAGATTCACAGGGAATATTTTAGCTAATGACCCTAATGCAAAGGGAAATTTTAAAGGAATTGTAGATTTCAGTACCAAAAGATTATTTGCAGATTTTACTGCCGATATCAGATATCTTAATCTGAAATATTTTGGCATTTCGGCAGGAGAAACTAATGCCGTTAGCGGATTGGTAGCCGGAAAAATTTCGATGACCAATCTAAATGATCTGAATCTCGATACTAGCATAACAAATCTGGTTCTGAATTCTCCTGCTCAAAAGCTTCATATTCCTGATTCCAGGCTTAAGGCTTATTTTGAAAACGGAAACAGAATACTTTCAGTAGATGCGCCTGGAGCTGTCAACGGGAGATTGTCCGGTAGATTTAACCTTGAGGAGATTGGAAATATGATTAGTAATAGCATTAACAAAATCTTGGTTGGGAATCCTCCGAAAAAAACATATAACGGTCAATATTTTGATTTTGAATTGGATGTAAAACAAGGTCTTGTTTCTTTTTTTGTGCCGGATCTCAAATTGCCGGAGGGTGCGAAAGTTTCCGGTAACTACACAGGAGCGACCAATGATCTCGTACTAAGCGCAGATGCAAGCAAGATCAAGTACATCTTGGCTAACAAAAGAGAACTTACGGAAGCTGAAAAATTTTTAGCTGAAACTGATGCGACATTCCAGCCAGATCTCAATAAAGCGAAAGACAGCACAATGATTGACAGCCTGAGGCTGAGAATTAACACAGCTGATATTAACCAGCAGTTGCTGGCAACTGTGAAAAGAGGCCAATATGGAAACAAAGTGTTTCAGGACGTGAAGCTCACGGCTACGAATGAGAACGGCCAATTGCTTAGAATTGGAACCGAATTTAAACTGGGCAGTCCCGATGATGAGACTGCAAATGAAATGAAGGAATATACCGTTAATATCAATCAGACAACTAATCCTGCGGGAGATTATGTGTTTCGTTTTGAGCCAACTACGGTCAAATTCAATGGCGTGGCTTGGACTGTTGATACGAGTCCGGAACTGAATCATTCTATAACTTACCGAAAGAAAGAAAAAGATGTTTTAATTCAGAACCTACGGGTTTTTTCTGATGATAGTGAACTGCTAGTTAAAACTGCTGATTTTAAATCTGGAAAAGATTTTACTGCTAATGCAGAGGTTAAAAATTTTGATATTTCCAAGCTCCTGGCTTTCGGGAAAGATAGCAATTCTATGGATATCAAAGGAACGGCTAATGGAACTGTACAAATCAGAAAATCCGGAGAGAATCTGGAACCTTTGATTGATTTGAATATGGAAAATATCTTTATGAATGGTAAAGGAATGGGTAATCTTGAAACAAAAATTACCAAAAGCGAAAAACCGAATGTTTTTGATGTAAGCATACAAGCCTTGTCTTCTGAATTCCTCGGTAAAAATACCTTGGATGTGACAGGAACAATCGATAATAATCTCGCTTCACCCGTCCTGAATCTAGCCGCGAAAATGAATGAGTTTGATCTTGGCTTCGCGCAGCAGTTTGTCAAAGAAATTTTTGGTAATTTACGTGGGAAGGCTACCGGTGATCTTAAAATTTCGGGTCCTGTTAATGATATCGATTATAGTGGTGATATTGCTTTGAAGGGGTTTGGCTTAAAACTTATTTTTACGGGTGTTGATTATTCTTTTGATGATACTGTTATCAATCTTTCCAGAGGACTTGCCATTCTGAATAATATTGGAATCCGAGATGGTAGGGAAAATTCAAAAGGCAATGTTTCCGGATCTATTCAGTTTGAAACCTTGTCTTCTCTTGGAGTCAACCTAATTATGCGTGCAGATAATCTTCTAGTCCTAAACTCTACCCAGGATGAAAACGACCTTTTTTGGGGAAGAGTTACTGCACAGGGAGACTTATATGTAGATGGTCCGGTAACTGGATTATCTATTGGAACCTCTAATGATGGTCTAAGAGTTCTAAACAACAGTACTTTTACTTTTAATAGTGCATCTACAACGAATGTGGAGGAGTTTAAAATATTACGATTTTTGAAAAGGGATAATGCAGGCGTTATTTCTGTAGAAAAAAAGAAAAGATCCGGAGCTAATATGTTGATTGACTTTGATGTCACCATAGATAAAGGGTCGCTTGTTAATGTTTTGGTGGGTGATGACGTAGGGAATATTTCTGTACGTGGCGATGCAGATCATCTGAAGTTCCGTATGGAAAGGAGCGGGAATATTTCTATGAACGGTACCTATACTGTAGATAATGGAACATTCGTTTCACAAGCAGTGCTTAACAGGACATTTCAGATTGCAAAAAACAGTAGTATCCGGTGGAGCGGTAGTCCTATGACTCCGGATCTGGATATCATTGCAAACTACAGAAGGACCGTTACTAATACCGGCGATTATTTACAGATGTCTATTGCTCAGCCAGTTGATGTAGTTCTCACAACCAAAATTACCAATACGTTGACGGATCCGGATATCAAATTTGATGTTACGGCACCGGATGCACCATCACAAGTAAGAGAAACCCTAGCTTCCAAGATAAATACTGCGGACGAAAAGACAATTCAGTTTGGATCTGTTCTGGTTCTTAATAGTTTTAATGTCCCTAATTCTGGAGGTCTGGATTTTACAAATATTTCAAAATCATTGCAAAATACGGGATACAATGTGGCTTTTAAGCAATTAGGCTCAGTTCTTAATACCATCAGCAGTGCTTTCCAGATAAATCTAGATTATATCAGCGGAGATGCGAAATCAAATACTTCAGACAGGGCAAATACCAATGTAAGCCTCGCACTTTCTCCAAGAATCAAATTCAAGACGGGCTTGGGAGTTCCTATTACCAAAACCCAGAATACCAATGCCAATTATCTTTCTGTTGAAGGGATCGTAGAGTATGACTGGAGTAAAAATAACAATGGAAGCAGGTTGTTCCGAGCATATTCGAAGCCATCTAACATTGGTATCACCACCGCCATAACGCCAGGTGCTAATCAAAATTATGGAATTGGAGTTGTTTATAGTAAAAGTTTTAATTCTCTTCGAGAAGTGTTTAAAAAGAAAAATACTACAAAAGCAGACTCTCTGGTTTCTGTAACAAATAAAACAGATTCTGTAAAAAACAAGGCTAAAAAATGATAATTGTCATAGTATTTATTGTATTTTGTTAAAAGATGTTAATCTGTTAATAAATGTTTTTATTTAAATTAATTTTTTTAAATTTGCAAAAAAAATAAGTTTATTTTAAATTAATAATAAAATCGAAATGAATTATCAATTAGACGATATCGATAAAAAAATTCTTGACTTCCTGGTAGAAAATACAAGAATGCCTTTCACAGAGATTGCTAAACAAATGGATGTTTCAGCAGGAACAATACACGTAAGGGTAAAGAAAATGGAAGATGCGGGAATTATTTTAGGGTCATCTTTAAATATAGATTACGGTAAATTGGACTATAATTTTACAGCTTTCATAGGTATTCTACTTACTAAGTCCAATCATACTCAGGAAGTTCTTAAACAATTGGCATTGATTCCAAATGTGGTAGAAGCAAGTGTGACTTCAGGAAAATATAATATTTTTTGCAAAATGAAAGCAAAAAATACCGAGGATGCAAAAAGAATCATCTATCAGATCGATGATATTCAGGATGTCATGAGAACAGAGAGTATGATCTCTATGGAAGAGTATATCAGTGATAAGAACCGTCTTATAAATGCGGTTAGTATATAGTTAGTTAGTAGAAGATTTTCTATTGGAAAGGGCTTATTTAGTAAGCTCTTTTTTAGTAATTTTAAATTATGAATTCTAAGGCTGAAAAATCTAAAAAAAATAAAAGTTTCTATATCATCTTCGGGCTGATTCTGCTTGTGTTTTTTTTAAGTGTCAATACCGATCTTGCGGAGCTATCTCAGCATAAAGCTATCAATATTCCTTTTGGTTTTTTTTATTACACTCTTGGAATTGATATTTTGGTAATTCTCAGTTGGTTGCTAATTATTTTTAATAGGAAAGCCGGCGTAATTTTTTTTCCTATATTCATTATGCTACATTTCGGACTGCATAATTATTTTCTGAGTACTTACCTGTATTCTGATATTACAGTTTTATTTCTGTTTATAGGTCTTGGTCTTATAGAAATTATTCCTAGATGGAAATATCTCCGATAATAAAAAATTTTTTATAATATCCTAAACTTTTCAATTCAAAAGCCAATACCTCTTTAGGTGCTTTATATTGCAAATGCTTGATTTCTGCTCTACCAGCATAAACTTGTCCCAGAGAGCTATAAAATTCATCATTATCTTTTATTTTGCTGCAAATGACTTCTGCGTCCTTATTGATTTTGAGAGCCTTTTCAAAAAAACCTAAATAAGCGTAAGAAAGAGCTTTTGCCAGCAGAGCTTGCCCCATATAGTAGTCATCGCCTTCGCTGCTTGCAATTTCGTATAACTTATTGGCGGATCTGAGTGCTTTTTCCCGCTCACCGAGACCAATGTATGAGTTGATATTGGCATTAAGGGATTTGGCTTTTCCGGGATAATATCCTACAGCGTTAGACAGCTGATAGGTTTTCGCACATATTTGAAGTGCTTGATGTCTATTAGCAAGCTGAAAAAGAAAGAGCTATAAGTCTATCAATTTTTTTGGTAACGTATTGTTGCGCCTTCGCTCCATTTAGGAATGAAAGAACTACAAAGAAGCCTATTATTTTTTTTGATAGTACCACATCTTAACCTAACTTCAAAATTATTAAAAAAAATAACATAAAAATCAGATTTCAATGTGATTTTTAAAGTCGCATTACAGAAATTGGTAACAAATACTTAATAAGACTCCTTATGACAGGAAATTTTTTTTAGATTGATCTATTAACTCCGGAAAAAAACATTCAAAATACATTTTTAATTTTTCTTTGTTATCAAGAAAAGCTTCAAATATAGAAATGTCTTTTTCCAGATATTTGGCCTTATTAAGAACATTTTGCATACTAAATTTTATGCCTTGATCCGTTCTATAATTGGTCAACCAATCATCCTGTTGCATCCTTACAAGCATTTGTTTGTAACTTTCTGGAAGCCATTTTTCATTTTCCCAAAGTATTTTATAAACTTTCAGAGAATGATTTCTCAATTCCTTTTCTGGGTAATAATGAGCAACAAAATAATCAAAAGCAACATCTACAAATGCACCCGAATATAGTCTGACTAGTGGACTGAAAATCTTCTTGGCTTCTGAAACTGCTGGATGAGTGTCTGTAAATGTATCAATAAACCGATGAAGTTTAATCCCTTCCTGAATTTCCAATGGAAAACTTTCTCGCTCATTATTTTTTATAAAGTCCGCAATCATATTCCCAACAAGTTGTCCGCTGGTGTAAGAAAGTATCGAGTGGGCGAGATAATTCAATTATAAAGGATGTTTGGTAAATTTACTTATGGCTAATATACTGAATAAAGAAAAACTAATTATTGTGTAAAAGCCATTTTCGAAATTATTTTGAAACCCATCATAAATGTTATACAGTAAACTTCCGATGGCAAGAATCAAAAAAATATATTTGGTCCAAGTTTTCATGATTTGAAATTTTGATTAAAATAGTAACTCCACAAAATCCTCAATTTTACTGATTTCTTCAATCTTAATTCCGAATTTTCTTTTTGGAAGTTTATTAAGATTGGAAATAAAAATCTTTTCGTAACCCAATTTTTCTGCTTCAGTGATTCTTTGTTCCGCTTGTGCAACAGGACGGATTTCTCCACTTAGTCCAATTTCTCCCGCAAAACAGAAGTGTTCAGAGATTGCAATGTCTTCATTACTTGATAAAATAGAAGCAACCACAGCCAAATCCAAAGCTGGATCATCTGTTTTAATTCCGCCTGTAATATTGAGGAAAACATCTTTTGCGCCGAGTTGGAAACCTGCTCTTTTTTCTAAAACTGCCAAAAGCATATTTAATCTTTTGGAATCAAAACCAGTCGAGCTTCTTTGTGGCGTTCCATAAACTGCGGTTGAAACCAAAGCTTGGATCTCCAACAGCATCGGTCGATTGCCTTCCAGAGTTACTGCAACAGAATTGCCGGAAAGTTCTTCAGATTTTTTGGTAATAAGTACTTCAGATGGATTTTTAATTTCTTTCAAACCTTGTGAAATCATTTCGTAAATCCCAATTTCTGATGTAGAACCAAAACGATTTTTATTCGCTCTAAGCAATCGAAAAAGATGATTTCTATCGCCATCGAAATTCAGAACCACATCTACCATGTGTTCCAAAACTTTTGGACCCGCGATTTGTCCATCTTTCGTAATATGACCAACGAGGAAAACTGGAATGTTATTTTCTTTGGCAAATTTGATGATTTCGTTAGAGCATTCCCGTATTTGAGAAACTGTTCCTGGTGAACTTTCTATCAATTGAGATTGAAGCGTCTGGATAGAATCGATAATCATAAAATCAGGCATCAATTTCTTGGCTTCGTGCAGGATTTTCTCAACATTAGTTTCAGTAAACAGGAAACAGTTTGGATTTTTGACTTCGGCTAAACGGTCGGCTCTCATTTTTATTTGCGACGCACTTTCTTCTCCGGAAACATAAAGAATTTTCTTCTTCATTTTTAAAGCTAATTGAAGAAGCAGGGTCGATTTTCCAATTCCGGGTTCGCCACCTATCAAAGTTACAGACCCCAAAACAATTCCTCCACCCAAAACTCGGTCCAGTTCTTCGGAAGGTGTTTTGATTCTCGGTTCTTCATTAGTTTCAACTTCGATGATATTAATAATGGAAGATTTAGATTTAGCAACGACAGATTTTGTTGATTTTTCTACAATTTCTTCCACAAGCGTATTCCATTCTCCACAAGTTTTGCATTGCCCGTGCCATTGGGAATATTGTGCGCCACAGTTCTGACAGAAATATTGAGTTTTGAGTTTTGCCATTCTGCTAAGTTCTAGAAAATTTTGGAAAGTAAAAAATTAGAAACGCTTTAAAAAGAGGATTAACGTTTTATTTTGAAAAGAGTAAATTTGCCATTCGTATACATATTGATATTATCAGATAATTAAAATTTTTTAAAAATGGCATTAGACAAAAATCACGTAGTAACTTTGAAATACGTTCTACATACTAATGATGAAGCAGGCGAGAAAGTTTTCGTAGAAGAGACTTCTGCAGAAAACCCAATGACGTTTCTTTACGGTGTAGGAATGATGATTCCGAAATTTGAACAAGAAATTCAGAACTTGAATATTGGCGAAACAACATCTTTCACTATCGAACCAAGCGAAGGGTACGGAGAAAGAGATCCTCAAGCTGTTACTCAGTTGCCTGTGGATATGTTCCAAGGACAAGAATTGCCTCCAGTTGGGGCGGTTCTACCATTGTCCGACAATCAAGGGAATAATTTCCAAGCTTTGGTTGTAGAAGTTACTCCAGAAGCTGTGGTTGTAGACCTTAATCATCCAATGGCAGGAAGACCTTTACATTTTGATGTTGAGATTTTGAACACTCGTCCTGCAACGGAAGAAGAATTGGCGCACGGTCACGCACACGGTGCTGATGGACATTCTGGTCACTAGGATTATGATTTTAAAAAAAAAATGCTCGTCTAATTAGATGAGCATTTTTTGTTGGTATAAATTATTTTTTAGGAATATTTTTCAGAATCTCCTGAGTATATTTCCAGAATTTTTGAACAGATGATATACTCGCTCTTTCATCCGGTGAGTGTGCACCTTTTATCGTGGGACCAAAACTCACCATTTCCATTTTTGGGTAATTGGCACCAATGATTCCACATTCTAATCCTGCGTGACAAGCTACAACCAATGGCTTTTCTCCGAAATTATTTTCATAAAGTTCAGTCATTACTTTGATGATTTCTGCTTCAGGTTTTGGTTTCCAGCCAGGATAAGAACCTCCGAATTCTGTTTTCAGAGAATTACTTTCGAAAGCAGATTTCAATTGATTGGCAACTTCCCATTTTGTAGATTCTACGGATGATCTTGTTAAATTTAGGATTTTAATTTCGCCGTTTTTCAGTTCAATTCTTGCAACATTGTTCGAGGCTTCTACCAAACCTTCTACATCAGGACTCATTCGGAAAACACCATTATGAGCTGCATTGATTGCAAAAACTATTTTCTTTGAATTTTCAATAGAAACCGTTTGTTCTGATGAATCTGTTTTCTCAATATTAATAACCAAATCTTTTTCTAATGAAGCAAATTCTTCCAAAATATCAGATTTCAATTGTTCAAATTTTGATAAAAAATCTTCCGAATTATCAACAGAAACAATCGCTTTAGCTTCTCTCGGAATAGCATTTCTCAAACTTCCACCGTCAATTAAACTTAACTGAATTTTATGGTCTAATCCTAAGAATAAAAATCTTCCCAATAATTTGTTCGAGTTCCCAAAACCTTTGTGGATGTCCATCCCGGAATGTCCGCCTTGTAAACCTTTGATCTCGATTTTGAAAATTTCTCCTTTTGCTTCTTCCAAACCAAATTTTGCAGAAGCCGTAACATCCACACCTCCAGCACAACCGATATCAATTTCATCATCTTCTTCTGTGTCAAGGTTAAGAAGTATTTCGCCTTTTAATTGTCCTGGTTTTAGAGCCAATGCGCCAGTCATTCCTGTTTCTTCGTCTATCGTGAAAAGGGCTTCCAAATCTGGATGTGCAATGTCATTACTTTCTAAAATGGACATAATAGTTGCAACGCCCAAACCGTTGTCAGCTCCCAGAGTTGTTCCTTTTGCTCGAACCCAATCGCCATCTACATACATTTGGATTCCCTGAGTTTCGAAATCAAAATCTACATCGTTGTTTTTTTGACAAACCATATCAAGGTGGGATTGCATCACGATTGGTGTTCTGTTTTCCATTCCCGGAGTTGCAGGTTTTGTGATGATGACATTTCCAACTTCGTCAACAGTTGTTGGCAATCCAAGATTTTCCCCGAATTCTTTGATGAATTTTATAACTTTTTCTTCTTTTTTTGATGGTCTTGGAACCGAATTCAGTGCTTCGAAGTTTTTCCAAATCACTTTTGGTTCCAGTTGAGAATATTCCATTTTTTTTGAAATTTTTTGAATTGGCAATTTACTAATTATGAAAGGAAAATGAAATCTTTATGACATAAATAATGTTTCAGGAATCTTCCATTCGTTTTATCTTTTATAATTTTAAAGCTTCAATTCTAGCAAACTATTGATGTCGAATTTTATACAACAGTTTTCCAAATTTTTAAGAATAAGAGTGTCCGTCTCAGAATGGATTTACTTAATAAAATGTGTGATTGGTGCAGCTATTTGTTATCTGTTTTATATTTTCCTTCCACAATATCCTGTTTATTGGGCTTTGATTTCCGTTGTGATTGTTTTCTCTCCTGATAACAGTAACAAGCTGGCTTATGACAGAATCAAATCTAATCTTCTTGGCGCTTCTATTGGAATGCTTTTATTCTTAATTCCAATTCCTAATATTCTTTTGATTTGTATTGGTGTCGCCTTGACGATTCTTGTTGGAATTGCTCTGAAGCTTGATAATACGCTTCGTTCTGCTCTTGCAGCTATGGTAATTGTTTTGATTGAAGAAAATCAAGCACACGATTGGCTGATTCCGATTGAGCGAGTAATTTGTGTCTGTATCGGATGTTTTGTAGCGTTGATTATCACTTTTGTTTTTTCTAAGTTCAAAAGTTACGGTCAAACTTTTTTGAAACATTGATAAATGGTACAAAACCCATAGCCCCGATAGCAGCGACATCCTTTTTTGTTTTCTATTGCTAATGTTATTTTTATGGACTACCGTTCTGAAAACAAAAAAGATATAGCGGATAGCGGGATTAAGCTTCTAAATAAAAAACTCCCCAAAAATTGGAGAGTTTCTATAATATTAAGATCCTTCGACAAGCTCAGGATGACAATTATTAGTATCTGTAATACTCAGGTTTGAAAGGTCCTTCAACAGAAACACCGATATAATCAGCTTGTTCCGGAGAAAGCGTTTCCAATTCTACGCTTAATTTCTTAAGGTGAAGAGCGGCTACTTTTTCGTCAAGATGTTTTGGCAACATATAAACTTCGTTTCCGTAAGCTTCTGAATTGTTCCAAAGTTCAATTTGAGCCAAAGTCTGGTTGGAGAAAGAGTTAGACATCACGAAAGATGGGTGACCCGTTGCGCAACCAAGGTTTACCAATCTACCTTCAGCAAGGATGATAACTTCTTTACCTTCGATGGTGTAGATGTCCACCTGAGGTTTAACTTCAGATTTTGTGTGACCGTAGTTTTCGTTCAACCAAGCCATATCGATTTCATTATCGAAGTGACCGATGTTACAAACAATCGCTTTATCTTTTAGTTTCAAGAAATGCTCAGCTCTTACGATGTTGAAGTTACCAGTAGTTGTGATTACGATATCTGCGTTATCCACTACAGTATCCAATCTTTTCACTTCGTAACCGTCCATCGCCGCTTGAAGCGCACAAATTGGATCAATCTCAGTAACCGTAACGATAGAACCTGCTCCTCTGAACGATGCAGCAGTACCTTTTCCTACGTCTCCGTAGCCGCAAACTACCACTCTTTTTCCTGCCAGCATCACGTCAGTCGCTCTTCTTACAGCATCTACCGCAGATTCTTTACATCCGTATTTGTTATCGAATTTAGACTTGGTAACCGAATCATTTACGTTGATTGCAGGCATTACCAAAGTTCCGTTTTTCATTCTTTCGTATAGTCTGTGAACGCCAGTTGTGGTTTCTTCGGATAGACCTTTGATTCCGGCAGTCAGTTCAGGATATTTGTCAAAAACCATATTGGTTAAATCTCCACCATCATCAAGAATCATATTCAATGGCTTTCTGTCTTCGCCAAAGAAAATAGTCTGTTCAATACACCAATCGAATTCTTCTTCGTTAAGGCCTTTCCAAGCATAAACAGGAATTCCTGCAGCAGCAATGGCAGCAGCAGCGTGGTCCTGAGTTGAGAAAATATTACAAGAAGACCAAGTTACTTCAGCTCCTAAAGCAACTAAAGTCTCGATAAGAACTGCAGTTTGGATGGTCATATGCAGACATCCAGCGATTCTTGCGCCTTTCAAAGGTTGAGATGGTCCGTATTCTTCACGGATAGCCATCAAACCAGGCATTTCTGCTTCAGCCAAAGTAATTTCTTTTCTTCCCCATTCTGCTAGGGAAATGTCCTTAACTTTATAAGGAACGTATTGTGTTGTTGTACTCATATCGAATGAATGAATTTTGATTCCAATTTTAAAATGCAAAATTACGATTAAAATATTAATAAATAAAACTTCTGATTTTTATCAATTTAAAAAAAATGCTCCCGAAAAAAATTCCGAGAGCATCGCGTATAGAGAGAATAAAGAATGTTTATTTCCAGCCGCCACCTAAGCTTTTGTAGATATTCACAACCGTGCTCAGCTGTCTTTTTTTAGCTTCGATGAGTTCCATTTTGGCGTCCAATGCATCACGTTGATTCATCAGGACTTCCAGATAATCTGCTCGGGAATTTCGGAAAAGTTGATTCGCAATTCCAATTCCGTCATCCAAAGCTTTTGATTCCTGAGCTTTCAATTCATAGTACTTATCGAGGTTTTTGATTTTCGACATTAGATTCGAAACATCGATGTAAGCGCCCAAAATAGTTTTGTCATATTCATACAAGGCTTGGATTTGTCTCGTATCAGCCGTTTTGAACTGTGCTTTGATAGCACTTTTATTAATCAACGGACCTGCTAATTCTCCAACCAAATTAAAAGCAATCGATTCCGGTAATTTCACCAAATATGAAGGGTTAAAGGCTTCCAAACCAAGCGCCGCATTGATTTCCAGACTTGGATAGAATTCTTTTCTTGCTGCTTCAACATCCAGTTTTGTCGCTTGCAGTTCCAATTCAGCTTGTTTAATATCGGGACGATTGGCTAATAACTGGGACGGAATTCCTGTATAAACTGTTTGCGGAACAATCGACATAAAACTTTCCTTCGTTCTTACAATCGGTTGTGGATAACGTCCAAGCAACGCATTGATTTGGTTTTCCTTTTCTGTGATTTGTTGCTTCAAATCATATTCGGCCGCATTGGATTTTGCCAATTCAGCCTCGAATTTTTTCACAGCCAACTCCGTTGCAGCCATTGCCTGCTTTTGGATTTTGGCAACTTCAAGCGCTTTTTTCTGCAAATCCATATATTGATGAATAATATCCAATTGATTATCAAGAGATAGTAATTCATAATAATTATCAGCAACTTCAGCAATCAAGCTTGACAGAACAAAATTCTTTCCTTCAACTGTTGACAGATAATGGGCGACAGCAGCTTGTTTTTCAGTTCTCAGTTTATGCCAGATATCAACTTCCCAGTTCGCAACTAAACCGCCTTCAAAATTTCCTAAATTTTCAGGAACTTCTTTTCCATCGGTTATTTCTGTAGAAGCATCGCCGGCTCCTGTGCTAGTGTAACGACCCACTTTTTCTATTCCGGCTCCTAATCTTGCAGCAACAGTCGGACTTAGTTTTCCGTTTTTGTACATCACATCGCTTTTCGCGATTTCGATTTGCTGAAGCGTAATCATTAATTCCTGATTATTTTTTAAAGCTTCATCAATCAGATTCACAAGATTCGGGTCTGTGAAAAACTCTTTCCAAGGTGTGATTCCGGAATTATTTTCCGAAGCAGTCTGATTCTCAAAATTTTGAGGAATGGTTTCTTTGACTCTATCCTGAATTTTAGTCGCCATTGGTGCTTTACATCCAATCAATGCTAATGAAATGAATGCTGTTGCGACAATGTTTTTATGATTATGAAATAATTTAGTCATACCTTAATTTTTATAAATGTCTCGTTGAGACAAACTGTTAATAGATTTTATTGGTTCGTTTTACAGAAGTTCCGTAGGAACGACCTGTTTTTGTAATGTCTAAGTCCGCTCCTAAGGAGCTCAAATTCACAACTCGGTCTATTTCTATTAACAGTTTGCTTCTCCGAGGCTTTATCATTTTTGTCTTTTAATTTTTATTGTTTTTACCTCTGGATCGATTGGATTATTTATCTTCAAATTTTCCATCGTGTTGGTAAGGTTCAGTTTTTTCTGTTAAAGGATTTTCTTCTTCATAGTAAGTCAGTTTGGACTTAGCAGCAATGTTGGCGAAAATGTAATACAATCCAGGAATTATCATCAATCCGAAAATAGTTCCGATGAGCATTCCTCCTGCCGCAGCCGTTCCAATGGTTCTGTTGCCTACAGCTCCAGGTCCAGTTGCTAAAGCTAATGGAATAAGACCAGCAATAAATGCGAATGATGTCATCAAAATTGGACGGAATCTCAAAGATGCTCCTTGCAGCGCCGCTTCTTTTGTAGAA
>RRZU010728427.1_pt1 | contig 15737 bp, 13 predicted proteins | sample 2165561 | NCBI WGS metagenome assembly RRZU01 (sample SAMN10456909, study PRJNA506462) | wastewater metagenome | isolation source: wastewater sludge | place: USA: Moscow, Idaho
AGCAGGCATAACAGGCGTATTATCCTTACCCGTTAATCTGCCATGCTACGCTGCATTGCACATACCGCTTTTTACTACTTTTCTTTTTTCTTATTTTTATCTAAGCAGGAGCCACTTCTTCATGAAACTGATTCTGTTAGGCGCACCAGGCGCAGGCAAAGGCACACAAGCCGCTTTCATCTGCCAAAAATTCGGCATCCCGCAAATCAGCACAGGCGACATGCTACGCGCCGCAGTCAAAGCAGGCACGCCGCTTGGCCTGCAAGCCAAGGCCGTTATGGAAGCTGGCGGGCTGGTGAGTGACGACCTCATCATCAATCTCGTAAAAGAGCGCATTGCCCAGCCCGACTGTGCCCAAGGCTTTTTGTTCGACGGCTTTCCGCGCACCATACCGCAAGCCGAAGCCATGAAAAGCGCAGGCGTCAATCTCGACCATGTGCTGGAAATCAACGTACCCTTTGAAGCCATCATTGAGCGCATCAGCGGCCGCCGCAGCCACCCTGCCAGCGGTCGCATCTACCACGTCACCTTCAACCCGCCAAAAGTTGAAGGGCTAGACGATGTCACGGGCGAGCCACTCATTCAGCGCGACGATGACAAAGAAGAAACCGTCAAAAAACGCCTTGACGTATATAGCCAGCAAACCCGCCCACTGGTTGACTACTACCAAAGCTGGGCCGAGCAAGACCCTGCCAACGCGCCCAAATACAGCGCCATCAGCGGCATAGGCTCGGTTGAAGAAATCACAGCCCGCGCCATGCAAGCACTCGGCAAATAACAACCCTTGTCTTGGCGCAGCCACAACACAAGGCACGTGCCAACAACAAAGCCGCATTTCCCGTCGCCGCAAGCTAGAATTGCGGCGCAACTTTTTCAACCCCATTTTTCAAACCAACCAAACAAGGCGCTTCTATGCAACTGTATGTAGATTCCCGCTTCAGCTCCCCCTACGCCATGTACGTATTCGTTACACTGCGCGAAAAAAACAAAGCCTACTTTGAAGTCACCCCCATCGACTTGGCAGCAGGCCAGCAACACGAAGCCGACTTTGCCAAACTCTCACTCACAGAGCGCGTGCCCATGTACGTCGAAGGCGACTTTGCCGTCACAGAATCCACCGCTATTCTTGAGTACCTGGAAGAAAAGCACGACGCACGCCCAGCCTACCCCGTCAATCGCGAAGACCGCGCCCGCGCCCGCCAACTGCAAGGCTGGTTCCGCACAGGCTTTCACGCCCTATGCGCCGAACGCCCCACAACCATGCTCTTTTGGCCGCTTAAAGACAAACCCGCGCCCCTGTCTGAAAAAGCACAGGCCGAAGCACAGCGCCTCATCACAGTAGCCAACACCCTGCTCGCACACGGCGGCAAATTCCTGTTTGCCGAACAATGGAGCATCGTCGACGTTGAGCTAGCCACCATGCTCAACCGCCTCATCCTAAGCGGCGAGGCCGTGCCAGAAAATCTGGTGCAATACGCCAAATTCCAATGGCAGCGCCCCAGCGTGCAATGGTGGGTCACACAAAAACGCGATCCCTTGTAAGCACAAGCCCAAAGCCTGCTGCTCACCACCCTCAAGCAGGCTACAAGCCTAAAAAACCGCATAAGCCCACCATAGCCGATGCGGTTTTTTTGCGCTTGCGCGCGTCTGCGTACTTGCAAATAAACAACAAGCCGCCTGCAAACGGAGTTTGACAACCCCACAATTTGCACAAGCTGCTTGTCATAGCAACAATTTTCAGGATACACTAACGGGCTTTTCGGAGTATTGCCGGGGTCGTCCCGTGGCTGCACGAAAAGAAAATCACGTTTTATCAACCCGTAATTTATCCACGTTTGGGGAATTACACATTATTGAAGGAGGCTTGAGTGCCAACCATCAACCAGCTCGTGCGCCAAGGGCGCGCGGTCGAAACCGTTAAATCCAAAAGCCCTGCGATGGAAAACTGCCCGCAGCGCCGCGGTGTATGTACCCGTGTATATACCACCACTCCTAAAAAACCTAACTCCGCTATGCGTAAAGTGGCCAAAGTGCGTTTGACCAACGGCTTTGAAGTCATCTCCTACATCGGCGGCGAAGGCCACAACCTGCAAGAGCACAGCGTAGTGCTCGTGCGCGGCGGTCGTGTAAAAGACTTGCCAGGTGTGCGCTACCACATCGTACGTGGCTCGCTCGATTTGCAAGGCGTGAAAGACCGCAAGCAATCGCGCTCCAAATACGGCGCCAAGCGTCCCAAAAAGGCCTAATTGCCCTTTTCAAAAAAACAATCGGTGTCTCTTTGGCCTTGGCAGGCTAATGCAGGCGTAGTGACCCGCAGCACAGCAAATCTTTCTTTAAACAACTGTGTGGGTCGAGTAAGTGGGATATCTGTTGGTATCTCGCGGTGTTTGAAATAGCACCAACTGAAGCATAAGAGGTAAAAAATGCCACGTCGTCGTGAAGTCCCCAAACGTGAAATCCTGCCGGATCCCAAGTTCGGCAATGTAGAGCTGTCCAAATTCATGAACGTGATCATGGAAGGCGGCAAAAAAGCTGTAGCCGAACGCATCATCTACGGTGCGCTTGAGCAAATGGAAAAGAAAAGCGGCAAAGAGCCACTGGAACTGTTCATCACAGCCATCAACAACGTCAAGCCTATGGTTGAGGTAAAAAGCCGCCGCGTAGGTGGTGCCAACTACCAAGTGCCTGTTGAAGTGCGTCCTGTACGCCGCTTGGCGCTGTCTATGCGCTGGATTAAAGACGCTGCACGCAAACGTGGTGAAAAATCCATGTCCATGCGTCTGGCCAACGAACTGCTCGAAGCCGTAGAAGGTCGTGGCGGCGCCATGAAAAAACGTGACGAAGTGCACCGCATGGCCGAAGCCAACCGCGCATTCAGCCACTTCCGCTTCTAAGCAAATTCCGGGGCCGCCCATTCAAGGCGGCTGGTGCAGTGAGTTGTCACATAGTCTGTGTATATTCACTGCGCCCAAAGGCCTATGCCTCAGGCCATATCCATAACCCCAAGGAAAAATCATGGCTCGCAAGACACCCATCGAGCGTTACCGCAATATCGGTATTTCTGCCCACATTGATGCTGGTAAAACCACCACATCCGAACGTATCCTGTTCTACACTGGCGTAACCCATAAACTGGGTGAAGTACACGACGGTGCAGCCACCACCGACTGGATGGAACAAGAGCAAGAGCGCGGCATTACCATTACATCGTCTGCCGTTACCTGCTTTTGGAAAGGCATGGATTTAAGCCGTCCAGAGCACCGCATCAACATCATCGACACCCCCGGACACGTTGACTTCACCATTGAAGTTGAGCGTTCCATGCGCGTACTTGACGGCGCTTGCATGGTCTACTGTGCTGTAGGTGGCGTGCAGCCCCAGTCTGAAACCGTTTGGCGTCAGGCTAACAAGCACAAAGTGCCACGTCTGGCCTTCGTAAACAAAATGGACCGCACAGGCGCCAACTTCTTCAAAGTTGTAGAGCAAATGCGTCTGCGCCTCAAAGCCAACCCTGTTCCAATCGTCATCCCAATCGGTGCTGAAGACCGCTTCCAGGGCGTTGTTGACCTGATCAAAATGAAAGCCGTGATTTGGGACGAAGAATCCCAAGGCATGAAGTTCGAATACCAAGACATTCCTGCCGATCTGGTTGATACAGCTAACGAGTGGCGCGAAAAAATGGTTGAGTCAGCCGCTGAAGCCAGCGAAGAGCTGATGAACAAATACCTTGAAGAAGGTTCTTTGACAGAAGCTGAAATCATTGATGGTCTGCGTAAACGCACCATTGCCACTGAAATTCAGCCCATGCTGTGCGGCTCTGCCTTTAAAAACAAAGGCGTGCAACGCATGCTTGACGCAGTGCTTGACTTCCTGCCTTCGCCCAAAGACATTCCTCCTGTTGCAGGCCATGACGAAAACGAAAACGAAATCGTACGTCAGGCTGAAGACGAAGAAAAATTCTCTGCGCTGGCATTCAAGCTGATGAGCGACCCCTTTGTTGGTCAGCTCACCTTTATCCGCGTATATTCAGGTGTGCTCACCAAAGGTGATACTGTTTTCAACCCCATCAAAGGCAAGCGCGAGCGTATTGGCCGTATCGTTCAGATGCACGCCAATGAACGTCAGGAAATCGATGAAATCCGCGCTGGCGACATCGCAGCCTGCGTAGGTTTGAAAGACGTTACTACTGGTGAAACGCTTTGCGACCCTGCTGCACCCATCACCCTGGAGCGCATGGTATTCCCCGAGCCCGTCATTGCACAGGCCGTTGAGCCCAAAACCAAGGCTGACCAGGAAAAAATGGGTATTGCCCTGCAACGTTTGGCGCAAGAAGACCCCTCTTTCCGCGTCAAAACTGACGAAGAATCTGGCCAAACCATTATTTCGGGCATGGGCGAGCTGCACCTCGAAATTCTGGTCGACCGCATGAAGCGCGAATTCAACGTGGATGCCAACGTGGGCAAACCACAAGTTGCTTACCGTGAAACCATCCGCAAAACCATTGAAGACAGCGAAGGCAAATTCGTTCGCCAGTCTGGTGGTAAAGGCCAATACGGTCACGTTGTGTTCAAAATCGAACCCAACGAAGCTGGCAAAGGCTTTGAATTTGTTGACGCCATCAAAGGCGGCGTTGTGCCACGCGAATACATTCCTGCTGTAGAAAAAGGCGTAATCGAAGCCTTGAACAGCGGCGTGTTGGCTGGCTACCCCGTAGTTGACGTTAAAGTAACCCTGCACTTCGGCTCTTACCACGATGTGGACTCGTCCGAGCAGGCCTTTAAGATGGCAGCTATTTTCGGCTTCAAAGAAGGTTGCCGCAAAGCCAACCCCGTTATTCTTGAGCCAATGATGGCTGTTGAAGTAGAAACACCCGAAGACTATGCTGGTAACGTTATGGGCGACCTGTCGTCCAAACGCGGCATGGTGCAAGGTATGGACGACATGGTTGGCGGCGGCAAGAGCATTAAAGCTGAAGTGCCACTGTCTGAAATGTTCGGCTACGCTACTTCGCTGCGCTCCATGACACAAGGTCGTGCAACATACACGATGGAATTCAAACACTACGCAGAAGCTCCGCGCAACGTGTCTGAAGCCATTATTGCTGCTCGCGCCAAGTAATCAACTCCTGCTGGCTGGCTCTTAAGGCTGCCAGCGGGTTTGTCTGTCTGCGATGCTGCACCCCAGATTGCCCGTGATCAGGGAATCAGTGACAGCATGCAGACGTTAAACCTCCCACGGGCATTAGCTCATTACTGAAAAGGAAAGCCAATCATGGCAAAAGAAAAATTTGAACGCACCAAGCCGCACGTCAACGTAGGCACCATTGGTCACGTTGACCACGGTAAAACCACCCTGACAGCGGCCATTGCCACTGTACTGTCTGCCAAATTTGGCGGTACTGCCCGCAAATACGATGAAATTGACGCTGCTCCCGAAGAAAAAGCACGCGGCATTACCATCAACACTTCACACGTTGAATACGAAACCGCCAATCGCCACTACGCCCACGTAGACTGCCCCGGCCACGCTGACTATGTTAAAAACATGATCACTGGTGCTGCGCAGATGGACGGCGCTATCTTGGTATGTTCCGCTGCTGACGGCCCCATGCCACAAACCCGCGAGCACATCCTGCTGGCTCGTCAGGTTGGCGTTCCCTACATCATCGTATTCCTGAACAAATGCGACATGGTTGATGATGCAGAACTGCTCGAACTCGTAGAAATGGAAGTGCGTGAGCTCCTCTCCAAATACGATTTCCCTGGTGACGACACTCCCATCATCAAAGGTTCCGCAAAGCTCGCCCTTGAAGGCGACCAAAGCGAAATCGGTGAAGCCGCCATCATGCAGCTGGCTGAAGCCCTTGATAACTACATCCCCACACCTGAGCGTGCTGTAGACGGTGCATTCCTCATGCCTGTTGAAGACGTATTCTCCATCTCTGGCCGTGGTACTGTAGTTACCGGCCGTGTTGAGCGTGGCATCATCAAAGTCGGCGAAGAAATCGAAATCGTCGGCATCAAAGACACACAGAAAACCATCTGCACCGGCGTGGAAATGTTCCGCAAACTGCTCGACCAAGGTCAAGCTGGTGACAACGTCGGTATTTTGCTGCGCGGCACCAAGCGTGAAGACGTTGAGCGCGGTCAAGTGCTGTGCAAACCCGGCTCCATCAAGCCCCACACCCACTTCACTGCCGAAGTGTATGTGCTGAGCAAAGATGAAGGCGGTCGCCACACACCATTCTTCAACAACTACCGTCCCCAGTTCTACTTCCGTACTACGGACGTAACTGGCTCTATCGAGCTGCCCGAAGGCAAGGAAATGGTTATGCCTGGTGACAACGTGAGCATCACTGTCAAGCTGATTGCTCCTATCGCCATGGAAGAAGGTCTGCGCTTTGCTATTCGCGAAGGTGGCCGTACCGTTGGTGCTGGCGTTGTTGCGAAAATCATGGAGTAAGTTTGCTCAGTAGGGGTATAGCTCAATTGGCAGAGCGTCGGTCTCCAAAACCGAAGGTTGTAGGTTCGATTCCTACTGCCCCTGCCACTACATAAAGTTGTAGTGCAAAGCCCGCTTTATCGCGGGCTTTAGTTCCTTCTGAAGCTGGGTTATAATTTCAGACTTTGCTTGTTATTGGTGTCGATAAATTCATGTTATCGATGCCTGAATCGGAATTGACTTATGGCCACATCTCAGGTTGAAACAGTAGGCGCAAGTGCCGACAAGGCTAAAGTAGCGGTTGCGCTGGCTTTGGTGTTGGCTGGCTTTGGGGCTTACTTTATATTGTCTTCACAGAGCAGCTACATCCGTTGGGGTGTTTTGCTCGTTGCTGTATTTGCCGGTATTGCTGTGTTCATGCTCTCTGGAGCTGGTCGCGCTTTGCTGTCGTTTGCGCAAGACTCCGAGCGCGAGATGCGCAAGGTGGTGTGGCCTACGCGTAAAGAAACTTTGCAGACTACTTTTTTTGTATTTGTGTTTGCATCGTTAATGTCGCTATTTCTTTGGCTGGTTGATAAAGGCCTGGAATGGGTGTTGTATAGCCTGCTGCTAGGATGGAGATAAGCATGACGCAATCGATGGTGCTGGAAGCATCCGTTAATCCTGAATTTCGCTGGTACGTGGTGCAAGCCTACTCTGGTATGGAGCGTGCTGTCGAGCGCAATATTCAAGAGCGTATTGCTCGCGCTGGAATGCAGGATAAATTCGGTCGCATTCTCGTTCCTACGGAAGAGGTGGTTGAAATTCGCAACGGTCAGAAAAAAACCACCGAGCGCAAGTTTTTCCCTGGCTATGTGCTGGTCGAAATGCTTATGGATGACGACACTTGGCATCTGGTTAAGCAAACAAGCAAAGTGACTGGATTTGTTGGTGGCGCACGTACACGTCCCACCCCCATCTCGCAAGCCGAAGTGCAAAAAATCGTGAGTCAAATGCAAGAAGGCAGCGAGAAGCCGCGACACAAAGTGGAATTTGAAGTGGGTGAATCCATTCGCGTTAAAGAAGGTCCTTTCACTGACTTTAACGGCAACATTGAAGAAGTCAATTACGAGAAAAACAAGTTGCGTGTTTCGGTCACTATTTTTGGCCGTGCTACGCCTGTTGAACTGGAATTTTCGCAGGTCGAAAAAGCCTGATGCAAACAAATTGATGCCGTCTTTTCAGCCCGCGGCATCAATTATTAAAAGGGCTGTGTAACCCCCGGGGAGCCTGCTTAAACAGGCGTTTTTACCCGCAAGGAGCTAAAAATGGCGAAAAAAATCGTCGGTTTTGTTAAGCTGCAAGTGCCTGCTGGCAAAGCCAATCCATCGCCGCCAATCGGCCCAGCACTGGGTCAGCGCGGTTTGAATATTATGGACTTCTGTAAAGCGTTCAATGCCCAAACTCAGGGTATGGAACCTGGTCTGCCTCTGCCAGTTGTGATTACAGCTTATGCAGACAAGAGCTTTACTTTTGTTATTAAAACACCTCCAGCCGCTACGCTGATTAAGAAAGCTATCAAGCTCGACAAAGGTTCGGCTAAGCCAAATTCTGACAAGGTGGGCAAAATTACCCGTGCCCAGCTCGAAGAAATTGCAAAAACCAAAACCAAAGACTTGACTGCTGCCGATCTGGATGCTGCTGTGCGTACCATCGCTGGTTCTGCACGCTCCATGGGCGTGACTGTGGAGGGTGTGTAAGATGGCTAAATTGACCAAAAAACAAAAAGGCCTGCAAGGCAAAGTTGACAGTAACAAGCTGTATGCCTTGGCTGATGCCATCAATCTGGTGCGCGAGTGCGCAACCGCCAAGTTTGACGAGTCTATTGACGTCGCTGTGCAACTGGGTGTTGATGCAAAAAAATCCGACCAAGTTGTGCGTGGTGCTGTTGTGCTGCCTAATGGCACAGGTAAAACCAAGCGCGTTGCCGTGTTTGCCCAAGGTGCCAAGGCTGATGAAGCCAAAGCTGCTGGCGCTGACGTGGTTGGCATGGAAGATTTGGCTGAACAAGTCAAAGCAGGCAATATGCCTTTTGACGTTGTGATTGCTGCTCCTGATGCTATGCGCATTGTGGGTACGCTGGGTCAAATTCTGGGCCCACGCGGCCTGATGCCTAACCCCAAAGTTGGCACAGTTACGCCCGACGTGGCAACCGCTGTCAAAAACGCCAAGGCTGGCCAGGTTCAGTTCCGCGTTGACAAGGCAGGCATTATTCACGGCACCATTGGTCTGCGCTCGTTTGACACAGACAAGCTGCAAGGCAATCTGGTTGCGCTGGTTGAGGCGCTCAACAAAGCCAAGCCAGCCAGCAGCAAAGGTGTTTACCTGCGCAAAGTGGCTGTTTCTTCTACCATGGGTGTGGGCGTGCGCGTTGATACCCAATCCATTGCAGCTTCCTGATTTCAGGTTTGCAATGGTAAAAATTTGCAGGCGCTTGTCGTCTGCATGAGGTGGGTCGGGCGGAGTTGCTTTATTTGCAGTTTTGCCCGAGCCATCCAAGACCGCTGGCGTGCTATCTGCCTTAATCGGTGTTTGGCGCTTAATCAAGAAAACCAGCGTAGATGGCGATCCCGCTACTTAAAGGATTGTTTGCTGATGGCGTTTTAATGCCATTTGCAATAGCCGATAAGCAAGTTGGTCGCTGCAACCTAGGCGTATGCTCAATTAGGGCATACAAAAGTGAAGGAGTAGATCTTGAGTCTCAATCGCAGTGAGAAAGAAGCGGTCATCAACGAAGTGACCCAACTCGCCGCTAAAGCTCAAACGCTCGTGATGGCGGAATACCGTGGCATCACGGTCGCTGACTTGACCGAACTGCGTAGCAAAGCACGCAGCAACGGCGTTAGCCTGAGTGTGTTGAAAAACACGCTGGCTCGTCGTGCTGTTGCTGGTACGAGTTTTGAGTCTGGCGCCGACCAGATGACTGGCCCGCTAATCTATGGCTTTTCTGAAGACGCAGTTGCTGCTGCCCGCGTGGTAGCCGACTTTGCCAAAACGAATGACAAACTGGTTATTCGTGGCGGTGTGTACGACGGTAAAGCTCTGGATGTGAACGGCGTCAAGCAGCTTGCCAGCATCCCTTCGAAAGAAGTTTTGCTCTCGCAGCTGTGTGGCTTGTTGATGTCGCCCATGTCGCGCAGTGCGCGTGTGCTGGCGGCTCTGGCAGAGAAAAAAGGCGAAGCTGCTGCAGCTTAATAGCGCGGCACTTTTACCAACCAACTTGTTTTAGGAATAAAAAATGGCATTCGATAAAGACACATTTTTGACCGCGCTCGATAGCATGACGGTCATGGAACTCAACGACTTGGTGAAAGCCATCGAAGAGAAATTTGGCGTGAGCGCTGCCGCTATGGCTGCTCCTGCTGCTGGTGGCGCTGCTGCTGGTGGCGCTGCTGCTGAAGAGAAGACAGATTTCGATCTGGTTCTGACTGATGCTGGCGCACAAAAAGTAGGCGTGATTAAGGTTGTTCGCGAAATCACTGGTCTGGGCTTGAAAGAAGCTAAAGACCTGGTTGATGGCGCTCCCAAAACAATCAAGGAAGCCATGCCTAAAGCCGACGCTGAAGCAGCTAAGAAAAAGCTGGAAGAAGCTGGCGCCAAAGCTGAACTCAAATAATAGTTTCAGTTTGAGGCTGGAGTGCTTAGAGGCGCTCCAGCCTTTGGTGTTTCTGCGATTATCTGCTGCAGCAATGTTGCTGTAATGCTTATTTTTCCAGAAAACACCTTCAAGTGCATTGTGAGTCTGTGCGCTTGAAAGTGTCTTCTGTTCCCGATGGCGGAAGAACCTTGGTACGGGTTGCGTGCAATGCGCAATTGTCTGCCAATGGCTGGTAGGGGCCAGCCACCAAGCACCAGCATGAGACATGCGCAGTCTCGTGTTGCACATTCGAGGAAAGACTTGGGATGGGGGTTGCTGCAAGCATGGTGCTGGCGGCAATGCGACCGCATCCTGGCCGCCAACGTCTTCACCTGGAGAGTTCATGACTTACAGCTATACCGAACGCAAACGCATCCGTAAAAGTTTTGGTAGCCGCGATAGCGTGCTGAAAATTCCTTATCTGCTGCAAATGCAGCGTGATGCTTACACCGCCTTTTTGCAGGCTGATTTGCCCCCGAAAAAACGCAAGCCCGAGGGGCTGCAAGCTGCGTTTGAATCGGCATTTCCCATTGTTTCGCACAATGGTTTTGTCGAGATGAAATTTGTTGAATACAACCTGGCCAAGCCCGCATTTGATGTGCGTGAGTGCCAAACCCGTGGCCTGACTTTTGGCTCGGCTGTGCGTGCTCGCGTGCAGCTTATTATTCATGACCGCGATGCTTCTACTGCCCAGTCCAAAGTGGTAAAAGAAGTAAAAGAGCAAGAAGTTTACATGGGCGAAGTGCCTTTGATGACGGATAAAGGCTCTTTTGTGATTAACGGCACTGAGCGCGTGATTGTTTCGCAATTGCACCGCTCGCCTGGCGTGTTTTTTGAGCACGACAAAGGCAAAACGCACTCCAGCGGCAAGCTCTTGTTTAGCGCCCGCATTATTCCTTACCGTGGCTCCTGGCTGGATTTTGAGTTTGACCCAAAGGACATTCTCTATTTCCGCGTAGACCGCCGCCGCAAGATGCCCGTAACGATTTTGCTCAAAGCCATTGGCATGAATACCGAGCAAATTCTGGAGCATTTCTTTGTCAATGACCAGTTCCGCTTGATGGATGCAGGCGCACAAATGGCTTTTGTTGCCGACCGCCTGCGCGGAGAAATTGCGCGTTTTGACATTACCGACAAAGAAGGCAAGGTTGTTGTTGCCAAAGACAAGCGCATTACAGCCAAGCACATTCGCGAGCTCGATGCCGCTGGCGTTACCCATGTGAGCGTGCCTGAAGATTTCTTGCTCGGGCGCGTGGTTGCCAGCAATATCGTTGATGAAGATACGGGCGAAATTATTGCCAAAGCCAACGATGAGCTGACTGAAGCGCTGCTGAAAAAATTGCGCGAAACTGGCGTGAAGGAAATTGCCTGCCTGTTTACCAATGAGCTCGACCAAGGCGCTTATATTTCGCAGACCCTGCGTCTGGATGATACGGCTGACGATTACGCTGCCCGCGTTGCCATCTACCGCATGATGCGCCCTGGCGAGCCGCCTACCGAAGATGCGGTGCAGGCTTTGTTTAACCGCCTGTTCTACAGTGCCGACAGCTACGACCTCTCGCGCGTGGGGCGCATGAAGTTTAACGCCCGCATTGGCCGTGAAGAGTCTGAAGGCGCCATGGTGCTTTCGAACGAAGACATTTTGGCCGTGGTCAAAATTTTGGTTGAGCTGCGCAATGGCCGTGGCGAAGTCGATGACATTGACCACCTGGGCAACCGCCGCGTGCGCTGCGTGGGCGAGCTGGCAGAAAACCAGTTCCGCACAGGTTTGGCACGGATTGAAAAAGCCGTGAAAGAGCGTTTGGGCACTGCCGAGCAAGAGCCGCTGATGCCGCACGACTTGATTAACTCCAAGCCCATTTCGGCTGCGCTGAAAGAGTTCTTTGGTGCGTCGCAGTTGAGCCAGTTTATGGACCAGACAAACCCCTTGTCTGAAATCACCCATAAGCGCCGCGTTTCTGCCCTGGGCCCAGGCGGCTTGACCCGCGAACGCGCTGGCTTTGAGGTGCGTGACGTGCACGCCACCCACTATGGCCGCGTCTGCCCGATTGAAACGCCTGAGGGTCCAAACATTGGTCTGATTAACTCGCTGGCACTGTATGCCCGCTTGAACGAATACGGCTTTATCGAAACGCCCTATCGCCGCGTGGTAGATAGCAAGGTTACCAACGAGGTGGACTACCTCTCGGCCATTGAAGAAGGCAAATACGTTATCGCGCAGGCCAATGCCGAGCTTGATGACGAAGGCCGCCTCACAGGCGAGCTGGTTTCTGCCCGCGAAAAAGGCGAGTCGGTGCTGATTGACCCCTCTGAAGTGCAGTACATGGACGTATCGCCCGCGCAGATTGCATCAGTTGCTGCTGCGCTCGTGCCTTTCCTGGAGCACGACGACGCCAACCGCGCTTTGATGGGTGCAAACATGTCGCGTCAGGCTGTGCCTGTGCTGCGCCCTGAAAAACCATTTGTTGGCACGGGCATTGAGCGCGTGGCAGCGGTGGACTCGGGCACGGTGGTTACTGCCAAGCGTGGCGGCGTGGTAGACCACGTAGACGCCACCCGCATTGTGGTGCGCGTGAATGACAAAGAAGCTGTTGCGGGCGAAGTGGGCGTAGACATCTACAACCTCATCAAATACCAGCGTAGCAACCAAGACACCAACATCCACCAGCGCCCCATCGTCAAACCTGGCGACAAAATTGACAAGGGCGACGTGATTGCTGACGGTGCTTCGACCGATTTGGGCGAAATCTCCATCGGCCAAAACATGCTGATTGCCTTCATGCCCTGGAACGGCTACAACTTCGAGGACTCGATTTTGATTAGCGAGCGCGTGGTGGCTGACGACCGCTACACCTCCATCCACATTGAAGAGCTGGTGGTAATGGCGCGTGATACCAAGCTGGGCGCTGAAGAAATCACACGCGATATTCCCAACCTGTCTGAAACGCAACTCAACCGTTTGGACGACTCGGGCATCATCTACGTGGGCGCTGAAGTGCAGCCTGGCGACGTGCTGGTGGGCAAGGTTACGCCCAAAGGCGAAACCACCCTCACGCCCGAAGAAAAACTGCTGCGCGCCATTTTTGGCGAAAAAGCCAGCGACGTGAAAGACACTTCTTTGCGCGTGGACCAAGGCAGCCAAGGCACCGTGATTGATGTGCAGGTCTTTACCCGCGAAGGTATCGAACGCGACAAACGCGCCCAGCAAATCATTGATGACGAACTCAAACGCTTCCGTCTGGACTTGAACGACCAGATGCGTATCGTTGAAGTCGATGCCATGGCGCGTCTGGAAAAAATCCTGGTTGGCAAAACCGCCAATGGCGGCCCGCAAAAGCTGGCCAAAGGCAGCGCCATCACGAAGGAATACCTCGCCTCTATCGACAAATTCCACTGGTTTGACATCCGCCCCGCTGACGAGGCTGTTGCCGACCAAATGGAAAGCATCAAAAAATCGCTGGAGCAAACCCGCCACAACTTCGATTTGGCTTACGAAGAAAAGCGCAAAAAGCTCACCCAAGGCGACGAGCTGCCATCGGGCGTGCTCAAAATGGTCAAAGTCTATCTGGCTGTCAAGCGTCGCTTGCAGCCTGGTGACAAAATGGCTGGCCGCCACGGTAACAAGGGGGTGGTTTCCAAAATCGTACCCGTTGAAGACATGCCCTACATGGCCGACGGCACACCGTGCGACATCGTGCTCAACCCGCTGGGCGTGCCTTCGCGCATGAACGTGGGTCAGGTGCTTGAAGTGCATTTGGGCTGGGCTGCCAAAGGTCTGGGCCAGCGCATTGGCGACATGCTGCAAGCCGAAGCTAAAGCCAGCGAAGTGCGCTCTTACCTTGAGCAAATCTACAACAGCGAAGGCAAGCCCGAGAACCTGTCCAAGCTCAAAGATGGCGAACTGATGGCCATGGCGCAAGAGCTTGCGCAAGGCGTGCCATTTGCCACCCCCGTTTTTGACGGCGCTACCGAAGCAGACATCCACGCCATGCTCAAGCTGGCCTACCCCGATGAAGTGGCGCAAGCCAAGGGGCTGACTGAAAGCCGCGCACAGGCTTGGCTGCACGACGGTCGCACTGGTGAAGCGTTTGACCGCCCCACCACCGTTGGCTACATGCACTTCCTGAAACTGCACCACTTGGTTGATGACAAGATGCACGCCCGCTCTACTGGCCCGTACTCGCTGGTTACCCAGCAGCCGCTGGGTGGTAAAGCACAGTTTGGTGGCCAGCGTTTTGGTGAGATGGAGGTGTGGGCGCTTGAGGCTTACGGCGCTTCCTACATCCTGCAAGAAATGCTCACCGTCAAGTCTGACGACGTGCGCGGTCGTACCAAAGTGTACGAAAGCATCGTCAAAGGCGAGCACGCCATCAATGCGGGCATGCCCGAATCGTTCAACGTGCTGGTCAAGGAAATTCGCTCACTGGGCATTGATATGGAACTGGAGCGGAGCTAACAACACCCACAGGTGCTGCCTGCAAGCCCAACGCCATTGGCAACGGCAACGGGCAGCGCCGCTTTAACCAAACGCTGTTTTGTTAGTCCCGTTTCTCTTTGCATATCCCGTTATTAGGAAAGATTTACCATGAAATCATTTCTCGACCTGTTTAAATCACTCAAGCCCGATGAGCATTTTGATGCCATCAAAATTGGTCTGGCTTCGCCTGAAAAAATCCGTTCCTGGTCTTTTGGTGAAGTCAAAAAACCCGAAACCATCAACTACCGCACTTTCAAACCCGAGCGCGATGGTCTGTTCTGCGCCAAAATCTTCGGCCCTGTTAAAGATTTTGAATGTCTGTGCGGCAAATACAAACGCCTCAAGCACCGTGGTGTTATCTGCGAAAAATGCGGCGTAGAAGTCACTGAAACCAAAGTGCGCCGCGAGCGCATGGGGCACATTGATTTGGCCGCGCCTTGCGCCCACATCTGGTTCCTCAAGTCGCTGCCCAGCCGCTTGGGTCTGGTGCTGGACATGACCCTGCGCGACATTGAGCGCGTGCTCTACTTTGAAGCCTACGTTGTGACCGACCCCGGCATGACTCCGCTGAAAAAGTACACCATCATGTCTGAAGACGACTATGACAAGTACACAGCGGAATATGGCGATGAGTTCACCGCCAAAATGGGCGCTGAAGGCATCAAGGATTTGCTCGAAAGCATCGAAATCGACTCCGAAATCGAACGTTTGCGTGGCGACCTGACTGGCTCTGAGCTGAAAGTCAAGAAAAACTCCAAACGCCTCAAAGTGCTTGAAGCATTCAAAAAATCCGGCATCAAGCCAGGCTGGATGATTCTGGAAGTGCTGCCCGTGCTGCCACCCGATTTGCGCCCGCTTGTTCCTCTGGATGGCGGTCGTTTTGCCACTTCTGACTTGAACGACCTGTACCGCCGCGTTATCAACCGCAACAGCCGTTTGAGCCGCCTGCTTGAGCTCAAAGCGCCTGAAATCATTGCACGCAACGAAAAACGTATGCTGCAAGAGTCTGTAGATAGCCTGCTCGATAACGGCCGCCGTGGCAAAGCCATGACGGGCGCTAACAAGCGTGCGCTCAAGTCGCTGGCCGACATGATTAAAGGCAAGGGCGGGCGCTTCCGCCAAAACTTGCTGGGCAAGCGTGTG